>Ga0164290_1000848_pt1 | contig 73006 bp, 67 predicted proteins | sample Micstemetagenome_FD_108782 | JGI IMG/M metagenome (GOLD analysis project Ga0164290, IMG submission 108782) | Contaminated culture microbial community from soil near Moab, Utah, USA - Microcoleus steenstrupii SON62 (Illumina Assembly) | ecosystem: Environmental > Terrestrial > Soil > Soil crust...
AGGAGCTGGTTCCGCCGGACGAGGAGGAGGTGCCGCCGGAGGAGGAGCTGGTTCCGCCGGACGAGGAGGAGGTGCCGCCGGAGGAGGCGCTGGTTCCGCCGGACGAGGAGGAGGTGCCGCCGGAGGAGGAGCTGGTTCCGCCGGACGAGGAGGAGGTGCCGCCGGAGGAGGAACTGGTTCCGCCCGAGGAGGAGGAAGTGGAGCTGTCACCGCCGGAAGACGTGCTGGTCCCGCCCGACGAGGAGGTGGTGCCGCCAGAAGACGAGGAGGTCGAGCTGTCGCCGCCGGAAGACGTGCTGGTGCCGCCCGACGAGGAGGAGGTGGAGCTGTCACCGCCGGAGGAGGAGCTGGTTCCGCCCGACGAGGAGGTCGAGCTGTCGCCGCCAGAGGAGGTGCTGGTGCCGCCCGACGAGGAGGTGGTGCCGCCAGAAGACGAGGAGGTCGAGCTGTCACCGCCGGAGGAGGTGCTGGTGCCGCCCGAGGAAGAGGAGGTGGAGCTGTCGCCGCCGGACGTGCTCGACGTATCCCCGCCGCTCGACGAACTGGTCGAGGACGATGTGCTGCTGGACGTGGAGGACGACGTGGAAGAGGTCGCGACGGCGCCCGGGCCCGGGCTGCCCAGACCGGTGCCGCCGGTGGGCGTGGACTTGAACCCGCCGCTGGACGAACCACCGCCCGACGAGGTGGAGGCGCCGCCGAACGGGTTACCGCTGAAGCTGCGACCGCCCGAGGAGCTGCTGCCGTTACCCGCCTCGGTGGAGAAATCGGTGTCGGGCTCGTCCGACCGCACCATCAGCGTCATGTTGCGGACGGCGCGCGCGAAATCGACCGACGGCGTTTCCGGCGGGGTCGGGGACGAGGCGAGGATATGACCGCCATCGGCACCCTCGGCGACGACAGTGGTCGACTGCCCAGCCTCGAGATCGACCGAGGATCCATTGTAGCTGGTGACCGTCGCCGCGCCCTGGGCGACGTAGATGGTGGTGGTGCCCTGCCCGGTGATGGTGAATTCGATGACCGTGCCGCGGACGCTGATATTGGCCACGGGGGTTGCGATCGTATAGGCGCTGGAAGGCAGGTTGCCGGAGGCGAAGCGGAACACGCCGAGCGCCGCCTTCATCGCCACCTTGCTCTTCGAGGGGTCGGGATCGAAGACCAGTTTGGTCAGGCGCAGGCGGCTGCCGGCGCCGATGGACATATTGGTGTTGTCCTTGAAGATGAGCCTGGCGGCGGCGGCCGGACCGGTGACCACCTCCTCGTTCTGAAACACGTCGTCTTCGACGATCAGGACGCGTTCCTGCCGCTCCTGCAGGCCCTTCACCTCTCGAACCACGGTGACCGCATTGCCGACCAGCGTGCTGGCAACGGACGGGCTGGCCCAGGCCATCATCGGCACGAGCGCCAGCAGCAGCATCCTGACGGCATTGAGCCTGAACATTGGTCCGATCGATCCTCTGGCTGGTTTCTGTCCGCCGATTGGGGCCGAATCAAGCCCGATTTGGGGACATCACCGTAAAATAAGAATGAACTTCGAGACTACAAACTAGGCGGACCCGGCCCATTAGCCTGTGATGTACGTCAAGTTTACCACGATTTTTACCGATCGGGCTTTGTGGTCAGTTGCCCGGGCGGCGGGAATTGGTCCGCAATTCAACCGTTTCCGTCCGGTCGCCTGCCCGCAGCACCAAGCTTTCCGGGCTGATGCGCTCGACCTTCCAGCCGTCCAGCATGTCGCCTTCGCTGACGCTGACCATTTTGCCGCCGGCCGCCGGCGCAACCAGCACTTTGCGCGTTTTGCCGTCGATGACGACTCCCGACAACCGGTAGCGGCCCAGCATCGCGGCCGCGGGCTCGACGGCGCTCGGGGCGGGAGTGGCGGCAGAGGGTACCGGCCGCCTGGTCTTGTTGAACAGCGGCCTCGCCGTCGTTTCCGGCAGGGATTGGAGGCTCGGAAGCGCCGGAAGGGTAAATCCGCGGGCGTTTCCTTCCGGATCGGGGATTTTCCCGGGACTGGAATCTCCGATCGGTCCGAGCCAGGCGACCGCCAGGGCGGCGATGGCGACTATCCAGAGGATCAACACGCCCCGCATCAGCGTCCCTCGCCATCGGCAAAGGCCGCGACCTCGATCGCGACCTCCAACGGGCGCGGCGCCCCGGCTTGGGTTCTGGTCCTCACCCGGACGGCTTCGACCACCATCAATGGCCGGCTGGCTTCCAGTGCGTGCAGTGCCTTCTGCAACGCAACCGTGTCCGATGTGAACTGGACGGCGAGGCCGATCATCCGCCAGGGGCCGCGGCCACGCATCGGCCTCGACTGCAGGCCGCTGACCGCGGCGCCGCTGTCGCCCAGGATTTGCTTCACCTGTTCCTGCAGGGCCGCCAGCGCCTGGGTTTCGCTGCTCCCGCGCAACAGGAGGGCGCGCTCGGGAGGTGCCGTCTCGATTCGCCGCAGATCCTCGGCCATCGCGGCGGATCGGGCCGCCAGAGCCTCGTAGCGGGCGGCAAGCGCGTTGTCGCGGTCGATCCGCTCCGACAGCGTCGCCACACGAGAGGCGATCAGGCTGCCGGGACCGAGCCAGAGCACCGCCGCGACGATGAGCAGAATGCCCCAGGCCAGCAGGGAAGCACGCCCTTCGCTCATCCAGCGGCTGCCTTCAGCTTCAGGCTGATCTGGAACCGCTCCAGACCCGTGGCGGGATCGCGGGCGACGGGGCTGCTGAACGAGGCTTCGCCGAACCAGGCGGATGCCTCGAGCTTCGGGACGATGGCGGCGGCCGACGCGGCCGTTCCCTGGAGTTCGATCGTATCCGCACCGATCGAGAGCTGATCGAGCGACACGTCGTCCGGCAGAAGGCGGGTCAGTTCCTCCAACAGAACCGAACTGGGAGCGCGGCTGGTCGCAGCACTCGCCATGGCGTCGAACGACTGCTGACGGCGGTCGAGCCGCGCGCGCAGTTCGAGCGCGGGTCTCGCCTTGGCTTCGGCCTCCGCGAGGCGGCTGGCGCTGCTCGCGGCGGCCAGTTCCGCCCGCAACAGCGGCGAAACGAGGGCAAGCAGCAGCACCGCGACGGCACCGGCCACGGCCCAGCTTCTCGCGGAGCGCCGCGGCGGCGCTGGCCGCAGTGCCGGCGGCAGAAGGTTGAAGCCCAGGGTTTCCTCGCCCGATCCGATCGTCAGCGCATGCGGGGCCAGGCCCAGATCCCGGGCCGAGTCGTAGGCCTGCATCACCTGCTCGCGCGGGGCGAGCAGCAGGTCCACCTGCAGTGTCTGTGTGCCCGGGCTGCGTCCCGATATCCGATAATCCATGAATACCTGGGCGGCACGGAAGGGCGTGCGCCGCTCGAGTTCGAACTCGACGATATCGACGATCCCGGCGAGATTTTCCTCTACTGCGCCTGGCAGTTCCAAGGCGCGCCGCAAGCCGGCCTCGGCGGGAAGGCGCACGATGATGCGCATGTCCTCCGCCAGGAGCGGCGGCCCTTCGCCCGGAATGCGGGTGCCGAGAAGCTCGTCATGGCCGCCCGTGCGCCGGGTCAGATGGGCACGATCGTCCTCGAGGTCGACCAGCAGGATCGGCCGGTCGATTCCCAGCCAGCGTCGAAGGCCGGCCGGCAAGCCCGAAGCCAGGGCCTTCAGCCACCAATCCATCCCCTGCAGCACGGGCGTGGCCGCGCGGTCGCTACTCAAGATCCCCCCTTGGTCGATGTCCCAACAACAGCGGGCAAGACCGCCACAATTCGTCTGTCCGTTCAAGGCGGCATTCACCGCCAGGCGGCGATCAGCGGCTTGCGCGTTTCGCTGCCGTGCAGCGTGACCACGGCTCGGCGCAGAAATGTAACGCTTCCGCTGGAAACGCGCGCTTCGATCCCGAATCCGGCGCCGGGCGAGGGAAAGACATAGGCCTCCAGGCCCCGCAATCCGAGGGGCGGGCCGTCCATCCCGAGCAGGGCCGGGGGCCGGTCGCGGACGAATCGTGCGGCTTCCTTTGCATCGAAGCCCGGTAGTGCCGCCATCACGGCCGCCGGTGCGACCCAGGGATCGATGCCGGGCTGGCGGGCGGAGACGGTGATGAAGGGGGCGGCCGCGTCGAACAGCCGCGGCGTCATGCCGGGAAAGGACGCGAACTCGGCGATGACGCGGAACGCCATCGCCTCGCGCCGGTCGGGCTGCTCGCGCCGGCGCTGGACCTCCGCCGCTATGGCCTCCGCGCGGCCCTGTGGCGCCCCCAGCACGCGCAGGAGGCCGGCGATCAGCGCCGTGGGCGCCTCGTTCAGGTCGATTTTGCCGCCCTCGTCGGTGATGCGGACCTCCACGGCCTCTCCGTCCACCTGCAGCGTGGCCGGGCTGCCGTCTATGCGGATCCGCCCGCGCGATTGCGGATCGGCGAGTGCCTGCGCGGCCAGATGCACGGCACCATCTGCCAGGGCACGGGCGCGCGCCTGATCGAGCGCGTTGCGGGCCAAGGTCGTCTCGGTGCGCGCCGTGGTGCCGAAGGAGGCCGCCAGGAAACCCAGCAGCGCCAGCGCCCAGATGGCGATCACCAGGCCGAAGCCGCGGCGGTCGGCGAGAAGTCCGCTCATCGCGGCCCCCGGGTCACCGCCGGGGCGACGATCATCTCGGCCGGCGGGACACCGGGCATGCTGGATGTCAGCGTCAGTCTGATCTTGCGCGGCAGTCGGCTCGCTTCCGTCCAGGCGTCCTGCCAGTCGCCCCCGTCGGAATAGGCGAACCGTACCCCGGCCGTCCCGGGCACGAGGATGGACCTATCGATCTCCCGACCGAGACCGTCTTCGACGAGGCGCTGGCGTTCGATGAGCAGCGCGTCATCCTCGACCAGCATGCGGACACGCCAGAGGCCGCCGATTCCGTCGCGGCCCGGCATCTCGGTGCTGAACTCGATCGCCTCGGGGCCTCCGGCGAGCGGCAGCGATGCGCGGTCGGGCTGCTCCACGACCAGCGGCTCGGCTGATTCGAGCCAGTGCCGAACCTGGCCCTGCATTGCCCGCTCGGCATCGGCCGCCTCGGCGCCCGACAGCAGGCGCTCGTTGCTGCGGAGGCCGAGGCGGATCGATCCCGAGGCCAGCGTCGCGATCAGGCCGACGATGACGAGGGCGACCAGCAGTTCGATCAGCGTGAAGCCCGGTGCCCCCTTCATGGCTTCGGCTCCCGGGCCAGCCGGACGGTCGCGAGCCTGATGCCGTTCTCCAGCGCGATCCCCGGCCAGGCGACTTCGACGACGTATTCGGCCGCGGCCGGCACTCGCGGGTCTTCCGGCCCGATCGGCCGCGCGGTCAGGCGCCAGGCGTAGCCCTCCTCGGTCTCTCCTTCGGCGATGCCGCCCGGCGCAGGCTCGGTCCCGATCGCATCCGCCAGCCGGCTTTCGGCGATCGACAGGGCGCGCAGCCGCTTCTCGCTCTCGCCGACGCCGCGCAACCCGTCGGCGAAAAGCGGCAAGGCAACGGCCAGGGCCACCGCCAGGATGGCAAAGGCGACCAGCGCCTCGATCAGCGCGTATCCGGCCCGCTCCCGCGCCGGGCGCCGATCAGGGACTGATCCGCGCACGTCCGGTAAGCCAGTCGACATCGATGCTCGCCTGCCTTCCTCCATCCAGCAGATGCACCCTCCCGCCGCTTCCCGACCCATCGGGGGAAAAGCGGATGCCGTCGGCCGGCGTCGTCTCGATATCGACGCCGGTCAGGTCGGAGAGCCGCGTTGCGGTAACGAATTCCTCGCGCCGTTCCTGGATGGCGCTGCTCCGGGCCAGCCTCAGCTCCGACAGAGTCCGCTCGGTCGCCGCCGCGAAGGCCGATGCGCCGGTCGCCGTGGAGAGGCGGGGAACGACCAGCGTTGCCGCCAGCGCCAGAACGGCGATCACGACCAGCAGCTCCAGCAGGGTGAACCCGGCCGAACCCGTCTTCACTTCAGCACGACGTCGGCCGCCTCGCCGGTGCCGCCGGCCACGCCGTCGGCGCCGAGCGAGAGGAGATCGAATTCGCGCCCGCCCTGGCCCGGGATGCGGAACACGAAGGGCCTGTCCCAGGGGTCGTTCGGGACGCTGCTCTTGAGGTAGGGGCCGTTCCAGCGCGGCGCGTTGCCCGGCCGCTCGACCAGGGCGCGCAATCCCTCCTGCTGGCTCGGATAGCGGCCGACATCCAGCCGGAACAGGTCCATCGCCGTGGCGATCTGCTGCATCTGCAGCTTCGCCGTCTCCGACTTGGCGGTGCCGAGGGAGCGGACCACCTGGACGCCCACGATCCCGCCGATCAGCCCGAGGATCGCGAGGACGACCAGGAGCTCGAGCAGGGTGAATCCGGCACGGGACCGGTTGGGACGGCGCTTCATCGTGTGGTTATAGGGCGAGCGCATTGAGACCCACAATCGCCGACAGGACGGAAAGGATGACGACGGCGACGATGCCGCCGATGCCGATGATGAGTGCCGGCTCGAGTATCGAGACCAGGCGCTTCGCCCGTGTCTCTATCTCGCGGGCGAAGATCTCGGCGGCTTCGTCGAGCAGATCGGGAAGGCGCCCGGTCTCGACACCGACGCGGATCATGCGCGTGAGGAGCGGCGGGAATCGTCCTCCCTCGCTCAGGGCCGAGGAAAGCGCGCCTCCTTCGCGCACCGCGGTCGCCGCCGCGGCGACATGTCCGGCGAGGGCGCGATTGCCGAGGGTCCGCCCGGCCAGCGCCAGCGCGCCCGGGGCGTCGACGCCGTTCCGCAGCAACGCGCCCAAGGCCCGCGCAAACCGTTCCGAATCGACCAGGAGGCGCATGCGGCCATAGAGCGGCCAGCGCAGGCGCCGCTCGTCGAAGCGGCGGTGGAAATCGGGATCGCCGAGCCTGCGCCTGAGCCAGAACCAGGCACCGAGCCCGGCCAGGAGCGGCACCCAGCCGAGATCGCGCGCCAGGGCGGCGGTGCCGAAGACGAGGCGGGTGACGAAGGGAAGGTCGCGGCCACCCTCGCGGAACAGCCGCTCGAACTCCGGGATGACGAAGGCCATCATCGCCGCAATGGCGAAGATGCCGAAGCAGACGAGGACGGCCGGATAGATCAGCGCGCTCCGCACCGTCTCCAGCACGGCACCCGCCCGGGCGCGATAGGCGGCGAGCTGGCCGAGCGCATGGTCGAGACGCCCGCCGGCCTCGCCGGCCTCGGTGAGCGCGACCGCGAACCGGTCGAAGAGGGCGCCTTCCGCCGCCAGTGCTTCCGACAGCGGACGGCCGCCGCGCACCTTCGCGCGCAGGCGTTCCATCATCGCGCGCCCTTCGGCCCGCTCCGCCGCGTCCGCCAGGATGCCGAGGCCTTCTTCCAGAGCCACGCCCGCCCTGATGAGGGCGGCGAGCCCGGCCGGCAACCGCTCCGCCTCCCGCCGGGCCAGCCGGGCCGTTCCGCCCACGGGGGCCAGCAGCTTCGCGCGCAGCCGCGACCAGGGACTTTCGTCGAACACCTCGGTCGGGTCGGCGATGCGGATCGGCGTATAGGCGGCTTCCTGCAGCAGGCGCGCCGCGGCGGTGCGATCCGCCGCCTCGACTTCGCCCTCGACGGTATCGCCGTCGGGCGCGACCGCTCTGTAGCGGAACAGGGCCATGGATCAGGCGGCCTCGGCCGCGCGCAGCACTTCCTCGACGCTGGTGAGGCCCTGCTGTGCCTTGGCCAGCCCGTCCTCGATCATGCGGCGCATGCCGGCGGCCGCGGCGGCGCGTTCGATCGCGGGACCGTCGGCGCGTTCCAGGATCTGGCGGCGCACGCCGTCGTCGACGCTCAGGACCTCGGCGATCAGCGTTCTCCCCGCATATCCGCTCTGCCGGCAGGCGCTGCAGCCCCTGGCCTGACCGACGCTGCCGGACAGGCGGTGGCGGCTCGCCAGTTCCGCCGGCGGCGGCACCTTCGCCCCGCAGGCCGGGCAAAGCGTGCGCACCAGCCGCTGGCCGACGACACCGACCAGGACCGAGGCCAGCAGATAGGGTTCCACCCCCATGTCGAGCAGGCGCGGCGCCGCGCCGGCCGCATCGTTCGTATGCAGGGTGGACAGCACCAGATGCCCGGTCAGCGCCGCCTGTACCGCGATCCGCGCCGTCTCGGCGTCGCGGATCTCGCCCACCATGATGACGTCGGGGTCGTGGCGCAGCAGGGAACGCAGCACGGCGGCGAAGTCGAGGCCGATGCGCGGGCGCACCTGCACCTGGTTGACGCCGGGCAGGCGGTACTCCACCGGATCCTCGACGGTGAGGAGCTTGCGGTCGATCCGGTTGAGGCGGGTGAGGGCGGCGTAGAGCGTGGTGGTCTTGCCGCTGCCGGTCGGGCCGGTGACCAGCAGGATGCCATGCGGCCGGTCCAGCAGGCGCTCGATCCCGGCCGCCTGGTCCTCGGCGAAGCCGAGCTTGCGCAGGTCGAGCGGCACCTGCTCGCGGTCGAGCAGGCGCAGCGCCACGCCTTCGCCCCACAGCGTCGGCACGACGGAGACGCGGATGTCGATTTCGCGCCCGCCCACCGTGGTGCGGATGCGCCCGTCCTGGGGCAGGCGGTGCTCGGCGACGTCGAGGCCGGCCAGCACCTTGATCCGGCTCGCCACCGCCCCCGCCATCGCCGCATGCGGCGCTTCCACCTCGCGCAGCTGCCCGTCGACGCGGAAGCGCACGCGCAATCCACCGTCCAGCGGTTCGACATGGATGTCGGATGCCCGATCGCGCGCCGCCCGCTCGATCAGGTCGTTCACCGCGCGCACCGCGGGCGCGTCGGAGCCGAGTTCGCGCACCCGCTCCACATCGCCGGACACCGCCCGGGTCTGGCCCGGATTCTGTCCCTCCTCCAGACGGCCATAGAGGCGGGCGAAGGCGGCATCCAGCTCGGAAGGCACCGCCACCTGGGCGCGGATCGGCTTTCCCACCAGCAGGCGAAGCGAGGCGACCGCGTCGGCGTCGGCCGGATCGGCCATGGCGAGGGTGAGCTCCTCGCCGTCCTCGCTGAGCGGCAGCACGCGGGAAGCGCGCAGGAACCGGGCCGGGATGCGGTCGAGGCCGACCGGCACCGCGGGATAGTCTTCGATTCCGACCAGCGGCAGCGCCAGAACGGTGGCCAGCGCCCGGGCGACGTCGCCCTCCGGCGCCAGGCCGAGGCGGGTCAGCACCAGGTCCAGCCGCTCGCCCGAAGCCGCCTGGGCCGCGCGCGCGCGCGCCGCGGCCGAGCGCTCGATGCGGCCCCACTGCTCCAGGATGGCGACGACGTCGGCGGCCACGAATCCTTACCTGTCAAGGGTTTGGGGTTCAAAGAGGGGGCGAAGGATAGGCAGAGCCTCAGCCGAAGGCCAGCGGGCCCATGAGAAAGACCAGCCAGATGCCGAGCGCCAGGAACGGCCCGAAGGGAATGGCCGTCGCCGCGCCGGGCTTCTCCCCCCGCAGCCACATCGCGACAACCCAGAGGCAGCCCGCCACGGCGCCGAGGAACAGCGCGCTGGCGAGGCCTTGCCAGCCGATCCATGCGCCCCCGGCGCCGAGCAGCTTGGCGTCGCCGAGGCCCAATCCCTCGCGCCCCCGCAGCCGCGCATAGGCCGCTCCCAGCAGCGCCAGCACGGCGAAGCCCAGCGCGGCGCCGATGGCTGACGAGGCCAGGGCCTCCGGGGCCTTGAGGGCGACGGTGGCGAGGCCCATCAGCCCGAGGCCGAGCGTCAGCCGGTTGGGCAGTTCGAAATAGCGGAAGTCGGCGACGGCGAGGGCCACCAGCGTCCAGCCGATGATGCAGCCGAGCACGAGCTCGATCCCCTCCAGCCGGAGCACGCCCGAGACGGCGACCAGCACCGCCGCCACCTCGCCGAAGAGGTGCAGCGGATCGATCGCCCCCCCGCAGCTCCGGCACTTGCCGCGCTGCAGCAGGAAACTGGCGATGGGGATCAGCTCGAGGGGCTTCAGAACGGTCCCGCAGTGCTCGCAGGCCGAACGGCCCGTCACCACGCCGCGCCCTTCGGGAATGCGCAGGCCCGCCGTCGCCGCGAAGCTGCCGACGAAGGGGGAGACGGCGAGGATGGCCAAGGGAAGAAGCGCTGTCGGCGGCATTGCCCGCAGGCACTATGATCCCGGCGCCGACAAGGCAAGGAGGAAACGCGAATTGAGCACCCGGACAGTCCTGCCCGGTACCCGCATCGTCAGCCGATCCGCTGACGCGGCCAAGGCGATCGAGGCCGATATCGCCATCCTGGGCGCCGGGGTCGCCGGCCTCTCGGCGGCGATCGAGGCCGCCCGCCTCGGCCGCCGCGTCGTCCTGGTCGATGCCGCGCCGGCGCTCGGCGGCCAGGCGGTCGGTGCGGTGATCGGCACCTTCTGCGGCCTCTATTCGAACGGGCCGGAGCCCTATCGGGTCACCCACGGCATCGCCGACGACATCCTGCGCGAATTGGGCGCCGAAGGCGCCCTGCACCCGATCAGGGGCCGGCGCAACACCATCATCGTGCAATATCAGGAGACGGCGCTGGCCCGCTGGGCCGAACGCGCGGTGGCGGCGGCGGGCATCGACGTGCTGCTGGGCGCCGTTCTCACCGGCGTCCGTCGCGACGGACGCCGTATCACCGGCATCGGCCTCGCCACCCGCTTCGGCGCGGTCGAGCTGCGTGCCCAGGGCTTCGTCGACGCCTCGGGCGATGCGGCGCTGGCCTGGGAAGCGGGCCTCTCCTGCCGGGTGCCGGAGACGCCGATCTACGGCACCCAGATGATGGTGCTGGAAGGTGCCGACGAGGCGGCGCTCTCGAAGCTCGACCGCGCCGATCTGCAGCGCCGGCTGGAGGCGAAGGGCAATGCCGCCGGCATCCGCCGCCACGACGGCTTTCTCTTCGCCGCGCCGGGGCAGGGCACCGTCCTGGTCAACATGACCCATGCGGAAACCCCGCTCGACCCACTCGGCTTCGCCCGCGCCCAGGCCGACGGCCGCCAGCAGGCAGAGCGCCTGCTCGCCTTCCTGCGCGCCGAATACCCGGGAGCGCTGGGCCAGGCGCGCATCCGCACCCTGGGGCAACTCGGCATCCGCCAGACCCGCTGGATCGAAGGCCGCCACCACATCACTGCCGACGAGATCCGCCAGGGTGTCCGCTTCCCCGACGCCGTGGCCCGCTGCTCCTGGCCGATCGAACTGCACGACCGTCCCGACGGCGTGCATTGGGAACAGTTCGGCGACGAGCACATGCATTACGTGCCCTTGGGCGCCATGCTGCCGCCTGGCGCCGACAACCTCATCGCCGCCGGCCGCGCCATCGACGGCGACCCGGCCGGCCTCTCCTCGGTCCGGGTCATGGGCCCCTGCATCGCCATGGGCGCCGCGGCGGCGCATGCGCTCGACCTCGCCGGATCGGGCTCGCTGCATCAGATCGACATCCCCGCGCTGCAGAAGCGGCTCCACGACAACCTGGAACGGCGGGACTGATCGGCGCGCCGACGCTGGCACTGTGCCGGTAGCGGACGATCGCGCCTCAAGTCGTCCCGAGCGCCAGAATCGCTCGGAACAGGGCGTCGGCCTCCTCCGTCGGTGGCGGTTCACCCCTCTCGTCGGGCGCCGAGGCAGCGGTCGAGAAGGCGGTGCCGATGAAGGTGTCCAGCGCCGGCACGCGCGGCCCGAGGCCGAGCTCCCGCGTCCGTCGCTTCTTCTCCACCAGCTCGGCCACGGCTGAACGGAAACCGGCGGGCAGGTCCAGCCCATCGATCAGGTCGTGCATTGCCATGGGCAGGGCCTCACCCGGCCGCGTCCGCAGCCAGGTGAGCGCCAGCGCCGGGCGAAGGGCGTAGAAATACCGCTTCAGCTTCACCATGCCGCCGTCCTCCGAGGCCAGCTCCAGCTGGCGCCGCCCGAGGCTGAGATAGTGCTGCCGCAACCCGGGCCGTCGGCTCAGCCGCGCCGCGAACCGGCGCAACCGCTCCACCGCCGCCGGTTCGCCGCGATAGACGATGGGGGAAGCGATCCATTCGAACGGCGTGGCGTTGGCCCGGCACATCAGCGCCAGCGCCTTGCGGATGTCCCAGCCGTTCACGTCCATGTCGCCTTCGATGGGACGCTCGATCACGTCGCGACCCGGCAGGATCGACAGGTACCAGTCACGCCGATGGGCATGAATGAAGCGGACGTCGTAGTCGCTGTCGGGGGAAGGAAAGCCCCAGGCGCGGCTGCCCGATTCGACGGCGAGGAGGATGCGGACATCCTCCTCGCTTTCGATCCGCTCGAGCCAGGCGAGCGCGCGGGTGCGTGCCGCGTCGTCGACAAACCGCTCGCTCGCCATCGCCCGCACCCCTTCTCTTTCAGCCCTTCACGCACAGCACCTGGCGGAGCGTGTGGACCACGTCCACGAGGTCGCTCTGGGCCGCCATCACCGCGTCGATGTCCTTGTAGGCACCGGGCGTCTCGTCGATGACGCCTTCGTCCTTCCGGCACTCGACATGGGCGGTGGCCGCCGCATGGTCGTCCAGCGTGAAGCGCCGCTTGGCCTCGTTCCGGCTCATCTTCCGGCCCGCCCCGTGGGAGCAGGTCATGAAGCTGTCGGCATTGCCCTTGCCGCGCACGATGAAGGACCGGGCGCCCATCGAACCCGGGATGATCCCGAGCTCGCCCTCGCCCGCCCGCACCGCGCCCTTCCGGGTCAGCCAGACCTCCTTGCCGAAATGCACCTCCTTGCGGACGTAGTTGTGGTGGCAATTGACCGCCATCTCGTCGGTGACGAGATCGGGCCAGTGCCGCCGCAATACCTCCAGCACGGCTGCCAGCATCACCTCGCGGTTCGACCGGGCATAGGCCTGCGCCCAGCCCACCGCCCGCACGTAGTCACCGAAGTGCTTCGTGCCGTCCGGCAGGTAGGCGAGGTCCTCGTCCGGCAGGTTCACGAACCAGCGCTTCATCTCCTTCTTGGCGAGTTCGATGAAGTAGCTGCCGATCCGGTTGCCGATCCCCCGCGAGCCCGAATGCAGCATCACCCAAACGCGATCCGCCTCGTCGAGGCAGATCTCGATGAAGTGGTTGCCGGTGCCGAGCGTGCCGAGATGGCCCGCCGCGCGCGGATGCGCCGCCTTCGCGTGCTCGGCCACGATCGTCTCGTAGCCGGGCTTCAGCACATCCCAGGCCGCCGCCGCGCCGGCGGACACGTCGCCCCGCCAGGCGCCGACGTCGTTCCGCCCGCCGTTGTCGGTGCGCCCGTGCGGCACCGCCGTCTCGATCTCGGTGCGGAGCGCCCGCAGGCTGTCCGGCAGGTCGGAAGCGGTGAGGCTGGTCCGTGCCGCCGCCATGCCGCAGCCGATATCGACGCCGACCGCCGCCGGGATGATGGCGCCCACCGTCGGGATCACGCTGCCGACGGTGGCGCCACGGCCCCAATGCACGTCTGGCATGGCCGCGACATGGCGATAGACGAAGGGCAGGGACGCGACGTTCCGCAGCTGCTGCCGGGCTTCCGGTTCCAGCTCCACGCCACGCGTCCAGGCCTTGATCGGCACGCCGTCGGTCAGGATCACATCGAAATTGGTCATCGGTCTTTCTCCGTCTGACCCCCGCCGGAAACAAAAAGCCCCTCCGCGGGGGGTATCCCGGGGAGGGGCTTTGCGGGTTCCGGTCCGCGCTTGAAAGAAGCGCCTACACGTCGCTCGCCATCCCCTCCGCCATGCCTTCGGGCAGCACGCGGCCATGCACCGGAAGATCTTTCCTCCGATCGGCAATGGCGCCCTGCAGGGCTATGGTGAACAGGGTGGACATGAGTGCTTCTTTCAATCGCGAGCGGCGCGGTATGTACGTCCATGACCGCATAGGGTCAATCGCTCAATCGATCGCGATGCCGGGAATGAAGTGGGTGTTGCGCCAATGCATCGCTAGGGTCATGCGGGCCAGGAACGCACGTCCACATGACCGTTGGCATGAACTTCGATCAGCGTGTTGATCGGATCGTCGATGGTCTCTACAGCGTTGAGTGCGAGATTGAAGTAGACCTCCTGCCGGGACAGGCCGGCGCTCGGCAGGATGACGATCAATCCGGGGTGGATGGTTTCACTGCTCAGGAGCCGAATGAAGTCGCGACCATTGTTGGTCACGACGATCATCTCGTTGGCGAGTGCGTAGGAGACAAGCTTCTCGTCTTTTGCGCCGAGCCGGCCGAGATGTTCGACATGCAGAGCCAGATGTCCCCTCGACCTGGCGATCGCCGTAAGGTCGGGGCTCAGGCATTCGTCGATCAGGAAGCGCAGCACCTAGGCACTTTTGCGCGGCCGTTCGGCATCCCATCGAATGCAGGCATCGATCCCGTCCAGCGGCAGGCTCGGATAGTCCTTGAAAATCTCCGCCCGGGAATAGCCTTCACGCAGATAAGCGAGCACTGTTTCCGCCGGGACACGCGTTCCGCGGACACAAGGCATCCCGCCGAGAATGCCGTCGACGGACACGACCTCGGACGGGGCGAGGTAGTGTTCCTCGATACGGGGATCGAAGTCGTCCCTATTCATGTTTGCAGTGTAACAGAAGCAGGCCCTTTGGTCACCTGATCCGCGCTTCGACGGATGCCGACCGCCCCGCCGCGTCGACCACGCTGATGCGTGCGAATCCCGCACCGTCGGGCTGCCATTGCACTTCCGCGAAGCGGTCGTCGTCGGCGCCGAGCGGCGTGCCGTTGACCAGCCAGCGATAGGGCGGCGTGCCGCCGCCGGCCTCAAGCGCCAGTGGATCGAAGCCGCCTTCGGGGCGCGCCAGTTCGACGATCGTCCCGTCCGGCGGGAACAGGATGCGCGGGTCACGCGCCGCACCTGTCAATTGGGCGATGTGGCGTGCCGTCTGGAAGCGCTTCAGCGCCACGGGCAGCGCCTGGTTGGGTGCCGGCGTGATCGCGGCACCCGGCGCGGCATCGACGGAAAGTCCGACATTGTCGCCGATCAGATCGAAGGCCTTGAACAGGATGGGGGCGGCGGTGTTGCGGCCGTACTGGCCCGGGCGCGGCGTGCCGTCCGTGCGTCCGACCCAGACGCCCACCGTATGCGAGGCCGAATATCCCACCGCCCAGGCGTCGCGGAAGCCGTAGGACGTGCCGGTCTTGTAGGCGATGCGGCGCGCGCTGCCTGGTGCTGCGACGCCGACGAAACTGTCCGGGCGGGCGGTGTCCGAAAGGATGCCGGTCAGGTACCACGCGGCCGCCTGAGTAAACATCTGCGTCCGCGGTCCGGGCGGCTCGTCGGCGCTCAGCCGCAGCGGCGCGATCCGGCCCTGGTCGGCGACGGCGGCATAGAGGCCGACCAGGTCGTAGAGGCTGATGCCGGCGCCGCCCAGCACGACGGGCAACCCCGCCTTCTGGCCGATATGCGGCAGCGCGAGATGCACGCCGTTCTGCGCCAGGGTGGCATGGAAGCGGCCGGGCCCGACGCGGTCGAGGATGGCGACGGCGGGGAGGTTGAGCGACTGCTGCAGCGCCTCGCGCACCGTCACGTCGCCCTTGAAGTCGCGGTCGAAGTTGCGCGGCGCCCAGCCGTCGAAGCGGCGCGGCAGGTCGGCGATGCGCGTCTCCGGATGAATGGCGAGGTCGTCGAAGGCGAGCGCATAGACGAAGGGCTTCAGCGTCGAACCGGGCGAGCGCTTGGCCCGCACCACGTCGACCTGGCCCTGGGGGCCGAAGAAGTCATGCCCGCCGAGATAGGCCTCGACGAGGCGGGAGCCGTTCCGGACCACCAGGATCGCCATGCTCGCGCCATCGGCGAAGCGGCCCGCCTCGGCGCGCGCCAGGTTCTCGACCGCCGCCTGCAATGCGCCGTCGATCCCGGTGCGCCGCAAGGGGTCGGCGGCGGGAAGCCGTGCGATCCGGTCGGCGAGATGCGGCGCGCCGAAGGGGAAGGGGAGCCGCGCGGTCACCGGCTTCTCCTCCAGCGCCTCGGCCACGGCGACCGGGGTGAGCTTGCCCCGCTCGGCGAGGCGGGCCAGCACATGCGCCTGTCCGTCCCTGGCGCGTTCCGGCGCGGTGTCGGGCCGCCGCGCGGTGGGGGCCTGCGGCAGCGCGATCAGGAGCGCGGTCTCGGCGAGGGTGAGTTCACCCGGTCCCTTGCCGAAATAGGCGCGGCTCGCCGCGTGCACGCCCTGCAGGTTGCCGCCGAAGGGGGCGAGCGTCAGATAGAAGCCGAGGATCTCTTCCTTGCTGAAATGCCATTCCAGCTGTGCGGCCCGCGCCGCCTCGACCAGTTTCGAGGCGAGCGTGCGCGGCCGTGGTTCCAACAGGCGGGCCACCTGCATGGTGAGCGTTGAGGCACCCGAAACCGGCCGCCCCGCGCCGATCCACTGCCCCGCGGCGCGCAGGACGGCCAGGGGGTCGACGCCCGGATGATCGGCGAAACGGCGGTCCTCGTAGGCGACCAGCAGGTCGAGATAGCGGGCATCGACCTCGTCTATGCGGGCTCGCATCCGGAACTGCCCGTCGTGGGTCGGGTAGATGCGGAGTGGTTGGCCGCTCCGGTCGGTGACGACAATGGAAAGGTCGTCGAGCTTCGACAGGTTGGGCGGTAAGACTCGGTCGAGGACGAAAAGGGCACCGACGCTCAGTGTCGCAACGACCGCGATCCCGGCGACCCACTTCTTTCCTTCTCCCTGGGGGAGAAGGTGCCCGGAGGGCGGATGAGGGGCACTCTGTCCGCACGATTCACCGGAAGCCTTGCCCCTCACCCGACGGCTTCGCCGCCACCCTCTCCCCCAGGGAGAGGGAAGGAGGTTCCGGAGCTTCGAAAGCATCGGAACCCTCCCCCGTCGCTAGATGGGGGAGGGCAGGGTGGGGGCGACGCCCGCGCCCGCGCCGGCGCCGCTCACTTCGTGCTCACCGTTGTCTGCGTGGTCGCGGTGCGGCCCATGAAGCCCGGCTTGTACATGTCCTCGACCACCGCCCCCGGCAGGGTGTAGGTGCCCGGCACCACCGCGCGCACGATATAGGCGACGTGGAAACTGCGTGTCGGCATGCGCTCGTCCCACCAGTAGGTATAGGTGGGCCGGCCGATATCGAGGGCGGCCACCAGGCGGTCGTCGCGAGCCTCGCGCGTGCGGGCGAGCGAGATCTCGTCCAGCCAGGGATAGGGCGAGGCCCCGTCCTCGCCGCGCCGGACCACCGTTTCGATCTCCCAGCCGGCGGGGATCAGGTCGATCAGCACCGCCTGGCGATAGACGTCGTCGCGCGCCGTCGCCTTGATCGAGACCAGCATGCGGCCATGTTGCTCGATGCTCGTCGGGTCCATGCTCTCGCCATCGAGGGAGAAGAACGCCTTCTCGATCTCGAATCCCGCGTCGAGCGCCGGCGGTGCCTCGCGCGGCGCGCCGTGGATGGAGACGGTACGATAAGCATCGCGCCCCGACTGGTTGGTGACGGCGAAGCCCGCCGCGATCTCCTGCTCGCCCGGGCGGAAGGAATGCGCGCCCTTGGCACTGACGCGCTCCACCGCGCTGGCCGAGAGCGAGAGGTCGCCCTCCTTCAGCATCGCCGCCGCGGCGCGCGTCAGCCACAGCTTCTCTTGCGTGGTCGCGGCCTCGGGCGACTTCTTCAGCCGGGCCAGGGCATCGAACAGCGGCTGGCGGTCGACCGGGGCATTGCTCTCCACCGCGAGCGCCAGCGCCCCCGCCGCGTCGCGCAGCGGCGAGCCGTAATAGTCGGATCGGATGCTCTGCCCGATCGCCGCCTGGGAAACCCTGAAGGCATTGGCGGCCCGGGTGCGGTCGCCGGCATGGCCGAGCGCTGCACCCAGCATCGCCGGCGCCAGCGCGCCGCGCATCTGCGCCAGGCCGACATCGTGCAGCTGCCGCAGCAGGCCGATATCGGCGGTGCCGGCACGTGCTAGCGTGGCGAGCGCATAGGACCGGTCGGAAAGGGTCATGGCGGCCTGCATCTGCCGGTCGGCATAGCGCCCGGACTGGCCGTCGCGGCCCAGCTTCTCCAGCCGGGCGAGGCTGATGCGGATGGCCTGGTCGGGCACGACGTAGCCCGCCTCCTTCGCCCGCAGCAGAAGCTCGATCGCCATCGCCTCGACCCAGGGCCAGGCGGCATCGTCGCCGTTCCGCCATAGGCCGATGGCGCCGGATGCATCCTGGCGGTCCAGCACGGTATCGATCGCCTTCTGCACCTCGGCCCGGCCCTCGGCTTCGCTCCGCTTCGCCGCCTTGTCGGCCAGTCGGGCGAGTTCGGCCGCCACCACCAGCGGCAAGGCGCGGCTGGTGATCTGCTCGGTGCAGCCATAGGGGTAGCGGTCGAGCGATTGCAGCAGCCCGGGCACGTCTATGCCGCGCACGGTCGAATAGTTCACCGCGACGGCGGCCGAGCCCGTCTCGAAGGCCTGCAGCAGGGTGGGATCGAAGCGATAGCTGGCTCCGTTCGCCTGCACGCCTTCCTGTTCCAGGGTGAGCGGATAGTGCGGCGAGCGTACAGCGATAGACCACTCGCGCTTGAAGGCGAGGTTGTCGGGACCGCTCACGCTCATCGTCACCGTCCCGATGCCGCCGCCCGTGGCCTCGAGCGGCAGGGCCTCGATCCGGCGTTCGTTCTGGGCGAGCGGATAGGTGAAGGTGGTGGTGGCGCCGATGGAGATCGGCCCGGTGGTGGCGAAGTCGAGCTTGTAGTCGCCGGCCGCCCCCTCGACGTTGTGGACCAGCACCGTCATCCGGCTCTTGTCGCGGGGGCTGAGGAAGCGGGGGAAGGCCGCATCCGCCACCAGCGGATGGCGGACGGTGATCCTGCCCTCGCCCTTGCCGACCTTGGTCTTGGTGTAGGCGACGGCCATCAGCCGCAGCTGGCCGACGAAATCGGGCAGGTCGAGGCTGATGCTCGCCTTCCCGTCGGCACCGACGGCGACGGGCCCGGAGAACAGCGCCACCGATTTCGTCGGCACGACAGGCAGGCCGGCACCGCCGATATCGCCACCGGAACGGATGCGCCCGGCGGCGGCGGTCTTGCCGTCCAGCAGGCGCCCGTAGTCGTCGCGCATGTCGATGCCGAGGCGCCGCTTGCCGAAATAGTGCCTGGCCGGATCGGGGGAGACGAAGCGCGTCAGCTGCAGGATGCCCTCGTCGACGGCGGCGAGCGTGACATGCGCCTGCTCGCCGGCGGCGAGCCCGGCGATGCTGAGCGGTATTTCGAGCTTGCGTTCCGGCCGGGTCCTCTCGGGCGCGCCGATCTCGACCGCGAGTGTGCGTGGCGCATTGTCGACGCCGATCCAGGCGAGGCCGACCGCGCGCACGGGATCGCGCGGGCGCCCCTCCGCCAGCGGGCGATACCAGGTCGCCAGCACATAGGCGCCCGGACCCCAGGCCCCGTCCACCGCGACATCGAACTCCGCACCTTCGGCCGCCACGCTGAAGCTGCGGGTTTCCAGTACGCGGTCGGTCGCGACGGCGATCTGCACCTCGCCGGGCCCGGGCGGCACGATGCGCAGCTTCGCCTTTTCGCCCAGCGCATAGGCGGCCTTTTCGACCAGCAGTTCGACTTTGTCGGGCACGTCGCCGGCATCCGCCGTCGGCGCCCAGCCGGCGCGGAAGCGCAAGCTGCTGGCGGCGCCCGATGCCGGATCCTGCACCTCTAGGCGGAAGCGGCCCCAGTCCACTCGCTCCTTGATGGCAAAGGGTGCGTCAGCCGCGATATTGGCCACGCCCTCGGTCAGCAGGCGGTCGCGCGCCACCGGGCGCCAGGTCCACTGGCTGCCCTCGCGATACCAGGTGTAGTCGACGAGTTCGCGGTACAGGCGCCAGCGCAGGCCGGATCGGGCGATGGGGTTGCCCTCGGCATCGAAGGTGGCGAGGTCGAGGGCGGCTTCGGTGCTCTCCCGCACCCGCTTGTCCTTGAAGGCGGGCCGGATGCCGATCAGCACGTCGCGGTTGCCAAAGGGAATGGCGATCCTGTCCTGCACCACGCGGCCCGAAGGTTCGAACACGCCGACCACGACCTCGGCCTTCACGGGCAAGGTGACGGCCGGCAGTGCCTTCGGTACGCCGGTCGCCGTGGCCTTGCCCTCCGCGTCGGTACTCTCGACGTCGAGGACCACCCTTTCCTCGACGAATTTGTCGTCCTCGCGGCCGAACTGCCAGTCCTTCAGGCCTGCGAAGGGTTGCCGGTCGGGCACCAGGCGGATTTCGGCTTCGGCGGCGAGATCGGCCGCCGGCGCGCCATACAGGAACAGCCCCTCGATCCCGACCTCGACCCGCTCGCCCGGCTTCAGGCGCTTCGCAACCATGCTGGCGGTGACCTTGAGGCGCTCGGGCACGAAGTCCTGCACGTCGAACTCGATGCGGCCGACGGGACCTCCCTTCGGATCGACATGGGCGGCCACCGCCCAGATGCCGCGCGCGGCGTTGGCCGGCAGCGTGAAGGTCTGCCGGTAGGCGCCCTCGGCCAGCGGCGGCAGGGTGACACGGCGGAACTCGACGCCGTTCGGCCGGGTCATGACCAGCGTCAGCGGCAGCCCGTCGAGCGCGCTCACCGCCGGATCGCGGGCCAGCGCCATCAACTCGACCGATTCGCCCGGACGATAGATGCCGCGGTCCGTGTAGAGGAAGGCATCCACCGGTCCGGGCGCGGGCCGGCCGCTGACGCCGCGGTCGGAAAAGTCGAAGGCCGCCCGCTTCAGGTCCAGCACCGTGAAGTCGCCACCCTCGCCGAAGGCCATGACGACGGAAGCGGCCGCCCCGGCCGCCCCGCGCAGCAGGCCGGCGGAAAAGGCGACCTTGCCCTGGGCATCGGTCTTCTGGCGCGACAGTTCCTCGTTGCTCTGCGCGAACAGGCCGAGATCGAGGCCCTCGATCGGCTTCGCCGTCTCCAGCGAACGGGCGAAAACCGTCAGCCCGTCGCGGCCCTGATAGGTGGTCAGGGCGATATCGGTCTCGATGATCAGCCGGGCGGCGAAGGGCGCGCGGTGGTCGTCGCCCGAATCGTCCTCGTATTCATAGTCGTCATCGGCGGCTGCCTCCGCCGCGCCGGGCAGGGTGAAGCTGCCGGGCTTGCTCACCGCCACCACATAGGCGCCGGGCTTCCGCTCCTTGACGGCCTCGGCGATCGGAAAGGCGGTGACCACGCGCTGGTTCGCCTTGCGCTCGACATCCATGCTGCCGCGCCAGACCAGCGTCATGCCGGATGCGGCATGGCGCAGGCTCCAGCGGCTCAGCTGCTGGCCGGATGCCATCTCGCCCTTCTTCAGGGGCAGCGCCCGCTCGCCCAGCCGGAACACGTGCACGTCCACCTTGTCGAGGTTGATCGTCTCGACCGCGAGGCCGGTGGCTCCCTGGCGCGGCAGCACGAAGCCGGAGCCGGAGATGGCGATCTGCGCCGGCCGCTCGGAGAGGCCGACCTGCACCACCTCCGGCTGCTGGGTGCGGGCGCCCGATGCCGCCGGCATGCCGGCGCGGATGGTGACGGGGTACTCGGCACCGTAGCCGAGCCCGGCGAGGCAGAGCCGGTCGCCATCCACCTTGACCGACCAGCCGGTGGCGCGGCCGACCTCGAGGAAGTCGCGATAGTTGGCGTCGGGCTGCAGCGCCTGGTTGAAGCGGAGGCAAGCCTCCTGCGGGTCGCGGTCGTACTCGACGGTGAGCCCGGCGAAGGCGAGGTCGCGGGGCGGCGCGGGGGCCGGGGGCGGCGCGGGGGCGGGCGTGCTCGCCGCTACCGGTATCGGCAGGGCTGGTCCTGGTGAAGGCTGGCTCAATGCTGGCGTGGGCGCCGGCGCCGGCGGGGGGGCTTCCGGGCGCAGCAGATAGGCTGCGGCACCCGCCGCGACGAGGACGGGGAGGGCGAACAGCAGCACCTTGCGCATGACGCGGGGCTCACTTTCTGGAGGCAACCGATCGTAGGCCCCGGATTATGGCAGCTTCACGGCGATTCGTTCATTCGGCTTGGCAAACCGATGATTTTCCGGCACGAATCGCGGTTGCCGGTGGGGGCGCGCGACAGAAGATTCATGACACGCAGGGTCGGACTGCAAGGCGCGTCTTCGAAAGGCTACAGCCCCAGGAGGATTGCTCCGTGACAACGGTCGGCCACGACAGCCTGAAGACCCGCAAGAAGCTCAAGGTCGGAACCAAGACCTATGACTACTTCTCCCTCGACGCCGCAGCAAAGGCATTGAAGGTCGACTATTCCCGATTGCCCTTCTCCATGAAGGTGCTGCTCGAGAACCTGCTGCGCCACGAGAACGGCACCACGGTGACTGTCGCCGACATCAAGGCCATTTCCGCCTGGCTGAAGAAGAAGAAGTCGGATCGCGAGATCGCCTTCCGCCCGGCCCGCGTGCTGATGCAGGATTTCACCGGCGTTCCCGCCGTGGTCGATCTCGCCGCGATGCGCGACGCGATGCGCGCCAAGGGCGGCGATCCCAACAAGATCAATCCCTTGTCGCCTGTCGACCTCGTCATCGACCACTCGGTCCAGGTCGATGTCTCCGGCACCGCCGGCGCCTTCAAGCAGAACGTGAAACTGGAATACGAGCGCAACGGCGAGCGCTATGCCTTCCTGCGCTGGGGCCAGAAGGCCTTCGACAATTTCCGCGTCGTGCCGCCCGGCACCGGCATCTGCCATCAGGTGAACCTGGAATACCTGGCCCAGACCGTCTGGACCGCGAAGATCGGCAAGGCCGAGGTCGCCTATCCCGACACGCTGGTCGGCACCGACAGCCATACCACCATGGTGAACGGCTTGGCCGTGCTGGGCTGGGGCGTCGGCGGCATCGAGGCCGAGGCCGCCATGCTGGGCCAGCCGATTTCGATGCTGATCCCCGAAGTGATCGGTTTCAAGCTGACCGGCAAGATGCGTGAAGGCACCACCGCCACCGACCTTGTGCTGACGGTGACGCAGATGCTGCGCAAGAAGGGCGTGGTCAACAAGTTCGTCGAATTCTACGGCCCCGGCCTCGACGACCTGCCGCTCGCCGACCGTGCCACCATCGCCAACATGGCGCCCGAATACGGCGCCACCTGCGGCTTCTTCCCGATCGATGCCGAGACCATCCGCTTCCTGAAGGGTTCGGGCCGCTCGCCCGCGCGGATCGCGCTGGTCGAAGCCTATGCGAAGAAGCAGGGCCTGTGGCGCGGGCCGAAGTCGCCCGAGCCGGTCTTCACCGACACCCTGTCGCTCGACCTGACGACGGTCGAGCCGTCGATGGCCGGCCCCTCCCGGCCCGAGGGGCGGGTCGCGCTCTCCGGCGTACCCGCCGCCTTCAAGGCGGCACTGCCCTCGCTCTCCAAGGCCGCGGCCGACGCGAGCGTCCCCGTCGAAGGGACCAAGTACAATCTCGGCCAGGGCGACGTGGTGATCGCGGCGATCACTTCCTGCACCAACACCTCGAACCCCTCGGTGATGCTGGGCGCCGGCCTGGTGGCGCGCAACGCCGCCAAGCTCGGCCTCAAGGTGAAGCCCTGGGTGAAGACCTCGCTGGCGCCGGGCTCACAGGTGGTGAGCGAGTACCTGGCCAAGGCGGGGCTCGACAAGGAGCTGTCCAAGCTCGGCTTCAATCTCGTCGGCTACGGTTGCACCACCTGCATCGGCAATTCGGGTCCGCTGTCCGACCCGATCACCAATGCCATCCGTAGCGGTGACCTGGCGGTCTGCTCGGTGCTGTCGGGCAACCGCAACTTCGAAGCCCGCGTGCACCAGGAAGTGCGGGCCAACTGGCTGGCCTCGCCGATGCTTGTGGTCGTCTATGCGCTCGCCGGCAACCTCAACATCGACGTGACCAAGGAACCGCTCGGCCACGACAGGAAGGGCAAGCCCGTCTACCTGAAGGACATCTGGCCCTCCAACAAGGAGATCGCCGACACGGTCAGGAAGTGCGTCACCGCGCCGATGTTCAAGTCCCGCTACAAGGACGTCTTCGCCGGCGACACGCTGTGGAAGAAGGTGAAGACCGGCACCGGCCTCACCTACAACTGGGACAAGAAGAGCACCTACGTGCAGAACCCGCCCTATTTCGAGGGCATGCCGATCAGCCCGCCGGGCTTCGGCGACGTGAAGGGAGCGCGCGTGCTGGCGGTGTTCGGCGACAAGATCACCACCGACCACATCTCCCCCGCCGGCGGCATCAGGAAGTCGGTTCCCGCCGGCATGTACCTGGTCGAGCACGGGGTCGATCCGGTCGACTTCAACCAGTACGGCGCCCGGCGCGGCAATCACGAGGTGATGATGCGCGGCACCTTCGCCAACGTGCGCATCAAGAACGAGATGATGGGCGCCGGCCACGAGGGCGGCGATACGCTGTTCCAGCCCTCGGGCGAGAAGATGACGATCTATGACGCCGCCATGCGCTACAAGGCGGCGAACACCCCCCTCGTGATCTTCGCCGGCCAGGAATACGGCAACGGCTCGTCGCGGGACTGGGCGGCCAAGGGCACCGTGCTGCTCGGGGTGAAGGCTGTGGTGGTGGAAAGCTTCGAGCGTATTCATCGCTCGAACCTGGTCGGCATGGGCGTGCTGCCGCTGCAGTTTCCCGAAGGCGTCACCCGTAAGACGCTCGGCCTCGACGGCAGCGAAGTCATCGACATCGAAGGGATCGGCGGGGGGATCAAGCCGCGCCAGGACGTGCCGATGACCATCACCCGGAAAGACGGCTCCAAGCAGAAGGTCGTCCTGAGCTGCCGGATCGATACGCTGGATGAAGTCGAGTACTACAAGAACGGCGGCATCCTGCATTACGTGCTGCGTAACCTGATGGCATCGGGCCCGGCGAAGAAAGCCGCCTGATATCCCTCTGCGAGACTGGGCCGGCCGGGTGGCTTCCGCCCCGCCGGCCCAGCTGATTTCGACCCATGGCCGCGCCCGGATTTCGCAGCCGGGATGGCGAAGCGGTTGCAACCGGCTCCCTGTTCGTTAACAATTGCAACAATTCTGGTCGTGTGATCGTGATCGCGTGTGAGGGGGGCTCATACGAACGTGACTCGTATCGGGGGATGCCCGCTGCCATCAGTCGTTTGATGAAATCGCGTTGGATCTCAGCGTTGCTGGCTGCGCTGCTCACGACGGTGACGGCAACCGCGCAAGAGCGCGCGCCGGTGGTGGTTGAGCTCTTCACCAGTCAGGGCTGCAGTTCCTGCCCGAGTGCCGACCGCCTCCTGCAGGAACTGGCCGATCGCCCGGATGTCCTCGCCCTCGCGTTCCATGTCGACTACTGGGACCATCTCGGCTGGAAGGACACTCTGGCCAGCCGCAAGGGCACGATCCGCCAGTATGCCTACCGTGACAGTCTGCAGGGTCGGATGGTGTTCACGCCGCAGATCGTCATCGACGGCCGTGCCTCGGTCAAAGGGACCCACCGCGCCGCCATCCTGGCCTCGATCGAAGAGGCGAAGGCGAAGACGCCCCTCGGCTTCCTGGCCTCCCCGCTCCTGATCGAAATCAGCCTTCGGGAGGATGGCAGTATCCACCTGCGACTCCCGGAGAAGGCCGACGCGCCGCAAGTGCCCCTGTGGCTGATCGAATACGATGACCGCCAGGCTGTCGCGGTAGCCCGGGGTGAGAATGCCGGCAGCACGTTCACATACCGCCATCCCGTGCGGGGAATGCGCAGGGTCGGTCAATGGCGCGGCGTGGCCGAGGAGCTGATCCTGCCGCCGGCCAGCGTCGAAAGCGGCCGGAAGGCCGCCGTGTTGGCCCAGGGCGAACGGGCCGGTCCCATCCTGGCCGCCGGAAGGGTGCCCCTGGCGCGTTGACGCCGCGCCTCCGCCCCGGCACTTTCCGGCTCATGCATGTCGATGAAGCCCTGTTGAGCCGCCGGTCGGTGCGCGGATTCCGGCCGGATCCCGTTCCGCGCGCCACGATCGAGCACATCCTGCGGCTGGCCGCGCGCGCGCCGTCGGGTACCAATATGCAGCCCTGGCGGGCGTATGTGGCGGTCGGCGCGGTGAAGGAGGCGCTGTCGGCCGCTGTCCTGGCCGGCCGGGCGGCGGATCCCGACGGCTTCCAGCGGGAATGGAAATATTATCCCGACCAGTTTCGCGAACCCTATCTCGGGCGCCGCCGCAAGGTCGGCTTCGACCTATACCGGCATGCCGGCGTGCCAAAAGGCGACAAGGCGGCGATGTTCCGCCAGCACGGACGGAACTTCACCTTCTTCGGCGCTCCCGTCGGCATTTTCTTCACCATCGACAAGGATCTCGAGATCGGCTCCTGGCTCGACCACGGGATGCTGCTCATGAGTGTCATGCTGGCGGCACGGGGACAGGGGCTGCATAGCTGCCCGCAGGCGGCCTGGCCGCCCTTCCACAGGATCGTGCGAGCGCATCTCGGCATCCCCGAGGCGGAATCGGTGATCTGCGGCATGGCGCTCGGCTTCGAGGACGAAAGCGTGCCGGAAAACGCGCTGGAGACCGAGCGCGAACCGCTCGACCGCTGGACCAGCTTCATCGGGTACTGACAGCATATGACCGTCCTCGTCACCGGCGTTGCCGGCTTCATCGGATCGGCTGTCGCGGCCAGCCTGCTGGATCGCGGCCATCCCGTCTTCGGCGTCGATACGATCAACGACTACTACCCGGTGGCGTTGAAAGAGGCTCGCCTCGCGCGGCTGACCGGCCGGAACGGCTTCCGCTTCGCGAAGGTCGATATCGCCGAGCCGGAGATCCTGGCGGCGGTGATCGCCGATGCCGGGGTCGACCGCATCGTACACCTCGCCGCTCAGCCCGGCGTGCGCTACAGCCTGACCAACCCCTTCGCCTATGCGCGTTCGAACCTGCTCGGTCATCTCTCGGTGCTGGAACTGTTCCGCCATCTGCCGGCGAAGACGCATCTGGTCTATGCCAGCTCCAGCTCGGTCTATGGCGGCAACAAGACCCTGCCGTTCTCCACCGCCGACCGGGTGGACGATCCCGTCTCGCTCTATGCCGCGACCAAGAAGGCGGACGAGCTGATGAGCCGTTCCTACGCGCACCTCTACCGCCTGCCGATGACGGGCCTGCGCTTCTTCACCGTCTACGGGCCCTGGGGCCGGCCCGACATGGCGGTCTACGGCTTCACCCGCGACATCTTCGCCGGCAAGGAAATCGCCGTCTTCAACCACGGCAAGCTGAAGCGCGACTTCACCTATATCGACGACATCGTCTCCGGCGTCGTCGCGGCGCTGGACCACCCGCCGAAGGACGGCGGCGAGGAGGCGCCCCCGCACCGGGTCTACAACATCGGCAACAACAACCCCGAAGCGGTGCCCTACCTGATCGAACTGATCGAACAGGCGTCGGGCAAGAAGGCCAGGATCCGCTACGAGCCGATGCAGCCCGGCGACGTGAAGGAAACCTACGCCGATATCGAGGACATCCGCCGCGACCTCGGCTTCGAGCCGAAGACGCCGCTCTCTGTCGGCATTCCGAAATTCGTCGACTGGTTCCGCGACTTCCACAAGGACGATATCGCATGAAGCCCGCGGCCAAGATCGATCCGGCGGCGATCGAGCAGCTGGTCCGCAACCACATCCCGCATTGCGCGGCGCTCGGCGTCCGCGTCGCCGATGTAAAGGACGAGCACATCGTGCTCAAGCTCGACTGGGACGAACGCCTGGTCGGCCATCCGGACACCGGCGTGCTCCACGGCGGCGTCATCACCACCCTGATCGACAGCGTCTGCGGCATGGCGGTGCAGGCGAAGCTGAAGCGCTGGTCCACCATCGCCACCCTCGATCTCAGGATCGACTACCTGCGTCCCTCGACGCCGCGGAAGGAACTGCTGGCCGACGCCGTCTGCTACAAGCTGACCCGCCACATCGCCTTCGTCCGGGCCAAGGCCTGGAACGACGACCCCGACGATCCGGTGGCCAACTGCGTCGCCACCTTCATGCTGGATTCCACCCCGCGCGGCGGCCGGAAGGCGCAAGGATGACCCTCGAGGAAAGCATCACCCGCGCCCGCGAAACCGGCGACATGTCCGGCATGATGGATATCGTGCCGTACTACCGCTTCCTCGGCCTCACCATCGACCGCGACGAGAGCGGCCCGCTCTGCCGGATCCCCGGCGCCGACCACCTGATCGGCAACCCGATGCTGCCGGCGATCCATGGGGGCGTGATCGGTGCGCTGCTCGAAGCCACCGGCATCGTGCACCTGATCTGGGCCCGCGAAACCTCCAGCCTGCCCAAGATCATCAACATCACGGTCGAATACCTGCGCTCGGCCCGCAAGATCGAAACCCACGCCCAGGCCGAGGTGACCAAGCTCGGCCGCCGCGTCGCCAATGTGCAGATCCGTGCCTGGCAGGAAGACCGCGACAAGCCGGTCGCTTCCGCCAATGCGCTTTTCCTGCTGACCTGAGGGTCGACAGGGTCGGCCTGCCGACCCATATGACCCGGTAGCATTTCAAGGTGTCCCGATGACCATCGATCCCCGCCTCGCCGACCTGCCGACCTGGAACCTGGCCGATCTCTATCCCGGCCCTGACTCGGCCGAGCTGAAGCGCGACCTGGAGCGGGGCGAGCGCGAGGCGAAGGCGCTGGAGGATCGCTACAAGGGCAAGGTGGCGTCCCTCGACGGCGCAGCCCTGGCCGAGGCGATCGCCGCCTACGAGAAGCTGGAGGACCGGCTCGGCCGCGTCATGTCCTACGCCTCGCTCCTGCATGCGGGCGACATGAACGATTCCAAGATCGGCCGCTTCTACCAGTCGATGAACGAGCGGGTGACCGATATCGCCGGCCATGTGCTGTTCCTGCGCCTGGAGATCAACCGGCTCGACGACGCCCAGCTCGACCGGATGCTGAAGTTGCCGGCACTGGCCCATTACGCCCCCTGGCTGCGCGACGTGCGGGTCTGGCGCCCGCATGAGCTCTCCGACGAGATGGAGAAGCTGCTGCTGGAGAAGTCGGTCGCCGGGCGCAGCGCCTGGAACCGCCTGTTCGACGAGACGGTGGCGGGCCTGCGCTTCACCGTCCGCGACCGCGAGATGGGGATGGAGGAGGCGCTGCATCTCCTCTCCGATGCCGACCGCTCGCTGCGCCGCGACGCCGCCAAGGCGCTGTCGGATGTCTTCGCCAGGAACGTCCGCCTCTTCGCCCTCGTCATGAACACGCTGATGAAGGACAAGGAGATCGAGGACCGCTGGCGCCGCTACGATGCGCCGACCTCCTCGCGCCATCTGTCGAACCAGGTGGATGCCGCCGTGGTCGATGCGCTGGAGAAGTCGGTGCGCGACTCCTTCCCCAAGATCTCGCACCGCTACTACGCCATGAAGGCGAAGTGGCTGGGGCTGGAGAAGCTCGAATACTACGACCGCAACGCGCCGCTGCCGGAAGCGGAGGACAAGCTCATCGCCTGGCCGGAAGCCCGCGACATGGTGCTGAACGCCTATGCGAAGTTCTCCCCCGAACTGGCCAAAGTGGGGAAGAACTTCTTCGACAACGACTGGATCGACGTGCCGGCGCGTCCCGGCAAGGCCTCCGGCGCCTTCGCGCACCCGACGGTGCCGAGCGCGCATCCCTATCTGCTGCTGAACTACCAGGGCAAGACGCGCGACGTGATGACCTTGGCGCACGAGCTCGGCCACGGCGTGCACCAGGTGCTGGCGGCGAAGCAGGGGCCGCTGATGGCCGACACGCCGCTGACCTTGGCCGAGACGGCCTCGGTCTTCGGCGAACAGCTCACCTTCCGCGCGCTCTTGGCGGCGGAGACCGATCCGGCGCGGAAGCGGGCACTCCTCGCCTCCAAGGTGGAGGACATGATCAACACCGTGGTCCGCCAGATCGCCTTCTACTCCTTCGAGCAGCGGCTGCATGCCGAGCGGAAGGAGGCCGAGCTGACCCCCGACCGCATCTCCGAGATCTGGATGGAAGTGCAGGCGGAGAGCCTCGGACCGGCGATCAACCTGCCGGAGGAATACAAGGTCTACTGGACCTACATCTCCCACTTCGTGCATTCGCCCTTCTACGTCTACGCCTATGCCTTCGGTGACTGCCTGGTGAACGCCCTCTACGGCGCCTATCAGGAGAAGCCGGAAGGCTTCGAGGGCAAGTACCTGCAGATGCTGGCCGCCGGCGGCACGCTCCGGCACAAGGAACTGCTGGCACCCTTCGGCCTCGATGCCACCGATCCGAAATTCTGGCAGAAGGGCCTCGACGTCATCTCCGGCTTCATCGACGAGCTGGAGCGGACGTGAGCGCCTATCGCGAGCTGGAGAGCCGCTTCCGTCGCATCTCCGCGCTCTCCGGGGCGCTGGGCATCCTGGAATGGGACAACTCCACCATGATGCCGCCGGGTGGTGCCGAGGCGCGGGCCGAGCAGCTGGCGACCTTGGGCGTGCTGCGCCACGAACTGCTGACGGCGCCGCAGCTCGACGACCTGTCGCTCGGGGCCGAGAACGAAAGCCTCGACGACTGGCAGCGCGCCAACCTCCGCGAGATGCGCCGCGCCCGCGTGCATGCGAGCGCGCTGCCGGCCGACCTCGTCGAGCGCCGCTCGATGGCCGCCTCGGCCTGCGAGATGCTGTGGCGCGAGGCGAAGGCGAAGCGCGATTTCAAGCTGCTGGCACCGAAGCTCGCCGAGCTGCTGGCGCTGACCCGCGAGGCCGCCGCCGCCAAGGCCGCCGCCTTCAACTGTGCGCCCTATGACGCGCTGCTCGACGAATATGAGCCCGGCGCGCGCGAAGCCGAGATCACGCCCATCTTCGACGATCTCGCCGCCTTCCTGCCCGGCTTCATCGCCGAAGCGCTGGACCACCAGGGAAGGAAGCCCGCACCGCTGCCGCTCGAAGGTCCTTTCGCCGTAGAGCAACAGCGCGCCCTCGGCCTCGACCTGATGACCTCGCTCGGCTTCGCCTTCGACCGCGGCCGCCTCGACGTCTCGCTCCATCCCTTCACCGGCGGCGGGCCGGACGATGTCCGCATCACCACCCGCTACGAGACCACCGACTTCTTCCGCTCGCTGCTGGGCGTGCTGCACGAAACCGGGCACGCGCTCTACGAACTGGGCCTGCCGGAAGGCTGGACGCGCCAGCCTGTGGGCCAGTCGCGCGGCATGGTGCTGCACGAATCCCAGTCGCTCCTGATCGAGATGCAGGTCTGCCGGGGCGACGCCTTCCTCGGTTTCGCCGCGCCGAAGATCGCCGCCGCCTTCGGCCGTTCCGGCCCGGCCTATGAGGCGGCCAACCTCGCCCGGCATTCCCGCCGCGTCTCCCGCGGCTTCATCCGCGTCGACGCCGACGAGGCGACCTATCCGCTGCACGTCATCCTGCGCTTCCGCCTGGAACGCGCCATGCTCGCGGGCGATCTCGAGGTCGACGACCTGCCGGCCGCCTGGAACGAAGGCATGCGCGACCTCCTCGGCGTGACCCCGCCGGACGACGCGCTGGGCTGCCTGCAGGACATCCACTGGCCCTCCGGCGGCTTCGGTTATTTCCCCACCTATACGCTCGGCGCGCTGACCGCCGCCCAGCTCTACGCCGCGGCGAAGAAGGCCGATCCCGCCATCGAACCGGCGATCGGCAAGGGCGACTTCGTCCCGCTCTTGGCCTGGCTCAGGAAGCATGTCCACGGCCAGGGCTCGCGCCACTCGACGCGCGAGATCATCACCGCCGCCACTGGCGCACCGCTCAGCACCGCGGCCTTCAAGGCGCATCTGAAGAGCAGATATCTCGGCTGATGTCGCGCTGCGGCTTCCTCGTCCTTCGAGACGCGCCCTTGCAGGACGCTCCTCAGGATGAGGAATCCTACTTGGAAGTAGCCCTCATCCTGAGGAGGCCGCGTGAGCGGCCTTCTCGAAGGACGAGGGTGGGCTAATCGCGTGAAGACGCATGACCGCCACCAGCTTCGACTTCGTCGCCGTCGAGGAAGAACAGCCCGGCCCGAAATGGCAGGGCCGCTTCGGCCGCTGCGCGACGCCCTACCTCGCCTGGATCGCCCGTGAGGACCCGGCGCGGTGCCCCTCGCTCGCCGACTGCCGCGCCGCCATCGCCCGGCACATGCCGGAACTCCTCCCCGTCTACGAGCGCCTGTGCGATCTGGTTGGCCCGGACGAGACCGCCCGGCGGCTGCTGAGCCAGTGGAACCCGCCGCCGCTCTTCGCCGGTTGCAGCGTCATGGTGGCGCGGGGCACGGAACCGGTCCTGATCCGCAACTACGATTTCAGCCCCGACTTCTTCGAAGGCACCCTCCTGAAAAGCCGCTGGACCGGCGGGCAGGGGGCGGTGATCGCCCTGTCGGAGGGCCTGTCCGGCGTGCTCGACGGCATGAACGAGGCGGGCCTCGCGGTGGCGCTCACCTTCGGTGGCCGGCCGGTGGCGGGCGAGGGGTTCTCCATCCCGATCATCCTCCGCCATGTGCTGGAGACCTGCGCCGACGTGCCGGCGGCGGTCGAGGTGCTGCGCCGCATCCCTTGCGCTTTCGCCCAGAACGTCCTGCTGCTCGATCGCGCCGGCCGGCACTCGGTCGCCTGGCTCGGCCCCGACCGGCCGGCCGACTTCGCCGCATTGCCCCTCACCACCAATCACCAGCGCACGGTGGAATGGCTCGACTCCGCCCGCTTCAGCCAGACGGTGGAGCGGGCCGCGCGCCTCGCCGAACTCAGGACCCAAGGCAAGGCGCCGGAGCAGCTGGTCGCCGATTTCCACCGCCCGCCCTTGTTCCGCACCGACTATGCCCGCGGTCTCGGCACGCTCTATACCGCCGCCTACTATCCGGCCTCGGGCCGTGTCGATTTCCTCTGGCCGGGCCAGCCGCCGCTCTCCCAGTCCTTCGCCACCTTCACCGAAACCACGCGAACGGTTGACCTCCCGCAACACCCGGCCTAGAACCCGCGCCCTCCGGCGAAAGGCGTCACGCGATGGTCGACTCGGTGCATCTGATCCGGCATGGCCAGTCCACCTTCAACCTGGCCTATGCCGAAACCGGCGTCGACCCGATGCATATCGACGCCCGCCTCACCCCCACCGGCGAGAACCAGGTGAAGATGCTGGCCCAGGTGCTCCGCCAGCACGACTACGACCTGATCGTCACCTCGCCCTTCACCCGCGCCATCCAGACCACCATGGGCGTGTTCAAGGGGCGCACGATCCCGATCCTGGTCGAAGCCGGGCATCGCGAATGGCTGGAAGCGAGCTGCGATGTCGGCCGCCCGATCACCGAACTGGCGGTCGATTTCCCGCATCTCGACTTCAGGCATCTGCCGGAGATGTGGTGGCACCAGGGCCCGAAGAACAACGCGGGCCTGCCGCTCGAGCCGCGCGAGGTGTTCATGCAGCGCGTGCAGGGCTTTGCCGCCTGGCTGCGGGCGCGGCCCGAGGAGCGCATTGCCGTGGTCGGCCACGGCACCTTCTTCTCCCAGCTCTGCGGCCGCTTCCTGGCGAATTGCGAGATGGCGCCCTGGGACCCGCGGAAGAATCCCTAGAGCAGCGTCCGCTGAGATGGAATCGTCTGCGGCGATCCCATCTCAGCGGGCAAAAGCTGCTCGACCCAATTGTTCAGAACATCCCTTCGAGCAGCTTCGGCTTCTTCTTCCGCGGCCGTTCCCACATCACGCTGGGATAGCCTTTCAGCGGCACCAGTGCCTCGCCCCGCCAGGTCCAGTCTGCCTGTTCCTCGAGGTTCATGTGATAGCGCGTCTCGCGCCCCGTGCGGGTGGTGAAGAGGGCACGGGGAATATTGATCATGCTCGGCGAATGCGCCCGCTCGTAGGTGAGTGGCGTGCCGCAGCGCGCGCAGAAGCCGCGCACGCTCCGCTCCGTCTGATCCTCGAAGCGCGTGATCGCCTCTTCGCCCTTCAGGATGCGGAAGCGGCTCTTGTAGCTCCCCACATAGGTCGCATAGGCGGAAGCATGGGCCCGGCGGCTGCGGCTGGAATGATCGTGCCAGGCCCAGCGGGCCGGCACGTCGATCTCGAGGCGCACCGCGCCGCAAGCGCATTCGCCCGCCGCCTGCACCGCCGAGGCCTTCGGCTTCCGATTCTTCGTCTCCGTCACGGCGCGAACAGGCTGATGCCTTCCTGCTCCAGGGCCCGGGCCACCGCCGGCCGCTCGATCATCCGCTTCACATAGGCGGTCCAGTGCGGGAAGGTCTGCTCGTTCATCGCCTCGCCGGCCCGCCAGCCCCAGCGGTACAGCACCAGGAACATCGGGTCGCCGATGCTGAACACCTCGCCGGCGGCATAGGCGTTGTCCTTGAACCAGGCCTCGATCTCGCTTTGGTGCTTCCGGATGCGAAGGATGGCGGTCTCGCGGAGCGGCCCGAAATCCTCCTTCCGCTCCAGGAAACGTTCCGACCGCCACAGCGTGGCGAAGGCGGTGTGCGCCGTGTTGGTCTGCCACACCGCCCATTCCAGCGCCCGGGCCAGCGCCTTCGGGTCCTTCGGCAGCAGGTTCGCCGCCGGCGCCCGCTCGGCCAGGAACAGCATGATGGCGGTGTTCTCCGTCATCACCCAGTCGTCGACGGCGAGTGCGGGGATGTATCCCCGCGGGTTGACGGCAAGGTATTCCGGCTTCCAGTTCGAGCGGTCGGCAACCGGCACGGAAACCAGTTCATAGGCCGCGCCGGCCTCCTCGAGGACGACATGGGCGGCGAAGGAACAGGCGCCGGGACTGTAGAAGAGCTTCACGGGCGGGCCTCATGCGCAATGGGGCCGCCAGCATAGCGGCCTGTCATCGAAGCGGCGCACGATCTCGCTATGCTGGACGGGGTCGGCGTAAGGAGGCGAGGGGATGCGCGGACGGATTTGGATCATCGGCGGCATGGCCGCCGTGCTGCTCGGCTCGGCCGCCGCGGCGCAGGAATGCCCGGCCGATATCCGTCTGGCCGGCGAACACACCCTGCCGCAGGGCATGGAATATCAGGGCACCGTGGTCGGCGGTCTCTCCGGCCTCGCTTTCGATGCCGCCAGCGGCACCTACCTCGCCCTTTCCGACGACCGTTCGGAAGGCGGCCCCGCCCGCTTCTACCGGCTGAAGGTCGAGGCCGGCGCCGTCGAAGTGGTCGGCATGACCACGCTGAAGCGCCCCGACGGATCGGCCTACCCGCCGCGGGCCGTCGACCCGGAGGCGATCACGCTGCTGCCCGGCGGCGGTTTCCTGTGGTCGACCGAGGCGCATCCGAGGGACCAGGCCCAGGCGGCGCTGATCCTGGCCGATCAGGATGGAAGGGAAGTGCGCGCGCTGCCCGTGCCGGCGCGCTACCTCAACGACGGTGCCGGGAAGGGCAGCCGCGACAATCTCGGCTTCGAGGGCCTCGCGCTGATGCCGGACGGGAAGACTGTCGCGGTCGCCAGCGAGAACGCGCTCGCCCAGGATGGCCCCGTCGCCTCGCTGACGGAGGAAAGCCCGGCCCGCATCATGCTGGTCGACCTCGCCACCGGCACGGTGAGCCGCGAGGTCGTCTACACGGTCGGCCGCATCCCGTCCGCCCCGCCGGAGGGCGCGCGCGGCAACCCCGACAACGGCATCTCGGAAATCCTGGCGCTCGATGCCGAAACGCTGCTGGTGCAGGAGCGCGCCTTCATTCCCGGCCGCGGCAATGTCATCCGCCTCTACAAGGCTGCTCTCGCGGGCGCGACCGACGTGAAGGGCTTCGACAGCCTGCAGGGCAGGGAGGTGGTGCCGATGGCGAAGACACTCTTCCTCGACTTCGCCTGCCTGAATACGAAGCTCGACAATTTCGAAGGCTTGACCTGGGGCCCGCCGCTGCCGAATGGCAACCGCACCCTGGTCGCCGTCTCCGACGACAATTTCAACAAGCGCCAGGTGACGAAATTCCTGCTGATCGAGGTAGGGAAGTGAGCGACAAAGGCGACGGCGACAGGTCAGGAGTGAAACTTCCGCCGCTGTATTTCGACACCATGCGCGACATGGTTCTGTTCTGGACCACGTTCACCGCTTCCGCGATCCCGATTTTCTACGGTCTCGTTTCCAGCTTCTGGCTACTGGTGGCGGCTCCGGCGGTCCTGGTGCTGATATCCGGACTACCGGGCGGCCGCCGATACGGCTTCGTCAGCTACGCCTGGAACGGCCTATGGTTTGGCAATCTGGGCGCCATCCTGCTGGCGGTGGTTTCTCTGCTTTATCGTTAGACCGGGATGGAGCCTTTTCAGCCCTTCTTCTTCAACTCCGGCACGTCGTCCTCGTTCCAGAAGTTGAGCTCGATCATCACCCCGTCGGGGTCGTGCACGAACACCTGCTGCAGCGGCCGGGCCGGCACCTTGCGAACGTCGAAGGGAATGCCGTCCTTCTTGATCTGGTCGATGGTGCCGCGAATGTCCGAGCAGTTGATCGCCACATGGTCGATGGCACCGCCCCCCTGGGCCTCGCGGCCGCTTTCCGCCACCAGGTGCAGGATCGCCTTCTCGCCGGCATAGAGCCAGGCGCCGGGGAAGCTGAACGGCGGCCGGTCGCCGGCCCTGAGGCCGACATAGCGCTCATAGAAGCGCACGGTGGCGTCAAGGTCCTTGCAGAAGACGTTCCAGTGGTCGAGCGAGAGCGCGGGCATGATTTCCTCCTCGTCGGGCCGGAAGCCTAGCGCCACCCGCACCCCGCGTCATCCGATCACGCCTTCGGCCCGCAGCCGGGCGATCTCGGTCTCCGAGCAGCCGGCGAGGTCACGCAGCACCGCCTCGGTATGCTCGCCCAGGCCCGGCGGCGGTCGGCTGTCGTCGACCGGCGTGTCGGAAAAGCGGTAGTTCGAGCCGATGATCCTGAGATCGCCCACCTTGCCGTGCCGGTAGGTCTTCAGCATGCCGCGCCGCTTCACTTCGGGGGCGTCCAGCGCCTCGCTCATCTCGCGGATCGGCCCGGCCGGCAGGTGGCGCAGCTTCTCGGCCCAGTTCTCCTTGCTGTCGGTCATCAGCACGCCCTCCATCAGGGCATAGAGTTCCTTCTTGTTCCTGACCCGGTCGGCGAGTTTGGCAAAGCGCGGGTCGGCCGCCCATTCCGGATGCCCCAGCGCCTTGCAGGTATCGGTGAACAGCTTCTGGTTCGCCGCGGCGATGTAGATCCGCCCGTTCGCGGTCCGGAACGAGTTGTTGGGGGCCGAGGCGAAATGCCCGTTGCCGGCCCGCTTCGGATTCTCGCCCGAGGAGAGGTAGTAGGAGCCGAGATTGCCGAGCGAGACGAGGGCGGTGTCATAGAGTGCGAGGTCGATCTGCTGGCCCTTCCCCGTGTCGCGGCGGGCATAGAGGGCCGTCGTGATCGCCGCCGTCGAATGGATCGCCGTCATCGTGTCGACGATGGCGATACCGTGCCGCAGGCCTTCGCCCTCGGCCTCGCCGTTCACCGACATCATGCCGCTCTCCGCCTGCAGCACGGGGTCGTAGCCCGGCCGGTCGGAAAGTGGTCCCGCCTGCCCATAGGCGGAGACCGAGAGATGGATGAGCTTCGGATAGCGCGCGGCGAGCGTGGGATAGTCGAAGCCGTATTTCTTCAGCACGCCGGGGCGGAAATTCTCCACCAGCACGTCGGCTTGGGCGAGCAGCTTGTGCACGATCGCCTGGCCCTCCGGCTTCGTGAAGTCGAGCGCCACCGACTTCTTGCCGCGGTTGTAGGTGATGAAGAAGTGGCTCTCGCCCTCCTGCGTGCCCACCGCGCCGCCGATGCGCGGGCCGGCGCCTTTCCGGGTGTCGTCGCCGCCGTCGGGATTCTCGATCTTGATCACCTCGGCGCCCATGTCGGCCAGGATCTGCGTGCACATCGGCCCGGCGATGACGCGGGAGAAGTCGATGACGCGGATGCCGGTGAGCGGCGGCTTGCCCGATTCGGCCATGATTTTCGTTTCCTCCGCGTTCTTGTTCTTGTCGCGCCGGCAAGACTATCCCGGCTTGCGCCAGATCGGTCCGCGCGCCTTCACCGGGTCGAGCAGCGACCAGTCGCCCTGTTCCACCACATGGCCCTTGGGGAAGGGCGGGCGCGGCTCCTGGCCGAGCGAGATCATCACCCGGTCGTCGCGGTAGTAGCAGAGCAGCACCACGCGGTTGAGCGCGAAGAGGGCGGTGCCGCCCTTCGCCTTCAGCTGCATGGCGACATCCATCTGCCGCGCGGGGGCGAGATCGGCGAAGACCCCACCGGAGAGGTCGCTGAGCAGGACCAGGGTCGCCTTCGTGTCGTCCGTATCGCGCTCCAGGCTCCTCAGGATGTCGGCGAAGATGAGGTCGTCGTCGGCGCCCGGCACGCCATAGGCGGCACTGGCCGGGATCATGATCCCGGCCAGCGCGCGCAGGTCGCGCGCTTCGGCGGGGGAGAGCGGCGGATAGGTCTTCATCGTCCCGCCCTCACTCGAACAGCGTGGCGTCGGCGAGGCGCCGCTTGATGGTGTCGGCGATGTAGAGCGCCAGCGCCTGGATGGTGGAGGTGGGGTTCACCCCGCCGGAGGTGACCCAGATGCTGCCGTCGATGATGAAGAGGTTCTTCACGTCGTGCGCGCGGCCCCATTCGTTCACCACCGACCGCTCGGGGTCCGTCCCCATGCGCGCGGTGCCCATCAGGTGCCAGCCGCCGTTCATGATCGGCCGCTCCACCGAGATGCCCTTGGCCCCGGCCGTCTCCAGGATCTCGGTCGCCCGGGCGATGCCGTGATCCATCATCCTGAGGCTGTTCTCAGAGAGCGTGTAGTCGATCCGGGGCGCCGGGATGCCATGCGCGTCCTTCACGACGGGGTCAAGCGTCACCCGGTTGTGCTCCTCCGGCAGGTCCTCGCAGATGGCCGACAGGCCGAGGCGGTGATTGACCAGGCCGCGATAGACCTTGTGGTGCTCCTCCCCCCAGGGCAGCCGCCCGGCGAGCGTGCTGGTGATCGCCTCGACGATCGAACCGATGCCGCGATGCAGCTGGAAGGTATAGCCGCGGACGAAACCGCGCGATTTGTCGGTCTCGTAGAACTGCTTGCTCCAGAGCGAGAGCGGCGGTCCGTGGTTGCCGTCGAGCGGCTCGTCGACATAGCCGTAGGTCAGCGCAAAGGGATGGAACATCAGGTTCTTCCCCACCAGCCCCGACGAATTGGCGATGCCGTTCGGGAACCTGCCCGAGACCGAGTTCAGCATCAGGCGCGGCGTGCCGACACCGTTGCAGGCGATGATCACCATCTCGGCCGGCTGGAACTGCTCCTTACCCTCGGCGTCGTAATAGATCGCTCCAGTCGCCATGCCCTTCGCATCGACGGTGACCTCGCGCACCCGCGCCTGTGTCCTGAGCTCCACCCCGGCGCGCAGCGCATGCGGCCAATAGGTGATGTCGGCGCTGCCCTTCGCCCCCTGCGCGCAGCCCGGCGTGCAATGCGCGAGGTTGATGCAAGGGCTGCGGCCGTCCCATTCCTGCGTCGCGATGGCGCTGTCCGAGGGCCACCAGTGCCAGCCCAACTCGTTGAGCGCCTTGCCGAACCGCTGCCCCGACTTCCCGAGCGGAAGCGGCGGCATCGGCGCCTCTTTCGGCGGATAGGACGGGTCGCCGGCGAGCCCCGCGACGCCGGTCATCCGGTCATTCTCGGCGAAGAAGGGTTCCAGCGTCGCGTAGTCGACCGGCCAGTCGTCGGCGACGCCGTCCAGGCTCCTCACCCGGAAGTCGGAAGGATGCAGCCGCGGGAAATGCGCCGTGTACATGATGGTGCTGCCGCCGACGCCGTTGAAGTTCACCACCTTGATCGGCGAATTGGCGTCGTTGATCGGATAGTCGGATGCCCGCGCCCGGCGGTTGGGGTTGATGGCGAAGTCCGAGAACAGCCGCGCCTCCCAGTCCCGCCCGTTGGTGGGATAGTCGGTGGGCTTCACCCAATCGCCCTGTTCCAGCACCAGGATGCGCATCCTGGTCTCGGCGAGGCTCCAGGCGGCCGCCGCCCCGGAAGCCCCAGACCCGATGATCAGCACGTCGACCTTCTCGTTCACGACCCTCGACCCCCAGATCCAATGTCGCGCTGCGGCCTCCTCGTCCTTCGAGACGCGCCTTTCAGGCGCTCCTCAGGATGAGGATGCCGAGTTCAAATGTAGTCCTCATCCTGAGGGACCGCGAAGCGGTCGTCTCGAAGGACGAGGACGGGCCGACCCCTCCCGCCGCCTTTGGCTCGCCGCGCCTCAACCCACGGCGTGCGCGCCCAGGTAGTTGACCGCCGCGCCCACCCCGCCGGCGCCATGCGGCACCTTCAGGCCCTGCAGCGCCATCTCGATCGCCCCCAGCGTGCCGAGCAGCATGGGCGCGTTGCAATGGCCCATATGCGCGATGCGGAGCGCCTTGCCGGTGAGATCGCCGATGCCCGATCCCAGCGTGACGCCGCAGATCTTCTGCGCGAATTCGGTGATCGGGTCGGCGCCGATGCCCGAGAGCAGCACCGGCGTCACCGAGGCGGCGCGCTGCGAAGGCTCGATGATGTTGAAGGAGAGCGCCTGGCCCTCAGACCACTTCGACACGGCCGCATGCGTCGCGCCCGCCAGCAGCGCATGCCGCCTGCAGATGGCCGGCAGGCCCTCTTCCTTGATCATGTCGAGCGCGGCGCGCAGGCCGAACAGCAGGTGCTCGGGCGGCGTGCCGCAATACTTCATGTAGTGCAGCTTGCCCTGCCGCGCCGTCCAGTCCCAATAGGGCGTGCGCATAGTGGCCGACTTGTGCACGGCATCGGCCTTCTCGCTGGCGGCGACGAAAGCGAGGCCGGGCGGCGTCATCAGCCCCTTCTGCGAGCCCGACATGGCGACATCGATGCCCCAGGCGTCCATCTCGAAGGGCATGCAGGCGAGCGAGGCCACCGCGTCCACCATGTAGAGGGCGGGGTGCCCGGCCGCGTCGATCGCCTTCCTGATCGCGGCGATGTCGTTGGCGACGCCCGAGGCGGTGTCGATCTGCACCACCAGCACGGCCTTGATCGCGTGTTCCCGGTCGCGCCTGAGCCGCTCTTCCACCGCTGCCGGGTCGACCGCCGCCCGCCACGATCCCTCCAGCACCTCGACTTCGGCGCCCATGAACTCGGCCATCTCGCCCCAGCCGAGCGCGAAGCGCCCGCTCGCCAGCACCAGCACCTTGTCGCCGCGCGACAAGACGTTGGTCAGCGCCGCCTCCCAGCCGCCATGCCCGTTCGCGGCATAGATGTAGGTGCGCGCGGTCTTGGAACCGAAGACGAAGCGCAGGTCGTCCATCAGCCCGGCGGTCAGCGCCTCCATCGGCCCGGAATAGATCTCCTCGGCCGGGCGCATCATCGCCTGCAGCACGCGGTCGGGGATGTTGGTGGGGCCGGGAATGGCAAGCAGGCTCCGGCCGTTGGCGACGCTCATGAAGGGGGACTCCAATGCTGATCCGCCCATCATAGCGGCAACCGGAGCAAGCGTGACCGGCGAAACACCTCTCCGCGCCCCACCGCTCTTCGCACGCATCCAAGTCGATAGTTGTCGGCAGTATTGCAAAAATGGTATATCTGAGAGATGGTGTGGACGGTCGAATTTCTCGACGACGGTGTGAAGGCTGAATTGGAGAGGCTGCCCGCCGACATCCGCGCGAGCTTTCTGCGCATCGTCCGGCTGATCGAGAGCGAAGGGCTCGAACGCATCCGCGAACCCTATGTGAAGCATCTCGAAGGCCGGTTGTGGGAAATGCGGATGAAGGGCAGGGACGGCATCGCCCGAGCCGCCTACGTCACCGCGATAGGGCGCCGTGTGGTCGTCGTCCGTGTATTCCCGAAGAAGACGCAGAAGACGCCGCGCCGTGAAATTGAGATCGCGCTGAAGCGTGCAAAGGAGGTCGAATGAGCCGCAAGTTCATCCCGGTGGAGGAAGTCGCGCGGGATTGGATGAAGGACCCCGCCTTCCGTGCCGAATATGATGCCTTGGAAGAGGAGTTCGAACTCGCGAAGGCGCTCATCCGCGCCCGGGGCGAGGCGAGTATGACCCAGGCTGAAGTGGCCGAAGCCATGGGCACGACCCAGGCCGTCGTCGCGCGGTTGGAAAGCGGCCGTGCCATGCCTTCGACCCGGACGCTGCAGCGCTTCGCCAAAGCCACCAACTCGCGCCTGCGGATCAGCTTCGAGCCGGACTTGCCAAGTCAAGCTACGGTGCGTCGCTGATCAGATCGGCAGCGAGGCTCAAACAAAGAGGCAGCAAGCAGAAATGGATCAGCTTTGAGGTTTGCTCCCCAAAAGTCGGCACGCTTGCGCGTAGTACGGTTCAAGGAAGCTCTTTGCTTCCAGCCGTTCGTCATCTGACCGGGGCTCAGAAGCGGCTGCTCCGGCAATCATGGATGCGAGCCGCGGCATTCCTCGGTCCAGTTCCAACGGCCCGCCTCGGCACTCCAGACAGATCTCCTCGACCGCCCCCATGGGCTGGCGAATGCGGTCGAAATTCTCGAAGACGTAGCGGAGCCAGGTGAGGAACAGCCTGTCCCGCCACGGAGGGTTACCGTCTCGACCAAAGCTGGCCCTGTTGTCGACGGTGCTGCCTGGATCGATATTGCCGACATAGCCCCACGCAGCCGCCTCCGCGATTTCCGCTTCCGACAGCGCGCCCCTCAGTGGGGCGTATGTGTCAGGGATGCTTGGCGCGCAGGTGAAAGCGATCATAGGCAGAGAGAAGCGGGAGCGAGGTCGATTAGCAACCGACCTGCCCCCCAAGTACCTCAGCCGGCGACTTCACCCCTTCGCCACCTTGTCCTGCGTCTTCGTATCGAAGTCGCTCGCATCATGGCGTTCGTGCAGCTGGGCCGCCGGGTCGCCCTGCAGGCGGTTGACGATGCGGCCGCGCTTCACCGCCGGCCGCGCACCTATCTGGTCGGCCCAGCGGTTCACGTGCTTGTACTCGTGCACCGAGAGGAACTCGGCCGAGCCGTAGAGGAGGCCCTTGGCGAGGCCGCCGTACCAGGGCCAGACCGCGATATCGGCGATCGAATAATCCTCGCCGGCGAGATAAGGGCTCTCGGCGAGGCGCCGGTCGAGCACGTCCAACTGCCGCTTGGTCTCCATGGCGAAGCGGTCGATGGCGTATTCGATCTTGGTCGGCGCATAGGCATAGAAATGCCCGAAGCCGCCGCCGAGATAAGGCGCGCTCCCCATCTGCCAGAACAGCCAGGAGAGCGTCTCGGCCCGCGCGCCCGGTTCCGTCGGCAGGAAGGCGCCGAACTTCTCGGCCAGGTGCACCAGGATGGCGCCCGATTCGAACACGCGGATGGGGTTCGGCCCGCTCCGGTCCATCAGGGCCGGGATCTTCGAATTCGGGTTGATCTGCACGAAACCGCTGCCGAACTGGTCGCCGTCGCCGATCTTGATCAGCCAGGCGTCGTATTCCGCCCCCTTGTGCCCCAGCGCCAGCAGTTCCTCCAGCATGATGGTGACCTTCTGGCCGTTCGGCGTGCCGAGCGAATAGAGCTGCATCGGATGCTTGCCGATGGGAAGCTCCTTCTCATGCGTCGCCCCGGCAATCGGGCGGTTGATGCTGGCGAAGCGCCCGCCGCTCGCCTTGTTCCAGGTCCAGACGGCGGGTGGCGTGTACTCGGACGAACTGCTCATTTCCCCAAACTCCTGCTGTATTTTCCCTGACCCCGATGCTGCCTCCTACATCGTGCAGGACGGCCTCCCTGGCAAGGGCGTACCGCCCGGGGCCAGGCGATGGACGCCGGCGCCGCCCGCTGGTCGAATAGGGGCGCCCCGGCCAGCCGGTGGCGCTATCCTCCCTTCCGAAGGGAAGGAAACCGCTCATGGCAAACCAGAAACTCCACGGCCGGCGCGAGGGCCATGTCGGCCATGTCGTCTTCGACAACCCGGCCAAGATGAACGCGGTATCGCTCGACATGTGGGAGGCGCTGATTGGCCTCCTCGACGAATACCGGGCGGATCCCGAGATTCGCTGCCTGGTGGTCAGCGGCGCGGGCGGCAAGGCCTTCGTCTCCGGTGCCGATATCTCGAAATTCGAGAGCGAGCGGGCCAATGCCGAGATGGACGAGAAATACGGCGTCGTCTCGAACCAGGGTTACGAGGCGATCTACGACTTCCCCAAGCCCACCATCGCCATGATCACCGGCTATTGCATCGGCGGCGGCATGAACCTCGCCGCCTGCTGCGACCTGCGCTACAGCGACGAGAAGGCCCGCTTCGGTATCCCCGCGGCGAAGCTCGGCCTCGGCTATGGCTATTTCAGGATCGAGCGCATGTCGCGCATCGTCGGTCTGCCGGCGACCATGGAAATGCTGTTCACCGCGCGCCAGTACACCGCCCAGGAGGCGCTGCGCATGGGCCTGGTACACGGCGTGCTGCCCGACGGCGAACTCGAAGCAGCGGTGGCCGAGGTGACCGGCCAGATCGCCGGGAACGCGCCCCTCACCGTCGCACTGGCCAAGGCCGCGGCCCGCGAAGTGGCGAAGCCCGAAGCGTCCCGCGATCTCGCGCGCCTCACAGCAATGGTCACCGCCTGTTTCGACAGCGAAGACTACAAGGAAGGCCGCGACGCCTTCATGGAAAAGCGCAAGGCCCGGTTCAAGGGCCGATAGGGGAAGAGGGGGAGGGGCCGCCCATGACCGCACTGCCGCTCGACCACATCTCGGTGCTCGACCTCACCGCCCACCGGGCCGGCCCCACCGCCGTGCGCCAGCTGGCCGACTGGGGCGCCAGGGTGATCAAGATCGAACCGCCCGGCCCCGACGCGGGCGATGCGACGGGCAGCAAGCGGCACGGCTTCGATTTCCAGAACCTGCACAGGAACAAGCGGGCCATCACGCTGAACCTGAAGACCGAGGAGGGGCGCGGCATCTTCATGCGGCTCGCCGAAGGGGCCGACGTGATCGTCGAGAACTACCGGTCCGACGTGAAGTACCGCCTCCGCATCGACTATGACGAAGTCGTCAAGGTCAACCCGCGCATCGTCTACGGCAGCATCGCCGGCTTCGGCCAGACCGGGCCGGACGCGACCCGTCCCGGCGTCGACCAGATCGCGCAAGGCATGGGCGGGCTGATGTCGATCACCGGCGAACCCGGGAAGGGGCCGATGCGGGTCGGCATCCCGATCGCCGATCTTACCTCGGGCCTGCTGCTGGCCCAGGGCATCATGCTGGCGCTGCTGAGCCGCGAACGCACCGGCAAGGGCCAGTGGGTACATACCTCGCTGATCGAAGCCCAGATCTTCATGCTCGATTTCCAGGCCGCACGCTGGCTGATCAAGGGCGAGGTGGCGGGCCAGGCCGGCAACGACCACCCGACCGGCATCCCCACCGGCGTGTTCCCGACCGCCGACGGGCATATCAACATCGCCGCCTCGGGCGACGGGCTGTGGAAGCGCTTCTGCGCCGCCATCGATGCGCCCGCCCTGTTCGAGCATCCCGAGCACGCGTCGGGCGAACTCCGCTCCAGAAACCGCAAGGCGGTGAACCAGCGGATCGGCGAGATCACCCGCAGCAGACCGAGCGCGCACTGGATCGCCGTGCTGAACGCGGCGGGCGTCCCCTGCGGGCCGATCAATTCGATCGACCAGACCTTCGCCGAGCCCCAGGTGCGGCACCTCGGCATCGCCCGGCCGCTGCACCACCCCGCGCTCGGCGACATCAAGGTGGTGGGCCAGCCGATCAACCTGTCGGCCGCCCCGCAGCCGGCGGCGATGGCGCCCTCCCCGGACAAGGGCCAGCACACCGACGAGGTGCTGGACCGGCTCGGCTACGACCCCGATGCCATCGCCGGCCTTCGCGCCCGCGGCATCGTCTAGCCACGCTCAGCAGTCGTTCGGTCGCCGCGCCGCCTCGGCGTATTGCTCGGCGCTCACATGCTTCATCAGTCGACGGATGGGCCTTCAGGAGGCCGAGGATGGCGCGGTTCGCCCCAAAGCATAGACCTCGACCGCGCCCTCGCGGCCGCGCACCTGCAGGGCGCCCATGGGCACCGCCTCCGCGCAGCTCGACTGCGCCGCCTGGAAAGTGGCGCCGCAGATCAGGCAGCTCGTCCCGAGCTCCTTGTTCATCCCCTCCAGCCGCTGCGCCAGGTTCACCGTGTCGCCATAGAGCGTATAGGCCTGCCGTCCGGTGCCGCCGACGGTGCCGGCGGCGATCGGACCGGTGGCGATGCCGATGCGAAGGCGCAGCCGGTGGCCTTCGAAGGTCTGCGCCGAAACCAGGGCCAGCAGCGCGTGGGCGGTTTCCACGGCGCGGGTGGGATAGTCCTCGGCGGGGAGCGGCGCGTTGAAGGCCGCGATCAATGCGTCGCCGACGTAGTTGACGACGACGCCCCCGCGCTCCTCCACGGCGCTGCTCGCCGCACCGAAGAAGCTGTTCAGCATGCCGATCACCTGGACCGGCTCGAGCGACTCCGACAGATGGGTGAACCCCTCGATATCGGCGAAGAGGAGGCTCGCCTCCCGCGTCTGCGGGGCGAGCTGGCCGGAACGGATGAGTTGCTCGGCCACCTGCGCCGGCACATAGCGGCCGAACAGCCGCTGGATGCGGCTGCGGCTGCTCTCGACCAGCGCATGGGCGCGAACCATCGCGCGTGCGCGGTGCACCGCCAGCGCCGCGATGGCCGTCACCAGGGCGATCTTGACGCCCAAGCTGACCCTGACCGAGGTGTCGAAGAAGTCGGGGTCGAGCACCACTGCCAGGAAGTCCTCGCGCGACGGGGCGGGCGGCAGGTGGGCGAAACTGACGACCCGGTCCATCCCGGCCATGATCCAGGCGGTGGCGCCAGCGAGGCCGAGCAGGGCGCAGAACCCGGTCCACAGCACCAGCGCGGGCGACAGCACCAGGACCGAGAGCACGACGACCAGGAAGTAGTATTCCCCCCGGCTGGAGTGGAAGACGAAGTTCTGCGGCACGTCGCCGCCGCTGCTGAGGGGCCAAAGGGCCAGGAGGGCGCTCAGTATCGCCATGTCGACCGCGAAGAAGACGTAGCGGCCGGCGCGTTCGTGGCGGCCGCCGGCGAACGCCAGCGGCGCGAGACCGGCGGCTGCGATCGCCAGGATTAGCCCGGAGACATAGAGGTTGTTCGGAAAGCGGAAGATGAAGAGGTAGAAGACCGAGATGGCGACAAGAGCGCAGGTCCGGCCGATGACGGCCAGCCTGAATCCCTTGCGTTCCGCCTCGGCCAGTGAAGCCTCCACGCCGAGCGGTTCCGCCTCATCGCCGTGCATCATGCCTCCATCGAAATTCCGGCAGGCGTTGCAGAAGTTTGTCCAAGGTAATCGGATAGTCGCGCATGCGGATACCCGTCGCGTTTTGGATGGCGTTCGCCAGCGCCGCGGCGCTGATGCAGATGCCAACCTTGCCCCCTTCGTCTTCATCGGCGACGACAACCGATCGGGCGAGTCCCGGAAGACCACGAGGGCTCGCCTCCAATCCTGCGCACAGGTCGGTGAACGCTATGGAGCGGTTGAGGATGCAACTAGCTGGTATAATCGGCACGTCGACATGAAAATGGCTCATCAATGGCGCGGCGCGATACCAATGACCTGATTGCCTTCCTCGCCGTCGCCAGGGAGCGGAGCTTCACCCGCGCGGCGGCGCAGCTCGGCGTGTCGCAGTCGGCGCTCAGCCACACCGTGCGCGGGTTGGAGGAACGCTTGGGGCTCCGGCTGCTCACCCGCACCACCCGCAGCGTCGCCCCGACGGAAGCCGGCGAGCGCCTGGTGCAGCGCCTGGGACCGCGCTTCGACGAGATCGACCGCGAACTCGCCTCCCTCAACGAACTCAGGGACAAGCCCGCCGGCACCGTCCGCATCACGGCGGGCGAGCATGCCGCCGAATCCGTGCTCTGGCCGACGCTGTCGAAGATCCTGCCGCGCTATCCCGACATCAAGGTCGAGATCACCATCGACTACGGCCTGACCGATATCGTCACCGAACGCTACGACGCCGGCGTTCGCATTGGCGAACAGGTGGCGCGCGACATGATCGCCGCCCGCATCGGCCCCGATCTGCGCTTCGCCGTGGTCGGGGCCCCCGCCTATTTCGCCCGCCGGCCGCCGCCGAAGGTGCCGCAGGACCTGGTCGGGTACGACTGCATCAACCTGCGCCTGCCCACCTATGGCGGCCTCTATGTGTGGGAGTTCGAGAAGCGCGGTCGCGAGGTGAAGGTACGGACGGAAGGCCAGTGGGTGTTCAACAACCTCGGCCTGCGGCGGAAGGCCGCCCTGGCCGGCCTCGGCATCTCCAACCTGCCCGAGGACGTGGTCCATGCCGACATCGAAAGCGGCCGCCTCGTCCGCGTGCTGGAAGACTGGTGCCCGCGCTTCGCCGGCTATCACCTCTACTACCCCAGCCGCCGGCAGCCGACCCCGGCCTTCGCGCTCTTGGTCGAGGCGCTGCGCTATCGGGAGTGAGGCGTTGCAGGGCAGGGCTTGCTCGGCTTAGCATTTCGAGGTCGCCGTATGCCATTCGCGCAGGAGAAGCTCCGGACGATGACCGTGAGGACGTCACCTCTGAAAGCCGCGATCATGGCCGTTGTCGCGACACTCGGATCGGCATCGCCGCTGATGGCACAGGACCGGCTTCTCATTTCATCCGACTGGGGCAAGGTCACGGCGCAACTCGCCGACAACGACGCCGCCGAGTCACTCCTGCGGATGCTGCCGGTCACGCTCGAGATGCGCGATCATCTGCGCCAGGAGAAGACGGGCAACTTGCCTTCACCCTTGCCTGAGGTGGCGCGGCAGACGGGTTTCGCCAAGGGCACGCTCGGACTCTGGGGCTCCAACCATTTCGTCATCTACTACCGCGAGGGCGAGGTGCCGCAGCCGGGGATCATCATCCTCGGACAGGTGGCGGGCGACGTCTCGATCTTCGACCGGCCCGGCCCTGTAACCGTGCGGATCGAGCGTGCGCCTTGACCGGAGAAGATGTTCCCGGGTGCGCAATCGTGGTCTGGGTGAATCCTGGCTTTGCGCTGGTGAAATCGTGGTGAGGCGCATGGGATTATGCGGAACCCGGCTTCCGTCTGCGCATGGTGGAAGAATTGAATCTTGACGCAAATTTCTTGATCGAGTAGAATACGGCCGGGCGAGCGATCTTTTTCTCGTCCGTGCTCCTGGACAGCGTGCAAAAGATGCCATCTATCCCCAAAGCGGAAGCCCAGTTCCGCTTCCCGCGGAACTGGGCTTCCGCGTCAAAACTGCTGTACAACATGCAAGTTATTGATCATAAAAAGAGAATCGGCGTTTCCGGAAACGGCGGAAATTTCGCGTTTGTGCCTGTGCCCGGCGACTCAATCGACCCATTCGACATGCGCCTTGATCCGGCCGGTCGTCTCGTCGTACCAGCCGAAGGGCTTCACTTTTTCCAGCATGGCGGCAAATCCGGCCCGCCAGCCGGCATCGCCGCCCACCAGGTCGGCGAGCGCGCCGGCGCCGATCCAGGCGGTTTCCGCATCCGGCATCTCGCCGAGCGGCCCGAGGCGCGCCCGCGCCGCCTCGATCGCTGGCCGGCCCTCGACCACCACCTTGAACCGCTTGAGGTCGGCCGGCTCTTCCACAACCGGCCGGCCGTCCTCGCCCAGACGCAGGATCATCGGCCAATCCTTCTCACTTTGCGCTCCCTCCCATCCTGTAGACTGCCGAGCCTAGCAGACGAGTCCCGTGCCGCCCCGCCATGAACCTCCCCCTCCGCCGCAGTGACGCCGCCGCCCCGGTGATCCGGCGCCTGCCGGAAACGCTGGCGAACCGCATCGCCGCCGGCGAGGTGGTGGAGCGCCCGGCCTCGGCGCTCAAGGAGCTGGTGGAGAACGCCATCGATGCCGGCGCCACCCGGATCGAGGCGACTTTGCGCGAAGGCGGCCGGGCGCTCATCGCCGTCTCCGACGACGGCTGCGGCATGAGCCCGGAAGGTCTGGCGCTCTCGGTCGAACGCCACGCAACCTCGAAACTGGCGGAAGACGACCTGGTCGATATCCGCTTCCTCGGCTTCCGCGGCGAGGCGCTGCCCTCCATCGGAGCGGTCAGCCGTCTCTACATCACCAGCCGGCAGGCCGGCGCCGACAGCGCGCACCGCATCGCCGTCGAGGCCGGCGTGGTGGGGCCGGTGGAGCCGGCCGGCGGGCCCTTCGGCACCCGGATCGAGGTGCACGACCTCTTCCACGCGACGCCGGCGCGGCTGAAATTCCTGAAGAACGAGCGGGTCGAGTTCGGCCACGCGCTCGACGTGGTGAAGCGCCTTGCCATGGCGCATCCCGACATCGCCTTCACGCTGTCCGACGGCGAGCGGGTGGCGCTCCGCCTCGGGCCGTCGCAGGGCGAGCTCTTCGCGCGGCGGCTCGACCGGCTCGCCGCCATCCTGGGGCGCGACTTCGCCGAGAACTCCTTGGCCGTCGATACAGAGCGCGAGGGCCACCGCCTCTTCGGCCATATCGGGCTGCCCACCTACAACCGCGGCAACGGCCAGCATCAGTTCCTGTTCGTGAACGGCCGCGCCGTGCGCGACCGCCAGCTGCTGGGCGCCGTGCGCGCCGCCTATGCCGACGTGCTGGCGCATGACCGCCATCCCGTGGTGGCGCTCTTCCTCGCCATCCCGCCCGAGGCGGTCGACGTGAACGTCCACCCGGCCAAGGCGGAAGTGCGCTTCCGCGACGCCGGCCTCGTCCGCGGCCTGCTGGTGGGGGGCCTGAAGGCGGTGCTGGCCGCCGCCGGGCACCGCACCGCGACCACGGTGTCGAGTGCCGCGCTCGGCGCCTTCCGGTCCGAGGCGCCGCCCGGCCCCGGCTTCCGCTGGCCCGGCTCGGCGCTGCCGCCGCGGCCCTCCTTCGCCCTGATGGAACGCGGCGCGGAGTGGCAGGCGCCACCGCCATCGGCCGTCCCGCCGCCGCCGCAAGCGACCGACGATCAGCCCTTGGGCCGCGCCCGGGCGCAGATCCACCTCACCTATATCCTGGCCGAGACCACCGACGGTCTGATCCTGGTCGACCAGCACGCCGCGCACGAGCGACTGGTGATGGAGCGGATGAAAGCCGCTTTGACCGGCACGGGCGTCGCCCGCCAGGGCCTGCTGCTGCCCGAGGTGGTCGAACTGTCCGAGCCCGAGGTCGTCCGCCTCGACCAGCGCCGCGACGAACTCGCCGCCTTGGGACTGGTGCTGGAAGCCTTCGGCCCCGGCGCCGTGCTGGTGCGCGAGACGCCCGGCCCGCTCGGCGCCTGCGACGTGAAGGGGCTGGTGCGCGACCTCGCCGACAGCCTGTCGGAGATGGACCAGGCGGCGGCGCTGACCGACGCGCTCGACCATGTCTGCGCCACCATGGCCTGCCACGGCTCGGTGCGCGCCGGCCGGCGGCTGTCGATCGAGGAGATGGACGCGCTGCTCCGCGAGATGGAGCGCACCCCGCGCTCGGGACAGTGCAACCACGGCCGCCCCACCTGGGTGAAGCTCGGCCGGGGCGATATCGCAAGACTGTTCGGCCGGCGATAGGAGGGTTTGATGCCGCTCACGATCCGGAGAATCCTGACGCTGCGCGAGATCGCCTATGGCGAACCCGGTCATGCCGTGTCCCGGCCGATCATCCGCGTGGTGGGGATGGCGGTGATCGCCAACCCCTTCGCCGGCCGGGTGGAAACCGCGCTGGAACCGCTGTTCGAGGCGGGGGCGGCGATCGGCGAACGCCTGATGCCCGACCTGCTGGCGCTGCTGGGCGATCGCCCGGCCGTCGCCTATGGCAAGGCCGCCATCGTCGGTGTCGCGGGCGAGGCCGAGCACGGGCACGCCTGCATCCATCCGATGCTGGGCCGGCCGATCCGGGCCGTCATCGGCGGCGGCAAGGCACTGATCCCCTCCAACGTGAAGGTCGGCCCCGTCGGCGTCGCGGTCGACCTGCCGATCGGCCACAAGGACGATCCCTGGTCGCGCGACCACTTCGACACCATCACAGTGTGCGTGGGCGATGCGCCGCGTCCGGACGAGATCGTCGTCGCGGTTGCTTTGGCCGATGGCGGCCGTCCCTGGCCGCGGACGGGCAGTCCGCAGCGCTGACATTTTGCTAGACTGCGCCTTTGCATGCGGGAGAGCGGTATGAGCTGGACGGTGGCGGCGCTGCAGACGGCGCTGAAGGCGGGGAAGACGACGAGCGAGAGGCTGGTGGGCGAGGCGCTGGAGCGCATCGCCGATCCGAAGCTCGAAGGCGACAAGGTCTTCATCAAGGTGCATCGCGAAGCCGCGCTCGAGGCCGCGAAGGCGTCCGACCGCATGCGCGCCCGCGGTTCGGTGCCCTCGCCGCTCGCCGGCCTGCCGGTCTCGATCAAGGACCTGCTCGACATCGCGGGCGAACCGACGCCGGCCGGCTCGGTCGTGCTCGCCGATGCCCCGCCCGCAACCGTCGACGCGCCCGTGGTGGCGCGGCTGCGTGCCGCCGGCGCGGTGATCATGGGCCGCACCAACATGACCGAATTCGCCTATTCCGGCATCGGCGCCAACCCGCACTACGGCACGCCCGGCAGCCCGCCCGACCGTTCCCGGGTGCCCGGCGGCTCCTCGGCCGGCGCCGGTGTCTCGGTCGGCGACCGCATGGCGGTGATCGGCATCGGCACCGATACCGGCGGCTCCACCCGCATCCCCGCTGCCTTCTGCGGCACGGTGGGCTGGAAGCCGACGGCGAAGCGGGTGCCGACCGCCGGCTGCGTGCCGCTTTCCTGGGCCCTCGATTCGATCGGCCCCCTCGGGCCCTCGGTCGCCTGCTGCGCCGTGGCGGACGCGATCATCGCGGGCGAGGCGCCGGTGGCGCCCGCGGCCCTGCCGATCTCGGGCCTCCGCCTCGCTGTCGCCACCGGCTTCCCGCTGGAAGGTCTCGACCCGGCCGTCGCCGTGGCCTTCGAGGCGGCGCTGAAGGCGCTCTCCGCGGCCGGGGCGAAACTGATCGAGACGCCCTTCGCCTTCTTCCGCCGCTTCCTCGAGGCCAATGCCACCGGCGGTTTCGCCGCCGCCGAGGCCTTCGCCTGGCACCGCCAGCTCCTCGCCCGCGACGGCAACCGCTACGACCCGCGCGTGCGGGTGCGGATCGAACGCGGCGCCGCCATCTCGGCGGCCGACTACATCGACCTGATCGAGGCCCGCAAGGTGGTGATCGCCGAGACCGACGCGGCGACCGCCCCCTTCGACGCGGTGCTGCTGCCGACCGTGCCGATCCTGGCGCCCAGGATCGCCGATCTCACCCGCGACGAGGATTTCGGCCGCCTGAACGCGCTCACGCTCAGGAACACCGCACCGGTCAATTTCATCGACCGCTGCGCCATCTCGCTGCCGATCCACGGACCGGGTGAGGCGGGCGTCGGCCTGATGCTGATCGGCGAACACGGCGGCGACAAGCGCCTGTTCTCGGTGGCGCAGGCGGTGGAGGCGGCGCTGGCTTAAGTAGCCAGCGCGAACCGCATGGCGCAGCGCCGGGCGCGCTCGTGGCCGTGCGACACTTCGGTGTCGATGCGCTGGCGCAGATAGGGCGTGAGCTCTTCCTCCGCCAGCAGTGAAAAGCCGTAGCGGGCGTAGAACGGCGCGTTCCAGGCCAGATGACGGTCGGTGGTGAGGATCACCGCGGAGAGGTTCCGCGCCCGCGCCTCTTCGATGACGGCATCGAGCAGCGCGCGCCCGAATCCCCGGCCCTGCTGCGGGCGGGCGACCGAGAGCTCGTCGACGAACAGCGCGTCTGGCGCGGGGCAGACGGCGGCGAAGCCGATCGGCAGGTCGACATCGTCCACCGCCACCCAGAGGAGGTGCCGCGCCAGCGCCGTCCTGAGGATGCCCGCCGGCAGGGTCGACTGCATGGCCCAGGCGAGCGGCGTGCCGGCGAAGCGGGTCGCCGCCGAGCGTTCCACGCCGGCCAGATGCTGCAGGTCGTCGGCATGCGCGAGCCTGATCATCCCAGCACCCGCGTCAGCCCCTCCTGCGTGGCGGAGACGACGAGGCGGCCGTCGGCGGTGAAGAAGGATCCCCGGCTATAGCCGCGGCCCGATGCCAGCACCGGGCTCACTTGGCTGAACAGCATCCATTCGTCGAACCTGAAGGGATGATGGAACCACAGCGCATGGTCGAGGCTGGCTTCCTCCACCCGCGGATCGATCCAGCTTCGCCCATGCGGATAGAAGGCGATGTCGAGCAGCGTCATGTCCGAGGCGAAGGCCAGCACCGCCTGATGGATGGCGGGGCCGTCGGGCAGCGGGCCGATGGCGCGCATCCAGGTGTCGGCGGTCGGCGGGCCGACCGGCGGGTCGATCAGCGGCATCGGCCGCACGTGGCGCAGCTGGATCGCCCGCGGCATCAGCAGCCATTCGCGCTCCTCCGCCGGCAGGCGCTCGGCGACCTGCCGGCGCAGATCGGCTTCGGTGACCAGCCCCTCCGGTCCTGCCACCTGCGGCATCGCCTCGTGCTGATGTCCCGGCGCGGCATCGTCCGCCGTCCCGAAGGAGGCGGTGAGGAAGAAGATCTCGCGGCCCTTCTGGAAGGCCGAAACCTGGCGCTGGGCGAAGCGGCGGCCGTCGCGCAGGCGCCGCACCCGATATTCGATGGGCTCGGCCGGATCGCCCGGCAGCAGGAAGTGGCAATGCAGCGCGTGCGCCAGCTTCTCCGGCACGGTGCGCTGTGCCGCGACCAGTCCCTGCGCCACGAGCTCGCCACCGAACAGACGCTTGCGCGTGAATTCGGCGCTCCGCCCCTCGAAGCGGTCATCTCCGAGGGGCGCGAGGTCGAGAACCCGCAGCAGGGTCTGCAGCGGATCCGGTCTGTTCAGGCTTTCGTTCAACGGCCGGTGAAGCGGGCCTTCCGCTTCTCCAGGAAATGGGCGACGCCTTCCTTGAAATCCTCCGCCGCGAAACTGCCCGCCATCTCGCGGTTGCCGTCGGCGATGGCCTCGCCGAGGCTCTGGAAGGGCACATCCCACAGCTGGCGCTTCATCACCGCGAGCGATCGCGGCGAGACATCTTCTGCCAGTTCCTTGGCATAGGCGCGCACATCGCTCATCAGCTGGGGCAGGGGAGAGACGCGGTTCACCAGGCCGAGGCGAAGCGCTTCCGCCGCATCGAACTTCCGAGCCGAGAACATCAGGTCCATGGCGTTCGAATGCCCGACCAGCTGCGGCAGCAGCCAGGTGATGCCGTGCTCGCCGATCAACCCGCGCTTGGCGAAGGCGGTGGTGAAGACGGCCGCATCGGCGGCGAAGCGCATGTCGCAATAGAGCGCCATGATCAGGCCGAGGCCGGCCGCGGGTCCGTTGATGGCGGCGATGATCGGCTTCTTGATCGCCGGGAAATAGGAATAGCGCATCTGGAAATCGGGCCGCGCATTCGGATCGAAGCTCACCTGCGCATTCGACCGGCTGGCCCCGCCCGACCCCTGGATGCCGCTCAACACCTCCATGTCGGCCCCCGAACAGAATCCCCGGCCGGCGCCGGTCAGGATGATGACGCGGACGTTCTCGTCCTTGGACGCCGCGCCCATGGCGGTCCGCACTTCCTCCTCCATCACGCCGTTCCAGGCGTTCAGGCGGTCGGGCCGGTTCAAGGTGACGGTCGCGATCCGGTCGGACACGTCATAGAGAATCTGTTCGTAGGCCATGGCTTCTGTTCCCTCCCGAGGGTGAGGCTGTTTATCATAGGACCAACAGAACAAGTCCTAGGGAGGACGGAATGGCGACGCAAGCCGAGTTCGCGGCCCTGCTGGATCGCTTCACCACGGCGGCGGAAGCGGGGGACGGCGAGGGTCTCGCCGCCTGTTTCACGCCCGATGGCGTCTATCACGACTACATCTACGGCGATCACAAGGGCCGGGCGGAAATCGCCCATATGCTGCGCGACCTGTTCCACCGCGACGCCACCAACTACCGCTGGCGCTTCTTCGATCCGGTCTGCAACGGCGACCTCGGCTATGCCTGGTCGCTCTCCGCCTTCACCTCCACCGTGCCCGAGTTCAAGGGCAGGGAGGTGTTGATCGACGGCATGAGCCGCTTCCGCCTGGAAGGCGGGCTGATCGCCGATTACGCGGAATCGGTCAATGGCGGCATCCCGATGGTGCAGCTCGGCGTCGCCGCGCCGCGGCTGGAAAAGGTGCTGAAGAAGTGGTCCGGCTGGCTGCACGAGCGGCCTGAGGCGAGGGATTTCCTCGCCCGCCGGATCGGGGCCTGAGGCCATGGGTGTGCGTCACGCGAATGGCGAGGGCCGCCTCACCAACGAACAGGTGGCCCTGCGGGTGGCGAAGGCGGCCTCCGGCTTCGCCTCGCTCGGCGTGGGCGAGGGGGACGGCGTCGCCCTCATGCTCCGGAACGACATCGCTTTCTTCGAGGCGGCGCTGGCCGCCGGCAACCTCGGCGCCTATGCCACGCCGATCAATTGGCACTACAAGGGCGACGAGGCGGGCTATGTCATCCGCGACTGCGCCGCCAAAGCGCTGGTCGTGCATGCCGACCTGCTGCCGCAGATCGAGGCCGACATCCCGCCGGAGGTGAAGGTGCTGGTGGTGCCGACGCCGAACGGCGTCGTCGCCGGCTATGCGCTGAAGGGCGGCGAGGCGGCGGTGCCGCCGGGCCGGACCGACTGGAACGCCTTCGTGGAGGCGCAAAGCCCCTGGACGGAAGCACCGAAGGTGCCGCCCTCGAACCAGATCTACACCTCCGGCACCACGGGGCGGCCGAAGGGCGTGCGCCGCAACCGCGCCTCGCCGGAAGAACAGGCGAAGAGCATAGGCGCCGTCGCCCGTGTCTTCGGCGCCAAGCCCTCCATGCGCACCGTGGTAACGGGGCCGCTCTACCACAGCGCCCCCAATGCCTATGGCCTGCTGTCCATGCGGCTCGGCGGCGAGGTGATTCTGCAGCCACGCTTCGATCCGGAGGAACTGCTGGGGCTGATCGAGAAGGAAAAGATCACCCACCTGCACATGGTGCCCACCATGTTCGTCCGCCTGTTGAAGCTGCCGGAAGCGGTGCGGAAGCGCTATGATCTGTCGTCGCTCGAATTCATCGTCCATGCGGCGGCACCTTGTCCGCCGGAGGTGAAGCAGGCGATGATCGACTGGTGGGGGCCGATCATTCACGAATACTACGGGTCGACCGAGACGAGCGCCGTCGTCTTCTGCGACAGCCGGGAATGGATGGACCATCCCGGCACGGTCGGCCGCGCCATGGAGCATGCGACCGTCCGCATCCTGGACGATGCGGGCCGTGAGTTGCCGGTGGGTGAGATCGGCGAGGTCTATGCCCGCTCCTGGGTCACGCCCGATTTCACCTATGCCAACCAGGACGAGAAGCGCCGCGAGGTCGAACGCGACGGCCTCGTCACCTCGGGCGACGTCGGCTATCTCGACCAGGACGGCTTCCTCTATCTCTGCGACAGGAAGCGCGACATGGTGATCTCCGGCGGCGTCAACATCTACCCGGCCGAGATCGAGGCGGTGCTGATCGGCATGCCCGGCGTGAAGGACTGCGCCGTCTTCGGCATTCCTGACGCCGAGATGGGCGAGAACGTCGCCGCCGTGGTGGAGCCGCAGGACGGCGCCAGCCTCTCGGCCGACCAGGTACGGTCCTGGCTGCGTGAGCGGATCGCCCATTACAAGGTGCCGAAGCGGGTCGAGTTCGAGACCGGCTTGCCGCGCGAGGATTCGGGCAAGATCTTCAAGCGCAAGATCCGCGACCGCTACTGGGCCGAGGCCGGCCGGCGCATATGATCGCTCGCGTCCTGCTGGGTGCCGGCGCCCTCCAGGCCGTTCTGTTTCTCTACTATCTGCTCCGCGGCACCTATGCCCTGCCGGCCTTCGACCTGCTCGACATCCTGGAGGCACTACTCCGAGGCGTTGGCTGGGCCTGGTTCTTCCAGCCGCACAACGAACACCTGCTGCTTTTCCCCAAGCTCTGGTTCGCCTTCGATCTCGCGGTGCTGCGGGGCAGCCTGATCGCGCATTCGCTCCTCTGCGGGGCGATCTGGGCCGGCGCCTTTGCCGCGCTGCTGCCGCTCATCCGCCGGGCCGCCGGACCCGACCCCGGCCTTGCCCTCGCGGCATCGGGCCTTCTCGCCGTGCTCTGGTTCCGGGCCTTCACGCTGGAGCCCTTCGTCATCGCGCTCGGCTTCGGCTTCCTCGGCATGCTGGGCGCGGCCGTCGGCGCCATCGTGCTGGCCGGGCGGATCGGCGTGCCGCGCCGCGGCGACGAGGGCAGGGGCAAGCTCTTCGGCTGCGTCCTCCTCGGCCTCGCGGCGCTGGCCAGCCTCGCCAACGGTATCCTGGCGCTTCCCGTCGCGGCCCTCGCGGCGTTGCGGCGCGACCGCTGGCTGCCGGCCGCCGTCCTTCTGGCCATCGGCATCGTTGCCGCTGCGGGCTATGCCGCGCTTCGCCCCGGCGGTCCTGCCGGTATCGATCCGCTGACCATGGCGCGCTTCTTGGTCGTCTTCTTCGGCGCGCCGTGGATCAAGCTGGCGCCGGAGCCGGCGAAGGTCGTCTCCGCCCTCACCATCCTCGCGCTCCTCGCCATCGCGCCGCTGGCGCTGTTCGGCCGCGACCTGCCGGGGCGCATCGCCGGAGCGCTGGCGCTGTTCACGCTGGGGACCGCCGTGCTGGTCGCCTACGGCCGTCACCGCTTCGGTCTGGACCAGGCGACGGCCGGGCGCTACGGCCTCTTCGTCGTCACCGGGCATGCCGCCATCCTGATCGCTGGCACCGGCCTCCTCAGGATCGCCGGCGGGCCCATGCGGGCAATCGTCGCCGTGGTTGCGGTATCGGCTGCGCTGATGCTCCTCGGCGAACAATGGGTGATCGGCCAGCGCTACGTCGCCCGCGCCGATGCCGTCGCTGCGCTCCGCGCCTCGCTGGCGCAAACCGCACCGGCGGTCGAGCCATTCGCCATGATCCATCCCGCCCCGGCGCATGCGGTGGATGTGCTGAAACGTCTCCAGGCGGAAGGCTTCTACGGCTTGCGCTGATCCGGCACTGTGGGCCGATGCGATTCGATGCCGCCTTCGCCCAGTTCGCCTTTCTCTGCATTGTCTGGGGCCTCACCTGGATCGCCGCCAAGACCGGTGTCACCGCGCTGCCGCCGCTCCTCTTCATCGGCTCGCGCTTCCTGATGGGCGGGCTGATCCTGTGGGCCTGGCAGGCCGCGCGCGGGAAGGGGCGGCTGCCGCCCAGCCGGTCCTTCGGCCGGCTCGCCGTGGTGGCGATCCTGACCGTGGCGCTGGCGCCGGGGCTCCTCTTCTATGGCGTGCTCTTCGTGCCCTCCGGCCTCGGCGCCGTGGTCAACCTCTCACTGGTGCCGGTCGGCATGTATGCGCTGGGCGTCGCCTATGGCCAGGAGAAGTCGAGCCGGTCGTTCAGCCTCGCCATCCTCTGCGGCATCGGCGGCCTGGCGCTGCTCTTCGCGCCGCGCATCGGGCCGTCGCCGGGCGGCGATCTGTTCGGCATCGCCGCCATCGTCGCCGGCACTTTCGCGCATTGCTGGGGTTCGGTGCTCGGCCGGCCGCTCATCGCCCATCACGGCGCCGTGCCGGTATCGCTGATCACCAACGGGCTCGGCGGCCTGCTGCTGGTGCTGACTTCGCTCGCGATCGAAAGCCCGCTCAGCGCCGACCTTGGCCGCATCCTCGAACCGGGCGTCGGCGGGGCGTGGCTCTTTCTTCTCTTCACCACCGTCTTTGCCTGGACGATCTATCTCCGGCTGGTGCGCGACTGGGGCGTCGTCCGGGCCGGGCTCTATGCCTTCGTCTCGCCGGTGATCGCGGTGGCGGTGGGGGCGATCTTCTTCGGCGAGCGCTTCGGCCCCACCGATATCGCCGCCATGGGCGTAATGCTGGGTGCCACCTGGATCGCGCTGCGGCGGCCCTTCGACAAAAAATAAGCCCTCCCTCGGCTTTGCCGGGGGAGGGTTGGGTGGGGGTAGTGCCGGGATGTAGGGCGTTGCCTTTGCGGCACCGCCCCCACCCCGGCCCTCCCCCGTCTGGCGACGAGGGAGGGAGTTATCTTCAGGCCTTGGCGGCGGCCCAGCCCTTCTTCTGATCGACCAGCTTCTGCAAGAGCGGTGCGGGCTTCCAGCGCGAGCCGTGCTCCTGCTCGTACTTCCGGATCAGGCCCAGCACCTTCTCCAGGCCCATCTGCTCGGCCCAGAACATCGGCCCGCCGCGATAGGTGGGATAGCCGTAGCCGTAGACATAGATGACGTCGATATCCGACGAGCGGATGGCGATGCCTTCGTCCAGGATCTGGGCGCCGACATTCACCAGCGGCAGCATGCAGCGGTACAGGATCTCCTCGTCGGAGATCTTGCGCCGGGTGATGCCGAACTCGGCCGAGGTATCGGTGATCAGCTTCTCCACCACCGGGTCCGGCGTCGCGTTGCGGCCGTCATACTTGTAGTAGCCGGCCTGGGTCTTCTGGCCATAGCGGCCGAGCTCGTACAGACGGTCGGCCACGCGGGTGTGCTTCTCGGGCGGCGTGCCCTTGCCCTGCCGCACGCGCCAGCCGACGTCGATGCCGGCGAGGTCGCCCATCTGGAACGGGCCCATCGGCAGGCCGAACTCGACGATGACGCGGTCCACGTCCCAGGGCATGGCGCCTTCGAGCAGCAGCTCGGCCGCCTCGCGGGTATAGCCGTGCAGCATGCGGTTGCCGATGAAGCCGAAGCAGTTGCCGGCCAAGGCCGGCACCTTCCGGATCTTTTTTCCCAGCTCCATGACCGTGGCGATGGTCTCCTTCGAGGAGTCCTTGCCGCGCACGTTCTCCAAGAGCTTCATCACGTTGGCGGGCGAGAAGAAGTGCGTGCCGATCACCGCCTCGGGCCGCTTGGTGGCCGAGGCGATCTCGTCGATGTCGAGGGTGGAGGTGTTGGAGGCGAGAATGGCGCCCGGCTTCATCACCTGGTCGAGCTTGCCGAACACCTGCTTCTTGATGTCCATGTTCTCGAACACCGCCTCGATGACGATGTCGGCGTCGCCGAGATCATCGTAGGACATGGTGCCGGAGATCAGCGACAGCGCCTTGTCGATGGTGGCTTGCGTGGTCGAGCCGCGGGCGACCGAGGTCTCGTAGTTCTTGCGGATGACGGCGAGGCCGCGGTCGAGATTGGCCTGCTCCATCTCCAGGATCTTCACCGGGATGCCGACATTGGCGAAGTTCATCGCAATGCCGCCGCCCATGGTGCCGGCGCCGATGACGGCGGCCGACTTGATCTCCTTCGGCTTCACCTCCGGGCCGACATCCGGGATCTTCCCGGCCTCGCGCTCGGCGAAGAAGATGTGGATCTGTGCCGCCCGCTGCGGATGGTCATGCAGCTCCTTGAACAGCGCCGCCTCGCGCTTCATGCCCTCGGCGAAGGGCAGCGTGCAGGCCGCCTCGACGGTGGCGAGGCAGTGCATCGGGGCGAGGAAGCCCTTCACCTTCTTCTTGAGAGTGGCGCGGTATTCCTCGAAGAACTTCGGGTCGACGTTCTTCACCTTATCGGTCAGTTCCGACACCTTGCGCAGCGGCCGCTTCTCGGCCACCACCTTCTCGGCGAAGGCGATGGCGCCGGGGACCAGTTCGGCCACGATCTCGTCGATCACGCCGTTCTCCAGCGCCGGCTTGGCGCCGATGAAGTTGCCGGTGGTGATCATGTCGGCGGCCATCTTCGGGCCGACCAGGCGCGGCAGGCGCTGGGTGCCGCCGGCGCCGGGAAGGAGGCCCAACTTCACTTCCGGCAGGCCGACCTGCAGCGAGGCGACGCCGACGCGCCAATGGCAGGTGAGCGCCACTTCCAACCCGCCGCCGAGGGCGGTGCCGTGCAGCGCCGCGACGATCGGCTTCTTCGAGGCTTCCATCTGGTCCAGCACGCCGTGCAGGCCGGGTTCCTGCATCGGCTTGCCGAATTCGCGGATATCGGCGCCGGCGATGAAGGTGCGGCCGCCGCCGACCAGCACCGCGGCATCGGCGCCGGGATCGGCGTTCAGCTTGGCGAAAGCGTCCTGCATGCCCTTGCGCACGCCGTGGCTCAGCGCATTGACGGGCGGATTGTTGATGGTGATGACCGCGATGCGGCCCTTCAAATCGTAGCTTACGACGTCGGACACGGCGTTCTCCCTCCCGAGGAGCAGATTCTTGGGTCCCCCTCTATAGCCGAAGCCGGGCCGCGGCCGCCAGCGGAGGGTATTTCATCTCGGGGGGTGTATTTCGCGGTTGACGGCGTCCTGGACGGGCTTCGGTGGCGCATTCGGTTTCAATATGGTAGAAACTAGTCATTAGACTAGTCAGCAGGACTCTTTGGATGAAGATCTGGCCTGTTCAGGATGCAAAGGCTCGCTTCAGCGAAATGCTGGAAAGTTGCATGCGTGACGGCCCGCAGATGGTCACCCGCCGTGGCGAGGAAGCCGCCGTCCTGGTGCCGGTGGCCGAGTGGAACCGCATACAGGACGGGAGGCGGCCGAGCCTGAAAGAGTTGCTGCTCTCAGACGAAGCACGTGGGGAACTGAACCTGCCACCCCGTGGCAAGCATAGGCATCGGCTGCCGCCGACTTTCGACTGAGCATGTATCTGCTGGATACCAACGTCGTTTCGGAGATGCGGCGCCTGAAGCCGCACGGTGGCGTGATTGCCTGGCTTCGCGATGTCCGCGATGTCGACCTGAACCTCGCAGCGGTGACCCTCGGCGAATTGCAGTCAGGCGTCGAAATCACCCGACTGCAGGACGAGGCCAAGGCTGCTGAAATAGAGCGATGGGTCGATAAGCTGGCCGCCACCCACAACGTCATTCCAGTGGACGGCTCGATCTACCGATTATGGGCTCGCCTGATGCACAGGCGGACGGAGCATCTGTCGGAAGATGCGATGATTGCGGCGACAGCGCTGATCCATGACCTCATTGTCGTGACCCGAAACGTGCGCGACTTTGCGCCTTTCAAGGTCCGTCTGTTCAACCCTTTTACGCGATAGCCGTCGCTATCAAGCCGCCGCCTGGTGCAGCCGGCGGTACTCGGTGGGGGAAAGCCCGAGCCGGCGCTTGAAGCTCTTGATCAGGCGTTCGCTGCGGCCGAAGCCTGAGAGATGCGCCACCTGTTCCACCGAAAGCGCCGGGTTGGCCAAATGCTCGCGCGCCGCGTCCAGGCGGAGCGTTTCGACGAAGCGGGCCGGCGTGTCGCCCAGTTCGGCGGTGAAGGCGCGGTGGAAGCTCCGCGCGCACATCGCCGCGCGGTCGGCGAGCGTTTCGACGTCCAGCTCTCCGCCCAGGTTCTCGCGCATCCACCCGACGAGCGCCGACAGCCGGCTGTCGGTCACGCTCTGCCCCTTCAGCGTGTTGGAGAACTGCGACTGGTGGCCGGGCCTGCGCATGTAGACCACCAGCCGCCGCGCGATCCGCATCGCCGTCTCGCGGTCGTGGTCGCGCTCCACCAGCGCCAGCGCCAGGTCGATGCCGGTGGTGACGCCGGCCGAGGTCCAGAACTTGCCGTCCTCCACATAGATCGCTTCCGGATCGACCTTCAATTTCGGGTGCAGCTTCTGCAGCAGCCGCGCGGCGCGCCAATGGGTGGCGACCGACCGCCCGTCCGCGAGCCCCGTCGCGGCGAGCAGGAAGGTCCCGGAACAGACGGTGCAGGCGCGCGTGGCGCGCTTCACCACTTTGCCGATCCAGGCCATGGCTTCGGGGCTTTCCAGCACCCGCGCCACGCCTTCCTCGCCGCCGGCCAGGATCAGCGTGTGGATGGGCAGCCCGTCGAGCGCGTCGAGCGGCCCGGTGACGAGGCCGAGCCCGCCGGAGGAGGTGACGATGCCGCCCCCCGGCGACACCACGCGGATGTCATAGGCGCCGGGCTTCAGGTCGTTGGCGCTGGCGAAGACCTGCTGCGGTCCGACCGCGTCCAGAACCTGCATGCCCTCGAAGGCGAAGATCACCACCCGCCGCATCGCCGCTCACCTCTGGCAGAAATCGGCAACAGGATGTCATTCCTGCCAGGGCCGTTCAAGGGCAGGATGCGGGCATCGAAACCGCCACCGAGGCAGTGATGAGCCGTAAGCCGCTCGAGATCGGCATCCTGGTCTTCCCCGACATGACGCATCTGGACGCCATGGGGCCGGCCCAGGTCCTGGCGCTGGTGCCCGGCGCGCGGCTGCACCTGATGTGGAAGACCACCGACCCGGTACCGACCGAAGCCGGCTTCTGCATCGTCCCCACGGTGAGCTTCGCCGATTGTCCGCCGCTCGACGTGCTCTGCGTGCCCGGCGGCACCGGCCAGTCCACCATGCTGACCGATCGCGAAACGCTCGATTTCCTGCGCCGCCAGGGCGAACAGGCGCGCTACGTCACCTCGGTCTGCAGCGGCTCGCTGGTTCTCGGTGCCGCCGGCCTCTTGAAAGGCTACCGCGCCGCCAGCCACTGGATGTTCCGCGACCTGCTCTCCGAGTTCGGTGCCATCCCTGTCGCTGAACGCGTGGTGCGGGACAGGAACCGCATCACCGGCGGCGGCGTCACCGCGGGTGTCGATTTCGGCTTCGTGCTGGCGGCCGAGATCGCCGGCGAGAGCGTCGCCCGCCGCATCCAGCTGCTGATCGAGTACGACCCGAAGCCGCCTTTCGAGGGCGGGACCCCGGAGCGCTCGCGCCCCGAGGATGTCGCCCGCACCAGGGAGCTGATGAAGAAACCGCTGGAGGCCTGGACCGCCCAGGTCGCCCGCGCCGCCGCCAAGCTGAGTTGAGGAGATCGACCCATGACCGACACCGCCCCCACCGTCCATATCGGCATCCTGTTCTATCCGATGGTGACCCAGCTCGACGCCACCGGCCCGGCCCAGGTCCTGGTCCGGGTGCCCAACAGCAAGCTGCACATGATCTGGAAGACGAAAGACCCGGTCCCCACCGATGCCGGTTTCTCGGTCAACCCCACCACCACCTTCGCCGACTGCCCGCAGCTCGACGTCATCGTCGTTCCCGGCGGCTTCGGCCAGGCGGCGCTGATGACCGACCCGGAAACGCTCGACTTCCTCAGGAAGCAGGCGGCCGGTGCGCGCTACGTCACCTCGGTCTGCACCGGCTCGCTGATCCTCGGCGCCGCCGGCCTGCTGAAGGGTTATCGCGCCACCACGCACTGGATGTGGACCGAGATGCTGAAGCCGCTCGGCGCCATCCCGGCGGCTGGACGCGTGGTGCGGGACAGGAACCGCATCACCGGTGGCGGCGTCACCGCCGGCATCGATTTCGGTTTGGCCGTCGCCGCCGAACTGGCGGGCGAGGAGGTGGCGAAGATGATCCAGCTCTCGATCGAATACGACCCCGCGCCGCCCTTCGATTGCGGTTCGCCCGAGAAGGCCGGGCCGGAGCGCGAGGCGCGGGCGCGGGAAGGGGCGGCGCGCATGCTGGCCGGGCGGCAGAAGGCACTGGCCGATGCGGTGGCGGCGCTCAGTTGACTGAATAACGGTGTCGTTGGAATGGGTTCCATGGAAGAAGATAAAATTCTTTCCTTGGAACCCGTCTGCCATGTGACTGAAGTGATCACGAATTGACCAGAATAAAATTCACCGACAGTCAATCTATTCATTGATTACGTAAGAAAATGTTATCCTCTGTGGGGATAGAACCATCGCATGGCCTTGGGCCGTGGTGGTTTGGAGTGTCCCATGCCCAAATTGTTCGAGTATCAGGGTTTCGGTTACGCCTCGTGGTGGAACGGCAATTTCGCCGCCGCCGCCTCCGCCCAGGGCCTCGACGAGGTCGTCGGCATGCAGGCCAATTCGGTGGCCATCACCGCCTCCTATTACATGGCCTCCAGCACCTCGTCGGACATCTATGCCGACGCGAAGAAGACCGAGAGCCTCGCCAATGTGGCTCGGGCTGTCGACGACGCGCATGCCCGCGGCCTCTCCGTCCTGCTGAAGCCGCATGTCGACGCGCTCGACCATCTTCCCCGCATGCAGATGGCACCCACCGACGTTGCCGCCTGGTTCGCCGACTACAAGGCGATCCTCATGGACTACGCCCGGATGGCGGAAATGCATGGCGCCGGGATGCTCTCGCTCGGCACCGAGATCGATGGCCTGACGGTCGGCGTCTATCGGCACTATTGGGTCGACATCATCGACAGCATTCGCGCCGTCTATTCAGGCAAGCTCACCTACGGCGCCAACTGGGACGGGGCCGGGAAGGTCTCCTTCTGGGACAAGCTCGATGTCGTGGGTGTGGACGGCTACGTGCCGGTGTCCTTCGCCACCGAACCGTCGATGGCCGACCTCGTGGCCGGCTGGACGACAGTGCCGGCCGATACCTATTACAGGACCATCTTCGAGGGCCTTTCGCCGGTCGACTACTACCGCCAAGTCGCCGAGCAGGCGGGCAAGCCCTTCATCTTCACCGAGATCGGTTATCGCTCGGTCGACGGCGCCGCAGCCCGGCCCTTCGAAAGCAACGCCCCCGGCAACGCGGATGCGCGCGAGCAGGCCGATCTCTACCAGGCCTTCTTCCAGGTCTTCTCGCAGGCCGGCGAGTGGTTCCAGGGCGGTTTCATCTGGCACTGGTCGCCGCAGGCCACAGCGCCCACCCCGACCGACTATCAGACCGAGGGCAAGCCGGCGGAAGCGGTGGTCCGCGACTGGTTCTCCGGTAACGGTTCCGCCGTGGCGTTGCCGGCCGTAGACCGCGTGCTGAACGGCACGGCGGGTGACGAAACGCTGGTCGGCGGCCTCGGCAACGACGTGATCGACGGCAAGGGGTCGGGGAGCAAGGGCGATCTTCTGGTCGGCGGCATGGGCGACGACGTCTTCATCGTCCGCGGTGTGCTGGACCGGGTGTCCGAGCAGGATGGCGGCGGCGTCGATACGGTCCGCACCGCGCTCGCCTCCTATACCCTTCCGGCCTATGTCGAGACCCTCGCCTATACCGGCACCGGCAACTTTGCCGGCATCGGCAACTGGCTGGCCAATACCCTCATCGGCGGCACCGGGCGCGACACGCTCGATGGCGGTGGCGGGGCCGATACGCTCATCGGCGGCCTCGGCGACGACACCTACATCGTCGACAATGCCGGCGACAGGGTGGTCGAGGCGGCGGGCGCCGGCCGCGATCTGGTGATCAGCGGTATCAGCTACGGGCTCGGCGCCCATCTCGAAGACCTGACGCTGACCGGTCTCCACAACATCTCCGGCACCGGGAACTGGATGGCCAATCGCATCACCGGCAACGCCGCCAACAACCTTCTCGACGGCGGCGGCTCGACAACCGGGGACACGCTGGCCGGCGGGGCGGGCAACGACACCTACATCGTCACCAATGTCGGCGACCGTGTGATCGAGGCGGCGGGGCAGGGGACCGACCACATCCGCACCTCGCTCACCAGCTTCGACCTGGCACGCGCGGCCCATGTCGAGAACCTGACCTATACCGGCGCTGCCGGCTTCCGCGGCTACGGCAACGAACTCGCCAATATCATCACCGGCGGCAGCGGCAACGACACGCTCTACAGCGTGCATGCCGGCGACAGCCTGCAGGGCGGCGGCGGCAACGACGTGCTCTTCAGCGTCGCCGGCGGTGCCGACACGCTGGCCGGTGGCCTCGGCGACGACATGTACGTGGTTCGCGGGGCCGAGGACAAGGTGGTGGAGTATTGGGGCGCAGGCTTCGACACCATCCGAACCGAGTTGGCGAGCTTCACCCTGCCAGCCAATGTCGAAAGCCTGATCTACACAGGCAAGGGCGACTTCGCTGGCACCGGCAGCGCCGGCAACGACGTGATCCAGGGCGGCGCCGGCAACGATACCATCATCGGCGGTCTCGGCGCGGACACCATGAAGGGCTTCGGCGGCGACGACACCTTCTATGTCGACAACACCAAGGACGTGATCGCCGAATGGCAGAACGGCGGCCATGACCGGGTCTTCTCCACCGCCAGCTTCACTCTCAACGACAATGTCGAGGATCTCTTTCTCCTGGGCACCGGGAATCTTGCCGGCACCGGCAACAAGCTGGCCAATGTGCTCAGCGGCAACGTGGGCAACAACCGCCTCGATGGCGCGGCGGGACGCGACACGCTGGATGGCGGTGCCGGCGCCGACACCCTCACCGGCGGGCTCGATGCCGACACTTTCGTCTTCGTGAAGGGAGAGGCGGGTGGAGACGTGATCGCCGACTTCAACCGCGCCCAGAAGGACGTGATCGAGTTCCAGGGCTATGCCGCCGGCTCGACCTTTACCCGGCTCACCGGCTCCGCCACCGACTGGCAGGTCACCGATGCCGCCGACGGGCATTCGGAAGTGATCCGCCTCGCCGGCGCGCCGGCCCTGCTCGAAGCCGACTGGCACTTCGCCTGAGTGTCCATGCACGCGTGGGGGACGCCCTCATCCTGCTGGCAGCGGCCGGGTCTCCGCCGCCGCGGGGTGAGGGCGGACGCGCCGCCTACCAGGTCTCCCCGAACGGCCGCAGCTCTACCAGGAATGACCAGGCCGAGCGGTCCTGCTTCACCAGGTGCCAGGCTTCCTCGGCGATGGCGGCCGGCTTGATGAAGAAGCCGTCGGGCCTGTCCTTGTAGCGCTCCCGCGTCCAGGAGAGGTCGATCACCGCGTCGATGACGATATAGGCGACGTGGATGCCTTCCGGCCCCAGCTGCCGCGCCATGGCCTCGGCCAGGATGCGCTGCGCCGCCTTGGTCGGTGCGAAGCCGGCGAAGTTCGGCCGCCCGCGCAGCGCCGAGGTGTTGCCGGTGACGATGATGGCGCCTTCGCCTTTCGCCTGCATCGCCGGCGCGAAGCGCCGCGCGAGATAGAGCAGCCCCATCGCATTGACCTGGAAGTTCCGGTTCAGCACTGCCGGATCGATGTCGAGGAAGCTGCCGAAAGCCCCGCCCACCGCGTTGTGGATCAGGACCGACGGCGGGCCGAGTTCCGCCTCGATCGCCGCCGCCGCGGCTTCCACCTGGGCCGGGTCGGAAACGTCGCAGGGGAAGGCTTTGGATCCCGGCAGTTCGGCCTCCAGCCTCGCCAGCCGATCCCTGTTCCGCGCCAGCATCGCGACCCGGTAGCCCCCGGCGGCGAAGCGCCGTGCCAGCGCCGAACCTGTTCCCGGCCCGACACCGGTGATGACCACGACCGGTTGGCTCATGACATCCCCTCCGCTGTTCTTCGCCGATTTAGATGATGAACGACATCGCCGTAGTCAAGCGCCGCGCCGCTACCGGTTCGCCCGCGCCAGCACCGCGTGCATCAGCACGTTGACACCGGGATAGGCTTCCTCGGGCTTCATCGTTTCGGCCTCGTTGTGGGAGATGCCCTTGTCGCAGGGGGCGAAGATCATCGCCGAGGGGCAGACGCGGGTCATGTTGTAGGCGTCGTGGCCGGCCTGGCTCAGCATCTCGATATGGGGCACGCCGAGGTCACGGGCGGCGCTTCGGATGAGGTCGATGCAGCCGGGATCGAAGGCCTCGTCGCCGAAGCGCCAGGTCTCGATGATCCGCATCTCCACGTTCGCCTTCTTAGCGGCTTCCGGGATCATCGCCTCGACGTCCTGGCGCATCCGCTCCACGCCCTCGACGGTGGGATGGCGGAAGTCCATCACCACGACCGACCATTCCGGCAGGATGCCGGTCAGGTTCGGCCAGATCTCGAGTTGCGCGCAGGTCGATTTGCCGCCCTCCGGGTGATAGTGCCAGCCGATCTCGTTCAGCGCCGTGATCAGATAGGCGGCGCCGACCAGCGCGTTCTTCCGCCGGTCCATCGGTGTCGGGCCGGTATGCGCCGTCTCGCCCAGTACCTTCACTTTCATGCCGCGGGTGGCGAAACCGCCGGTGACGATGCCCACCGGCACTTTCTTCTCGTCCAGCATCGGGCCCTGCTCGATATGCAGTTCGAAATAGGCATCGATCTCGCGGCCGCCCACGGGGCTTTCGCCGGCATAGCCGATGCGCGCGAGTTCCGCCCCATAGGTCTTGCCGGAAAGGTCGGTGCGCCCGAGTGCCCAGTCGAGCTCGTGCACGCCCGCGAAGACGCCGGAGGCCAGCATCGGCGGGTTGAACCGCGCCCCTTCCTCGTTCGCCCAGTTCACCACCTCGATCGGCCGGCGGGTCTCCACCCCGGCGTCGTTCAGCGTGCGCACGGCCTCCAGGGCGCCCAGCACCCCCAGCACGCCGTCGTAGTTCCCGGCCGCGATCTGGGTGTCGAGATGGCTGCCCACCAGCACCGGCGGCAGGTCGTTCTCGCGCCCCTTGCGGCGGGCGAAGATGCTGCCCATGCCGTCCACGCTCACCGCGAGGCCCGCCTCCCTGCACCAGCCGACGAAAAGGTCGCGCATCTTCTTGTCGTCGTCGCCCAAGGCCAGCCGCGACATGCCGGTGGTGCGGCCGCGCCCGATCTGCCCGGAGGCCGTCATGCTCTCCCAGAAGCGCTTTTCATTGATGCGAAGGTCGTTGCGGCGCGCGGTCATGGCGGTCTCCTGGAGGCGGGCGGCTTGAATCCTAGCCTTCGAGGGGGACGGCAGTCACCTCTGCACCGGCTTTCGCGCCCCGATGTAAGCATTCGTTATCGCCCTTCCGGCTAGAACCGTCCCCAGTCGGGTGTTCAGTTCGGTGTGGTGATGTCTGGCGTGTTCGAGGTCCAGGGTTTCGGTTACGCCTCCTGGTGGAATGGGAATTTCGCGCAAGGGGCTTCCACCCAGAGCCTCGGCGAGATCGCCGGCATGCAGGCCAATGCGGTGGCCATCACCGCTTCCTACTACATGCCCGACAGCTTCTCCTCGGACATCTATGCCGATCCGTTGAAGACGGAATCGCTCGCCAATGTCGCGAAGGCGATCGACGATGCGCATGCGCAGGGGCTCGCCGTCCTCCTGAAGCCCCATGTCGACGCCCTCGACCGCAAGCCGCGCATGCAGACGGCGCCGGCCGACCCGGCCGCCTGGTTCGCGGACTACAAGGCGATCCTGCTCGACAATGCCCGCCTCGCCGCGGCGCACGGGGTCGAATCCTTCTCGCTGGGCACCGAGCTCGACGGCATGACGGTCGCCGCCTATCGCGGCTACTGGCTCGACATCATCGAAGAGGTGCGCGCCGTCTATTCCGGAACCCTCACCTATGGCGCCAACTGGGACGGCGCGGGCAAGGTCTCCTTCTGGGACAAGCTCGACTACATCGGCGTCGACGGCTACGTGCCGCTTTCCTTCGCCTCCCAGCCCTCGCTCGCCGACCTCGTCGCGGGCTGGACCACGGCGCGCACCGACAGCTACTACCGCGGCATCTTCCAGGGACTGTCGCCCTACGACTACTACCGCAGCCTGGCCGAGCAGGTCGGCAAGCCCTTCGTCTTCACCGAGATCGGCTGGCGCAGCATGGATGGCGCCGCGGCTCGCCCCTTCGACAACAGCCCCGATCCTCCGGCCGACCCGCAGGAACAGGCCGATCTCTATCAGGCCTTCTTCCAGGTCTTCTCCCAGGCGGGGGACTGGTTCAAGGGCGGCTACATCTGGCACTGGTCGCCCCGCGACGTGGCCCCCCGCGCGAACGACTTCCAGTCGGAGGGCAAGCCGGCGGAAGCCCTGATTCGCGACTGGTTTTCCGGCCAGGGCAGCCTCGCCGATACACCGATCACCGGCCAGATCCTGCAGGGAAGTGTCGGCGACGACACGCTGACCGGCGGGCTCGGCAACGATGTGATCGACGGCGGCGGCTCGATCCGCGGCGATGCGATGGCGGGTGGGGCGGGGGACGACAGTTTCATCGTCCGCAGCCCGCTCGACCGCGTCACCGAACAGCCGGGCCAGGGTGTCGACACGGTCTTCACCGATGTCGCCGCCTATGTGCTGCCCGCCTATGTGGAGCGGCTGGTAGTAACCGGCAAGCCCGGCACCGCCGGTACCGGCAACTGGCTCGACAACACCCTGCTTGGCAATGCCGGGGCCGATACCCTCGACGGTGCCGGCGGCGCCGACACGCTCGACGGCGGTGACGGTGACGACGTGCTGCTGGGTGGTACCGGGATCGACCTGCTCTACGGCGGCGCCGGCAACGACATCCTCGACGGCGGGGTGGAGACCGACCTGCTGGATGGCGGCGAGGGGTTCGACCTGGCGCGCTTCTCCCTGGTCGTCGGGCCGGTCACGCTCGAGATTCTCGGCGCCGGCACTTGGCAGGCGAAGCTCCCCTCGACCAAGATCCAGCAACTGCTTTCCATAGAGGCCGTGGACGCGCCCGGGGGCGTCATCACCGACGGCAGCGCCGGCGACGATCAGGTCAACAGCGGCTCCGGCGCCGATACGCTCCGGGGCGGGCTCGGCAACGACTATCTGGCGGGCAGTGGCGGCAACGACAGCCTGTCGGGCGGCGATGGCCAGGACTGGCTGTGGGCCGGCAGCGGCAACGACACGCTGGACGGGGGTGCGGACCGGGACAACCTGAACGGGGAGGCGGGCGACGACCTGATCCGGGGCGGGGACGGTAACGACCGGATCACCGGCCAGGCGGGGAACGACACCATCCATGCGGGCGAGGGCAACGACTGGGTGGGGGTGTGGAACGACTGGGGCGAGCAGCCGGAGCTGAACTATTTCCCGGAATGGGGCGACGACCTGATCTGGGGCGAGGGCGGCGACGACGTGCTGTCGGCGGGCTTCGGCAACGACACGGTGCATGGCGGGATCGGCAACGACTACCTGGCGGGCGAGCAGGACGACGACCTGCTGTTCGGCGGGGAGGGGCAGGACTGGCTCTGGGGCGGGTCGGGCAATGACACGCTGGACGGGGGTGCCGAGAAGGACAACCTGAACGGGGAGGCGGGCGACGACGTCATCGACGGCGGCGCGGGCAACGACCGGATCACCGGCCAGGCGGGGAACGACACCATCCATGCGGGGGAGGGCAACGACTGGGTGGGGGTGTGGAACGACTGGGGCGAGCAGCCGGAGCTGAACTACTTCCCCGAATGGGGCGACGACCTGATCTGGGGCGAGGGCGGTGACGACGTTCTGTCGGCGGGCTTCGGCAACGACACGGTGCATGGCGGCATCGGCAACGACTACGTGGCGGGGGAACAGGGCGACGATCTCCTCTTCGGCAACGAGGGCGTCGACTGGCTCTGGGGCGGGTCGGGGAACGACACGATGGAGGGCGGCGAGGGCGACGACGTCCTGATCGGCGAGGAGGGCTTCGACCTCCTGACCGGGGGGGCGGGGGCGGACCGCTTCGTCTACCGCCACCTGTCCGAACTCGGCGACACGATCACCGACTTCGACGAGGCCGAGGGCGACGTCATCGACGTGAGCGAGCTGCTGGCGAATATCGGCTACACGGGCAGCGACGCCTGGGCCGACCAGTGGCTGCTGCAGCGGCAGCTGGGCGAG
>Ga0164290_1000849_pt1 | contig 72839 bp, 67 predicted proteins | sample Micstemetagenome_FD_108782 | JGI IMG/M metagenome (GOLD analysis project Ga0164290, IMG submission 108782) | Contaminated culture microbial community from soil near Moab, Utah, USA - Microcoleus steenstrupii SON62 (Illumina Assembly) | ecosystem: Environmental > Terrestrial > Soil > Soil crust...
GTAAGTACCATTGCCCATTACCGCTGGCAGGCTGATCACCTGGTTGGCACTGCCGCCGGCATGGTTGAGCCTGTAAGTGCTTACTGCCTGGCCATTAGCAGCTACAATGCGTACACTGTATTTACCCGCTGCCTGCTGGCTGAATACCAAATTCATTGTATTGCCTTCTATTGGGTTGGGTGCTATGGTAAAGCCTGCCTTGTTACTACTGTTGGCGGCTTTGCCGATCACGATCCTGAACCTGTTGGCTGCAGAAGAAGCGGTACTGGCGTCAACCGTAAAGTTTACACTGGTTGCTGCGCCTGTAGTGAGCACTGTATTGGTTTTGGTATAGCTGTCTTCCAGTATGGCTTCAGTGCCTGCTGGTAAGCTGAGGTTGCTCATGGCAAATTCCAGTTTGTAGTTGCTGGCTGCCATATTCCACATGCGGAACTGGATGGCATCACCTTCTTTCACTGCTGTTGTTCCTTCTATTGCCAGCAGTTTGCTACCGGTCTCTATCGCAAAGTTGGCACCGGGGTTGCCCATTTTAGGAGCATCTTCTGCTGCAACGGCCTTGCTGTAGGCTGCATCAAATACCACCGTGTTGGCATCCAGCATCTCATTATTGTTGTTGTACAGCCTGCTGTCTATTTTAGATTTGATAGCAGATGGCCTGAAGCCAAGGCTGCCACCGCCGCTTACTTTGGCAGTTTCTACCAGGGTTAAGTTGCCTCCGCTGGTACCTTGTACAAAGAAGCTCTGACCGCTCTCAATAGTCGTGTTTGGCTGGCCCAGTGTATAGCTGCCTCCGCTGATCAAACAGTTAAAGCTGTTGGTATTGCTAAAGGTCTGGTACATACCCAGGCTGCTGCCATTGAGTTTTTTACTATCCCAGATGTAGAACAGGTTGCTGATACCGGCATCTCTTTGCAAACCGGTAAAGTTGATGGCCGATGGATAACGGTTAGGAATAAGGGCAAAAGCACCTGCTCCTACCGTGTTTACCACGTTACCGGTAAAGATGGTTCCCTTGGTGCGGAGTGTAGTGGCGTTGGAACTGTTTGACATACCTGTTACACTTAATGACCTGTCGCCCCTTACATACAGGAAGTAAGATCCAAAGTTATTGATAGCCTGGTTGGTGCTGGTGATATTGCTCCAGCTGGCACCATTCCATCTTAACATACCTGCCAATACAGCGGTGCTGTCAAAACCTGCTGCTGCGGCTGCTGCCTGCGTACCAAATACGCCGGTGATCTGGGTTCCAAAGCCTGGTGCATTGTTTTGCTTCGGTAATGGGTTCGCATCCCCTTCCTGCCATGCCTGGCGGATGGTTTGTGACGTGGTTACCGGTACGCTCAGCAAACGCCAGCTGCGGAAATTATTATTAGGTATGTAACGCTCAATGGTAACATTGGTGGCACCTGTAACTGATCCGGTTACCTGGCCTAAGGAAGCCGTACCGGTATTGTCTGATTTAAAGGTGACAGACTGGCCGGCAAAGTTAGCTGAGCCGCTTACTGTCAATGTGCGGGTGGGGTTTACCGTGAGTGTGCTGGTGGCCGTCATGGTTAAACTTCCGGCCACTGTAAAATCAGTATTTAATGTAACATTGGCACCTGCTGCAATGGTAATGATGCTGCCAGAACCGGGAGGTGTGCCACAGCTCCATTTAGTGCCGTCGGTCCAGTTGCCCGTACCGCTGAAGGTATTTTCAGAAAGGTCTTGTGTGATAGTTATACTTTCCTGGTCGGCACAACCTGTAAATGTACGGGTAACTGTTACCGTGTAAGTGCCTGGCGCTGTAAACGTGTTGGCAGCCGTACCCGGCGTTGTTCCCCCATCCCATGAATAGGTAAGGGCAACACCGGAACCTGTTGCCGTAACATTGATGGAAGGTGCAGCACAAGTTAATATGGTGGTACCGCTGTTATTGGTAATACCTGCATCTGGCGAAACGATGTTCTGTGTGATCTCGATACTTTCCTGGTCGGTACAGCCATTGTCTGCAGTGGCAGTAACCGTGTATGTTCCGGGAGCAGTAATAGATGCACTGGCTGAATTTCCTAAACCGTTGTCCCATGCGTAGGAAGCACCACCGGTAGCTGTAACGCTGATAGATGTAATGGCACAAGTTAAAAGTGTAGAACCAGTATTATTGGTAATACCAGCAACAGGAACAGGAGAAACGGTAAAGGAATAATTGGCACCTGCATTATCATCATACCTTAAAGTTGCCAATGTCCGGTCTGTTTCGCTGTCTCCATTAATTTGAGAAAGTGTACGGGTACTTGTATATACATAATAGTAATAGGTAGCCCCGCAACTTAATGAAGGAATATTGGCCGTCCAGGATGTACCAGAACCGGTTGCCTGTACCACCGATGTGCTGCTGGTAAAATTATTTGTCGTAATCCTGTAACGTACATATACATTTTCACCAGTAGAGGGAGTAGCGCCGGTGGTGATATTTACTACGGCCTGCCCGCCGCTGAATGATTGACCGCTGCGGCTTACTGAAACGGGTGCATTGGCAGTGTATCCAACATAATACCTGGCGTTGGTTTGTGTGTAACCACAATCGTTAAATATAAATGTATAACGGCCTGCGGTACTCATATTAAGCCCCATATCGTTGCCACTGTTATAGGCAGAGATACCATTGATTGCATTAACAGCACCCTGGCCTACTCCACTAAAAGCCCATTTATTTTGAAAAGGGTTTCCAGGTGATTGCGGGCCTGAAATAAACAGAAATCCACCAGCTCCTCCACCTGTCATATTGATGGGGGCAACATCACCACCGGAACTTTGAACATTAAAGGTAGTGGCCCATTGCCCTCTTCCATCTGTTGGGTTACCAGATGATACGGAAACCCTTCGGAAAGTAGTAGTTCGATAGTCAGTACAATAAGGTAATGTGCTAAAGCCATTAAAAGTACCAACCACCTGAACACGTTCACCGCTGAAAATGTTTTGTGCCTGTACGCTATTCAGTGAAAAGAGTGCAAGTGTGCACACCCCGAATAAGAGTAATAAGTTTTTCATTACTGTTGAATTTAGTTTAATAAAATATTGAGAGGTAGTAATTCCAATGGAGACAAGTGTGTAACATCTGTTCATATGCAGGCAATCAGTATTTGGCAAGTTTATATAAATACAATTGTACAACACAAGTGTTGTATAAAAATTAAAAAAATATTGTACGGAACTTAAAACAGAAGTTTTGGATAAGGTGGCGGCAGCAATCTTTTTCGCAATCGTTGGCAAAAATAGAAAAAATATCCAAATGTGTACATTTTACACAAAATATTTTTATCCGTTATCAACCCATTAACAAAGCCTGGTTTTCAAAGCCCTTTTGCAACTACCAAACACCTGCCTATATTTGTTGTATGCTTACAATCAGTAACCGTGGCAACCAGATGCCACCCTCCCCCATCAGGAAACTGGTGCCTTATGCAGAAGCTGCAAAAAAGAAAGGAACAACCGTGTACCACCTGAATATTGGTCAGCCGGATATTGCCACGCCCGGGATCATACTCGATGCTGTGAGACAAAGTGATTTTAAAGTATTGGAATACAGCCATAGTGCCGGCAACGAAAGCTACCGGAAAAAACTGGTGGAATATTACAAACAAGTGGGTATAGAGGTAACTGCGGAACAGATTATCATTACCACCGGTGGCAGCGAAGCCATATTGTTTGGTTTTATGGCCTGTATGGATGCAGGTGATGAGGTGATCATACCCGAACCATTTTATGCCAACTATAACGGGTTTGCCGTTGAAGCCGGGGTGATTGTAAAACCCATCACCTCTACAATAGAATCAGGTTTTGCACTTCCCCCTATAGAAGATGTTGAAAAAGCCATTACGGCCAGAACCAAAGCCATCGTTATCTGCAATCCCAATAACCCCACCGGTTATTTATACAGCAAAGAAGAGATGGAAGTGCTAAAGCAGATCATCATTAAACACAACCTGTTTTTATTTGCGGATGAGGCTTACCGTGAGTTTTGTTATGAAGGTACCCATACCAGCGCCATGCACCTGGCAGGCGTGGAAGAGCATGTAGTGTTAATGGACACCATCAGTAAAAGATACAGTGCCTGTGGTGGAAGGATCGGTGCCTTTGTAACCAAAAACAACAACCTGCTGAATGCTACGATGAAATTTGCCCAGGCCAGGTTAAGTCCGCCCAGCTTTGCACAAATATTAGGCGAAGCAGCGGTTGACCTGCCCGCCAACTATTTTGACAGCACCAAGGCAGAGTATAAAAAAAGAAGGGATACCATTGTAAAAAGACTCAATGCGATGGAAGGTGTATTCTGTCCCAACCCTGGCGGTGCTTTTTATGCCATGGCCAAATTGCCTATTGATGATTCGGACAAGTTTTGCCAATGGCTGCTCGAATCATTTTCGCATAATGGCCAAACGGTGATGCTGGCACCTGCTACCGGCTTTTACAGCACACCTGGTTTAGGCAAAAAGGAAGTACGACTGGCCTATGTATTGAATGTGGACAGTATCAATAAAGCGATGGATTGCCTGGAGGAAGCATTGAAAGTGTACCCGGGCAGGGGCTAAAAGATCAAAGAAGCAAAAAGACAAGGAAGCAGGTGGCAATGATGCAAGCCGCAAAGAACCCGTGATAGATGGTAAACAAAGAGGTTATGACTCAACATTACAGGTTCACATTACTGGCATATTGAGTAAGCAGATGAAGGGATATCCTATGCAGCCTTTTCAAGCTTCTTCTCTTTTTTATGCTTTTAGCAATTATAATTCCTAAATTAGCCGCCAATAAATCAAAACTGACAAACATGAGAAAATTCTTCACCAGCTTTTGTGCTGTGATGATTTGCACTTTGTGCACCTATGCTCAAAAAACCATCAAGGGAAAAGTAACCGACCGTAACGGACAGCCTTTGGAAAATGTAACCGTAAAGGAAAAAGGTGGCACTGGTGGCACTACTTCCGACAGGGATGGCAACTATACCCTTACCGTAAGCAACCCGGAAACAACGATTGTATTCAGCGGTGCCGGTCTTACCGAACAGGAAGTGCCGGCTGCCGGTGGTTATGCCGATGTTTCCATGGCCACTTCCACCATCTTGTTAGGCGCAGTTGAAATTGTTGGAACCCGAAGCTTAAAACGCTCGGCTACCGAAACCGCTGTACCTATTGATATCATTCCTATTTCGAGGGTAACCAATACGGTTGGCCAGGTAGACCTGAACCAGATATTGCAATACGTGGCACCTTCCTTTAACAGCAACAGGCAAAGCGGAAGCGATGGTGCGGATCATATTGACCCGGCATCCTTGAGAGGACTGGGACCTGACCAGACATTAGTATTGGTTAATGGAAAAAGAAGACACCAGTCTGCACTAATCAACGTTTTCGGAAGTCGTGGCCGGGGCAATAGCGGTACGGACTTAAACGCAATACCTGCAGCGGCCATTGAGAGAATTGAAATCCTGCGGGATGGTGCTTCTGCCCAATATGGCTCTGATGCCATCGCCGGCGTAATAAATATTGTTTTAAAATCGGATGTCAATAAAGGTAGCGCCAACATTTCAGCAAGTCAGCAGATCACAGGATATGGCTCAAGCCTGAAATCACCAGTAGGTAAAGTGATAAAAAGTACTGCCGATGGCTTTACTACAAATGCGAATGTGAATTATGGTTTTGCTTTAAAGAACAATGGCTTTGTAAACATTACAGCAGACTATTTGAAAAGACAAAAAACACTCAGGCCACAATATGAGCCAATATTAGAAACTGGTCAATCCGTTGTTAGAAGAAAAGCAGGAGATGCAAGTCTTGATAACTATGGTTTATTTCTTAATGCCGGCTTCCCCATAAAAAAACAAACCAGTTTTTATGCTTTCGGTGGTATTACACACAGAAGATCTTCTGCTTTCGCCTATACAAGAAACGGGAGCGAATCTCCGGCTGCGGATTTCGGACTCACGAGTGGTTTTGATCCGGTAATAGGCACTAAGATAAACGACCAATCGTTGGCTTTTGGAATAAAAACCAAACTGGGAGTTTGGAATGCCGATTTCGGTGTGTCAGTTGGCACTAACAAGATGAAGTATGATGTGAGCGAGTCATTAAATGCCACTTTAGGCACGCTAACTGATTCCCGCCAAAATAACGGAAGATTTGATTGTGGTGGATTTCAGTTAAACCAAAATATTATTGGAGTGCACCTCAACCGTTCACTGAAAGTACTTAACGGCCTTAGCATTGCTGCAGGTTCCGAAGTAAAATTAGACAGGTATAGAATTTTTTCCGGTGAGCTGGCATCTTATAAAATATATGACGTACGCCCGGATCTGCAAGGAGGCTCTCAAGGGTTTGTAGGATTTCAGCCTACAGATGAAATAAATGCCCAAAGAGTCAATTGGGGTACTTATGCAGATGCAGAACTGGACGTAAACAAAAGCTGGATGTTGAGCGGTGCTGTACGTGTGGAAAGATACAGCGACTTTGGATGGACAAGCAACTGGAAATTAGCCAGCAGGGTAAAAGTTACAGATAAGGTTACCATCCGCGGCTCAGCTAGCACTGGCTTCAGAGCGCCATCTCTTGCGCAGATAAATTACAGCCAAACGATTTCAAATGCAATTGACGGAAATATTTTTAATGAATTGTATGCCCGCAGTACAGGTCCGCTGGCCAGGGCGATAGGCATGCCTGATCTAAAACAGGAAACTTCCACCAATTTCAGCCTTGGCTTTACTGCAAAACCAATTCGGAATCTCTCTATAACTGTTGACGGTTATATTGTAAATATCAAAAACAGGGTAGTTCTTACTGACGCTTTTGATACTACAGATAATGTTATTGGTGAAACAATTAAAGAATCAGGGGCAGTTAAAGCCAAGTTCTTTACCAATGCGGTAAATACGAAGACCAATGGACTTGATGTAATTGCAACTTACAATCACAGACTTGGATCAGGTAAACTCTTTTATACTTTTGCAGCCAACTTTAATAAACTGAAAATTGACAGGGTTACCACGATTCCGGAATTGGCTGGAAAAGAAGAGATCTACTTCGGTATCAGAGAAAGGTATTTTTTACAGGCTTCGGCTCCTTCTCATAAAATCAGTTTTGGTATTGACTACAAGATCAACAGGTTCTTTACCAATTTAAGGTTTACCAAATTTGCGGGCATTGAGATAGTTAATTATGACTATGAAATAGATAAGTACAGCCCTAAACTGGTGACAGATCTGTGCTTTGGATTTGAAGCAACAGAAAAAATAAATATTACCGTAGGTGGGGCTAATATTTTTGACGTTTATCCCGATTACCAATATGGAGGTGTAACAGAAACAGGCACAATGTGGGATGCAGTTCAAATGGGCATGGGCGGTGCGATGTTCTTCGCCAAGATCGGTGTGAAGTTTTAATTGATCTTTTACTGATAGAAAAGAGGCTGCGGTTGCAGCCTCTTTTTATTTTTAGGGGTACTATGCCGCACAACCAATATTAAATTTAAAAAAGCGGGACCAATCAACAAACAAAGTGCTAATTTGGTACCCCCCCTTGTAACGGCAGTCAAACAAAATAATAATATCAAAATAAAAGCAACATGACAACTACAAATGTAAAAGCCTTCGGTACCGAAGCAGCTGATGCAGCACTAAAAGAAATGGTGATCCCTCGCCGGGAAGTACTGGCAACAGACGTGGAGATAGAAATATTGTATTGTGGTGTTTGCCACAGCGACCTGCACATGGCACGCAACGACTGGGGCGCCAGTGTTTATCCTGTTGTAACAGGGCATGAAATTGTAGGCAAGGTAATCTCCACCGGCAGCGGCGTTACCAAATGCAAAGCCGGCGATACCGTAGCCGTTGGCTGTATGGTGGACTCCTGCCGCACCTGCAGCCCCTGTAAACAAGACCTGGAGCAATATTGCCAGCAGGGATTTACCGGCACCTACAGTTCGCCTGATAAACACCTCAACCTGCAAACCTATGGCGGGTACTCCGAAAAGATAGTGGTGGATGAACATTTTGTACTCACGGTACCGGCTAACCTCGATCTGGCTGCGGTGGCACCCGTACTTTGTGCCGGCATCACCACCTGGTCGCCCCTGCGCCACTGGAAAGTGAAAAAGGGAGATAAGGTGGCAGTAGTTGGATTGGGTGGCCTTGGACATATGGCGCTTAAACTGGCCAATGCACTCGGTGCAGAAGTGACCCTGTTCTCCCGTTCGGCCGGTAAAACGGACGAAGCCAAATCACTGGGTGCCCATGAAGTGGTAATCTCTACCGATGAAGCACAGATGAAAAAAGTGCAGGGCAAATTCAGTTTGATCATCGACACGGTTCCTTATGTGCATGACCTCAATCCTTATGTTGGCACTTTGCAAACAGATGGCACCTTAGTATTGGTTGGTTATCTCGGTCCTCAAACGGATATACTCAACACCTTCCCATTGGTATGGAGCAGGAAGAGCATTGCCGGTTCCCTCATCGGCGGTATTGCCGAAACACAGGAACTGCTCAACTTTTGTGGTGAGCACAATATCGTTTCAGAGATCGAGATCATCAAAATACAGGACATCAATGAAGCCTATGAAAGAATGCTGAAGAGCGATGTGCGCTATCGTTTTGTAATTGATATGGCTTCGCTGAAGGGATAGCGTGATTGGAAAAATAATTTTTATGGGGCTGTCATGTGGCAGCCCTTTTTTTATCATGGGTACCGGCTATCCGTTGCAAGTCCGGCACGGGCCAGCGCAGCAATCCTTCACCGGGCTTTTCACTGCTATCCGGCAGCGATTTGAATAGGTTTTTCCTTTCCACTTTTTTGAGACAACTAACGTGCAGCGGCTTGAATTCCTGTCGTTGCAGATAGTTCGGCCATGCCCGAATAGCATCAACAATTTCTCTTTACATGTTGCAACTCTTTACGTAAAACAACAATGGGCGAAGACGCCATTTTTATGAGCATAGCGGCAAGCATACTTTTTTTGCGGCGTTGCTGCAATACTGTAAGTTTGAGTTGCGGTGATGCAAGAGTTATGTGTGCAACTTTGTGAGACCCTAAACTATTTTAATTTCTATTATGCCAAAAAACGGACTACATATGATGCGACTTATTTTTATCATGCTGTTTGTTAGCCTTTTCACATTCACATTCGGACAAATTCCCGATTCACTTTCAAAAAAAGTTGACGCCATCTTTGCTGAATATGACAAAACTAATTCTCCTGGTTGTGCTGTAGCAATATTGAAAGACGGAAAAATCATTTACAAACGAGGGTATGGAATATCTAATATGGAATATAATATTGCCATCACTCCAACTTCAATATTTCATATTGCTTCAATTTCTAAACAATTTACAGCGGCAGCTATTGTTCATTTATCTCTGGAAGGAAAACTATCCCTGAATGATGATATTCGAAAGTATATTCCCGAAGTTCCCGATTTTGGCTATCCAATTACTTTTAATAACCTCATACATCATACAAGTGGTATAAGAGACCAGTGGGACTTGCAAGGACTTGCCGGCTGGCGTGATGATGATTTAATTACTGAAAAAGATATACTGGAAATGTTGGCAAGTCAAAAATCTTTGAACTTTTTACCGGGTGAAGAATATTTATACTGCAATACTGGCTATACATTAGCTGGAATTGCAGTAAAAAGAATTACAGGTGTTTCTTTAAGGGATTATGCAGATTCGGTTTTCTTTAAACCATTAGGAATGACAAGTACACATTTTCATAGTGACCATTCTGAAATTACCCCTAATCGCACTTCGGCATATTACAAAGATGATAAAGGGAAATGGAAAATAAGTATTCCCGTTTTTGACAACTACGGTGCTACAAGCCTCTTTACTACTGTTGAAGATTTAGCAAAATGGGATGAAAATTTTTATACTAAAAAAATTGGAGGGGATACGTTCATTACCTTGATGCAAACCACTGGTCAGCTTAACAATAACACGCTTCAAAACTATGCAGCAGGGCTTGTGGTAAGTAATTACAACGGATATAAAACAGTGTGGCATAATGGTGGAGATGCCGGATACAGGAGTAATTTAATCAGATTTCCGGATGAACATTTTTCAATTGTAATTTTAGCAAACCTTGCAGGCATAAATCCAGTCTCCCTTTCCTATAAAGTTGCTGATTTGTTTTTAAAAGATAAAAGTATTCTGAATCCAGTGTTTAAAGTGGACAGCAACATTCTTAAAAACTGGGCTGGTGAGTATTTCGACATGCATTCACAGTCCATAACTAAAATTGATTTTAAAAATGAAACATTGTTGGCAGGTTCAACTGTATTAATGCCAACCAGCAATAATATATTTAACACCAGCTTATCTACTCTTACTTTTAGTAGAGATTCATTAAACGTAAAACTGGTACTAAGCACTAAAGGTTCATTTACTAAAACATATAATAAGGCAAAAAAAAATAAATTATCGATTTCAGAACTCAAGGAATACCAGGGAGAATTTTACAGTCATGAGTTAGACACTAAATACGTTTTGTCGATAAAGGACAGCAGTCTGCAAATAAAAATTCCCAGAAATGACGAAATAAAAATATCTCCTTTCATTAAAGACATTTTCGCTGGTGATTTTTTGATAATTCGATATGTACGAAATAAAAAAAATGTTATCGACGGATTTTTTCTAAGTACGGGCAGAGTTCGTAATCTGTATTTCGGGAAAGTATTGTCTAAATAAAATGGCTTACTTGACTTACCGATAAAGGCGGCACACAACATCAAGTTTTGTGCAATTGGGGCATGACTTTAAAGCAATCACCGGCAGTGCATTTCGGGGCTTTAGATTCGGCAGACATAATTCTGTTGGACTGTAATTCTAAACTTCGGCCTTTGGTTATAAATTTAGCTTCAGTTCCTGGCGGACAGTTGGTCAAATCCCCAACTGCAGCAATCCGCTGTCGTTGTATAATAAATACACAGCTGGGTTGTTTGTAAAAAACAAGAAAAAAACTAAAAATAAACATCAGGAATAATTTTTAATCTCAGTCAAACTGATGAAACATTTTATAAGCCTCCTTATATCATTTGTTTGTACAGTAAGTCTCTTTGCAAACGTTGAAGAGAAAATAAAGCAGCTGGTACATACATGGAATGATGCACATAATAACCGGAACTGGGGCGAATTTGTAGACCTGTATGCTCCCCAGGTGTTGTTCTACAGCAAAAACTATACGCATGATGACTGTTATATAGCAAAACTAAATCTTTTGAAATCTGATTTTAGCCAGCAGATCATAAGTCCGGTTGTTATCACATTTTACAAATCTGGCACTGTAAAAGCAGACTTCACTAAACGTACAAAGGCTGGAAAAAAGGTCAAGGAACATTTCTGTTACTTACTTTTCAAAGAGTATAATGGAAAATTTCTCATAACCGGTGAAAGCGACAATCTTACTGATGAGAGAAAAAATGTCTCTTTAAATTTAGGTGAAGTCCTGACAACAAAAGGCAAACATGATAATAATAGCAGTCAGGGTAATATTTTACTTGTTTTACTTTTGATAACCGGTATTACTACCGTTTCCGTTTATTTATACAAAAAGAAAAAAACAAGCAATCTCTTTAGCGGGGAAATAGTGCCTGAACAAAATGACGAAGAACCGCTGCCCCGTAGTTTGAAAAGACCGGGCAATAAGTATTCATCCAATAAACAAAATCGTACAAATACAGAAACTATCACCAAACAAAAAGGTGACGAATTTGAAAAATACGTTGTAGAAAAATTCAACAAACCATGTTTTAGATTAATAGAATGGCGTAGTGACAAAATGCACAATGGGGTATACGCTGCCTCCAGCATGCTTCCCGATTTAGAATACCATTTCAAAACGAATACTTTTGATTGTTACTTCGCTGTTGAATGCAAATGGAGGGCATCATTTTTCGAAGGAATGATCGAATGGGCTAAAGATTACCAGTTAAAAAACTATCGCAGGTTCTCCCAGGAAAAACATATGGAAGTTTTTGTACTCATCGGTATTGGGGGACAGCCTTCTGAACCGAGTTCAGTTTACATTGTACCGTTACGTTATATCTCATCGGTGTTCCTGCATCAAAATGAGCTCCAGCCTTACTATCGATTTAGCAAAAGCACATTTTACTTTGATGCCGATACTTTGAAGTTGAGTTAGCAACTCCAAGCCAGCTTTCGATTCACACGACTGTTCAACGCCCCATCTTACCTAAAGTGAATAACCGATACCCACCAGATCTTTCATAATCTTACAAAAAATATTCCCCCTGCTACGAATGAAAACATATGGCTTACTTTGTTTGGAGCCTGTTACACTTCGCACGAACGGGTAAAAATGTACACACAATATTATGTAGTGTCTAAATGAGTTTCTGTTAAGGAGTATTGAAAGGCTTGTTAAAAAGCTGGAATCAAATTTGAATCTACGGATATAATAGCCGGTTAAAAGCGCTGGCCGGGTAACAAATCATTTCAAACGTACAATTTACTGGGCAATGAAATTTAAAAGAACTAGGTTTACCGCTGAAATGATACCATTTCTATATTTTATGAAAACATCCCGCTGTATTGGAACCTGCTTACTGTTTATTGCTATTATTTTCAGCCTGGGCTGCAATGAGGCCAACACTTCTGTTCCTGGTGAAATTCAAACAGACACAAACAATAAAAAGGGCATTAAAGCGCCAGCCGAAATTGTGCTTGACACTGCTGATTACAAACGCAGAATGATCCTTTTGGGCAACAACGATACCACGGGCAGGTGGCCCGCAAAAATGGTTTATCCCTTACCCGGTGCTTTACTTCCCTACAACAGGATCATTGCTTTTTACGGCAATCTGTATTCAAAACGGATGGGCATTTTAGGAGAACTGCCTCGTGATAGCATGCTTCAAAAACTGCAGGGTGAAGTAGCCAAATGGCGGGCGGCCGATTCTACCATCACTACGATACCGGCATTGCATTATGTAGCTGTAACTGCACAGGGGTTACCCGGCAAAGATGGCAAGCACCGTTTGCGCATGCCCTTTCACCAGATAGACACTTTATTAAATTGGGCCCGGCCAATAAAGGCGGTGGTGTTTGTAGACATTCAGGTTGGCCATAGCACTGTTAAGGATGAAGTGCCGGCCCTGGAACCCTATCTCAAAATGGCCGATGTACATTTAGGAATTGATCCCGAATTTTCTATGAAAAACGGCGAACGCCCCGGTTCTAAAATTGGCACGTTTAATTCAGTTGATATCAATGATGCGATTGACTATTTAGCGGAGGTGGTTCGTAAAAATAACCTGCCTCCCAAAGTTTTGATTGTTCATCGTTTTACACAAGGCATGGTTACCGGTTATGACAAAATCAAGAATGTACCGGAAGTACAAGTGGTGATGGATATGGATGGATTCGGCGATAAGGTTTTAAAAAAATCAACCTGGCTTCGGTATATTTATAAAGAGCCTGTACAGTTTACCGGGTTTAAATTGTTTTACAAAAATGATAGTAAACCAAATACCAGCGGCATATACACTCCGGAGGAATTGGTACAATTTACACCTAAGCCCATTTACATCCAATACCAATAGCCGCCATCTTACTTACTGATTATGAAAAATTATCTCCTTGCAGGTATTGCAATGTTGTACTTACTGTGTGCCTGTTCCACTGGAAAAGACAAAACAAATATTTCGCTCACCGATGCACCTGCTAAAGCGGATTCAATTATTTTACCTGTTGCAGCAAATGATCTTGCGGCCATTCTTTTAAAGAAAGAAGTGCCTGTTCTTTGTTATCATCATATCCGTCCTGCCAGGCCGGGTGAGAGTGCCACCATGAAAAATTACTCGGTATCGCCTGCATCTTTTGCGGAGCAAATGAAAGCATTACATGATAGCGGCTACCAGGCGATCCTGCCTGATCAGCTCTATAATTACCTGTTACACAACGGTCCACTACCCGAAAAACCAGTGATGCTTACATTTGATGATACCGATGAAGAACAATACAGCATAGGAGCAACTGAAATGAACAAGTACGGATTTAAAGGGGTGTATTTTATTATGACGGTCTCCATCAACCGTCCCAGGTATATGAGTAAGGAACAAATTAAAAACCTGTCTGACAGCGGACATGAGATTGCCGGACATACCTGGGATCATCATATGGTAACAAAATACACAGGCGAAGACTGGGATACTCAACTGCTGAAACCCCGCAGGCAGCTGGAAGAAATTACAGGAAAAAAGATTCGCTATTTCGCTTACCCATTTGGCTTGTGGAACCGGGCCGCTATAACAGAAATAGCAAGCCGGGATTATAAACTGGCATTTATTTTATCCTCTAAAAAAGACAGCACCCAACCACTGTACACCGTTCGGCGCATGCTGGTGCCCGGCACCTGGTCAACACCTGGGTTACTGAAGGCAATGAGATCTACGTTTAATAAAAATGGGCAGTAGATAAATAGTAGAGAAGTCAGCATACTTTCTTAAAGCTGCAGGGGTAACAGGGCCTTTCAAAATAGAAGATTCTATGCAGGAGTTCCTTGCACACTAATGTACAACTGCCAATCTTACCTAATATGAATGACCGGGTATCGCATTTAAATTACAGAAGCGATTTTACTCCATTCCAGTCCTCCAGATTTTTCATAATCTTGCAAAAAATATTCTCCCTGATGCGAATGAAAACCTTTTGGCTATTTTTTTTACTGTTTTCTTCAACAATCATTTCTTCTGCTCAAAATACGGGTGTTTCCTTATCCGGGTATACCCACCAATATGCAATTCAAACCCGGATTTAATTCCCCGTTAGATACGAATGCCTGCGGCGCTGCAACCTACACAGAAATTATTCCTGCTGTTTATGGCGACTATGTATTTGAAAGCAAAAAAATAGAAGCGGAAGTTGGTGTAAGGATTGAATATGTGGATCTGCAATACAAAGTAAACCCCAACCACAACACGTACAAAAGTGATGGCTATAACTACTCGCAGCCGTTTCCCAATGTACGGCTGGCCTATAAGATAAACGACTAAAATAAAATTTCACTGTTCTACAACAGGCGGATCGACAGACCCAACGAAGTGGACATTCGTATTTTTCCAAAATACGATGATGCTGAAATTATTAAAGTTGGCAACCCGGCACTCCGTCCTCAGTTTACCAATTTGTACGAGCTTGGTTTTAAAACTACATTGAAAAAAGGATATTTCTTTTCTGCATTGTACCATCGACGTACAGAAGGAACCATTACACGGATCGCAACCCAGGTTCCGCCAAACACACTTATCTATACCGTTTTTCAAAATGCAGGACATAGCAGCAATACTGGTGTAGAGATCGTTTTTCAACAGGCGTTTTCAAAAGTATTCTCCTTCAATTCCAACATCAACATCTATCAGAATATTATTGATGCATTCACCGTGCTGAACCAGTATCCTGCGCCATCAGTATATGCATCCTCCAAAGAAAAATTTACATCCGGCAATGTAAAACTGAATGCGCTGTTTCATTTGGCAAAACAAACCGATATTCAACTGACCAGTATTTATTTGGCACCTGATATTATTCCACAGGGCAGGATAGGCACCCGGTTTTCGGTGGACATGGGTATAAAAAGACAAATACAAAAAGGTAAGGGAGAACTATTTTTTAATGCCAGTGATATTTTCAATACGCTGAATATTAAGAAAGAACTAAAAGGCAATGGCTTTATGCTAACCAGTACAGACTACTATGAAACACAGGTTTTCAGAATGGGGTATAGTTATAAGTTTTAAACTGGTTCCTTTCAAACCCTGCAGTTCCGGCACACGGATGCAGTACAATCTTCAATCAGTCCATGCATGAAAGTAAAATAATACCGCCCCATTACTTTCACCCCCAATCTCATTGTGAGTACCATTTTCGTAATGGCCGGAGGCAATGCGCTTTATTTGGCGGCACAGCCGCAATACGGTAAGTTTGAGTGGCGGCAAAGCAGGAGTTAGCTAAAATTTAGCCTGACAGTAAAGAGATTAAAGCTGAATATGACATTGACAAGCAACAATACAAAATCAGGCATACCTACAAAAGCGAAAATGAATGACATATAAATATCTATCATTTAGTATTTCAATAGCAGTTATTTCCTGGATGGTGGGTATGATAATTAATGCGTTTGTGAGAAAGACAGATTTCTATAGGAATAAATTATCAAACCTGAATTTTCTAAAGAGTGAAAAACTTAATAAACTGATCGGAATGGGTATTTTTAAATGGATTGTAAAAAATACTTTTTTTAAATTCTTCAATCAAAAGTTTAAACTGAAAAAGAAAATTGATAAGGCTGATCTGAAGAATATACGTGATGAAATGACAATTTCTGAAATAGACCATTTAATCGGATTTGCTTTTGTTTCTATTTTCTCGGTGGTGAAATTTTATAGCTTCCACTTCTTATTTGGCTTTACTATTATGACAATTAACGTATTAATGAATTTATATCCATCGCTATTACAACAAAAGAATAAAAGGCGAATTGACAAATTAATAAAAAAAATGTAGCCAACATTGGTATTGCCAATTGTGGGGCTGAACGCAAGAACAATCAGCAGCAGTAAAAATCTAATCCTCAGTTCGGGCGGGATAAACAACGCTGAACAATTAATCTTAACTTCATCAAAATATTTTTAATCAGCAGTTGTTCCGGGCGGACGGAATTCTAATCCTCCACCTTCGGCAATACCTGCCCGTTAGCTGCCATACAGTGAGCCCCTGCTGTTTGTGCATGCATTAACTGCAAACTTTGTTTAACCATAATAACAGGAAATATGATAAAAAAAATACTTCTTTTCATAACTACTATCCTGACAGCGATATCCGTATCCAATGGATATGGAGCTACCGACTTTTTAAAAGGTGCAATAAATATCACAACGTTTTTAGACTGGTTCAGCATTGCCAATAAATATATTCATATAAATGGGATTATTTTATTAGACCTTATTCCAGTATTATTTCTCACTAGTCAATCAGTTCTATTTTACAAGGACAAGAAAAAATACAAAGCCTTTTTTACCATCATTGCACTATTGGCCAATCTTATGGGGATAATTATCCTTATCAAACTGGCATATCCAATAGCTTCACAAATGACAGGCTGGACATCTAGTAGTTTGCCACCAAACTGGATAAGTCTGAAGGATGCATGGTTGAATTATATCGGACTAAGCAGTTTAGTGAGTATGGCCGGATGGCTTTGTTTCGTTATCACCTACTTTATGGATAACAGAGGTAATAGACAAGACATTCGACTACCCGGCTTTCTGAACTTTTCTAAGAATGTCCTTACATTTCTGCTGATTTTCATATCAGGTATGGGTGCTGGCCGGCTGTATGAATTTTTCATTTTCCCAATTGCGTTTGAAATTTCGGGAATTACTTTTATAGAAATGCACCGCCCAATCGACATAGCAATCAGGAAGGTGGGTCCAATATTGTTTACAATAATAGCTGCATTGCATGTATTGCTCATCACCCTCTTTTTTGCTGAAAAGAGTAAGGACAAAGCATGGCTTATCATCGCTTCTTTAATTTTTTTGCTGTGCGACACTTTAATTGCTTTGCGATATAATGGGCCCATAAACGACCTGTTTCTTACATGGACTCCAACTACTATTCCAGCCAATTGGTCAAATACCAGGTATGAATGGTTAAGCTACCATTTATATAGAAACATTTTTATAACATTGGGGATTATTTCAATTTTACTTACTTTTTTTGTCAGAAAAAATAAAACAAAAGCTTTGTGACTTTTGACCAAAATGTGTGTGTGTGGGGGGGGAAAGTACTGCTGCCACCATCATGGGGTTTGGTGCTATGCTGCCAAACGAATAAATCACCAGCTTTTTGTTCGCTATCAGCAGTGATCCGGGCTTACAGAATTCTATTGAGCTTTTGTTCTTAACTTCATCATCGGTAATTCTATGAGGCAGCAGTCAGAGGCTTTACAAACAATGAATACCTGCACGGCAGCGAGCACTAACATTGTATATTACTTAATACGGCACCATAAGTTTCACATTTATGTGTGACAAAACTCAAACCAGCGAAACAAAAAAGGAAAAGATATCTCCACTTGACTATTTCACAGAGGTGGTTGGGTGGTTACAAATTGTTGCATTTCCTTTATCTATTGGCCTTTTGGTGGGAGCTTGCATTTACTTTTCCAACCCATCAACAGAAAGACTTGTAATTGGCAGCGTCATTGTAATAACTGGACTAATAACCGGGATAGTTTTTGCAACAAGAGTCTGGAAGAAACAAGGCACAATGCATTTTGTTTCAAGAGTAACAGCATCTCCTGAACTTGATAATGCAGATGAAGATAAAAAATAACCAGGCCGGCGTTTATGACACAAGAATGCATCCTCTTTTTCAAACACAGCATGCGTTCATTTAAAACGACATTATCACTCTAAAACCTCCACCCCTACCCAAAAAACGGCTGATCATAAAAACGCTTGCCCGTAGCCTTATATAATGCATTCGCCAAAGCACCAATTACCGGCGGACCGGAGGGTTCTCCCATACCCGTTGGATCCACTTCTGACTTTAAAAAATGGGTTTCTATTTTTTTAGGTGCGTCTGAATGACGGATGAGTTTATACCCGTCAAAATTTTTCTGGTCAGGTACCCCGTTAGTAAACGTGATGGCACTGTACATCGCATGACCAATGGCATCTGTTACTGCACCTTCAGAAAGGTTGGTGGCGGCATCCGGGTTCACCACGATACCACAGTCAACCGCCGTTGTTACTTTTTCAATAACGGGCTTGTTGTTCTTCATCACGATGTCTACCACATGCGCCACATAACTGCGGTGGCAGAAATAGGAAGCCACGCCCCTTGCCACACCCGGCGCCGCAGGTGTATCCCAGCCGGATTTCTCCTTCACCAGTTTTAAAACGCCTGCATAGCGGTCGATCTCGTAATCATTGTCCTTGCCAACAGGTTTGGCTTTTGCTTTTTCACAAAGCTCCAGCCGGAACTGTATCGGATCCTTACCCATGGCCTCGGCCAGTTCGTCTAAAAAAGATTGTTCTGCCCCGGCGATAAAATTAGATGCCGGCGCCCTGAAGGCACCCACACTGATATTGGTGGGTATGTCCCATTCCTCCGCCAGGTAATGGTCGACAGCACCTGCTGGAAACCGGTTGGCATGCAAGGGGCTTTCGGGAATGCCACCTGCTTTTACGTGAAAGGCCAGCAGGTTCTTATTTTCGTCTAATGCTGCCCGGTAGGTAGCATAGTAAGCCGGGCGGTACACCCCGTTGGTCATATCATCTTCCCTGCTATAGATCAGTTTTACCGGGGCCTTCATTTTATGAGAGATCACGGCAGCTTCCATACCAAAATGCCCATACAGCCTTCGGCCAAAACCTCCACCCATCCGGGTCATTCTTACTTCCACTTTATCCAGCGGTAAACCCAGCCTGTCTGAAATTGATTTTTCCAAAAAAGAGGGCGTTTGTATGGGGCCGGTGAGGGTGGCACTGCCTTCTTTTACATCAGCAAAAAAGTTCATGGGCTCCATGGTGCTGTGTGCTAAAAACGGGCAGGAATAATTCCGTTCAATGATGGTAGCGGCTTTTTTAAATATCGCTTCGGGGTCACCATCCTTTCTTACTGTCTTGGTTCTTGAAGGAGCACCAGCAGCCATTTTAAGTTTGTGGTCAGCGGTATTTTCCAGTCCGCCAGGTGTGATCATCTCCACATCCGTACCAAAAACATTCAGCTTTTTGCTTGTGGGTTTGATAGGTTCTGTTTCCACTTTTACTGACTTCTTCGCCTGCATTACCTGCCAGGTGGATTTACCCACAATGGCCAATAATTTGGGAAAGGCAGACACATCACTCCATTGTCTTTCCATCTTTTCAGGATACACTTCTACAAAAAAAGCATCCACAATGCCCGGCATGGATTTTACGCCACTTATATCGCTTTCTTTTAACTGCATACCAAACGCACCCGGGTGTACGACCATGGCGATCAGCATACCCTCTTCTTTATAATCCAAACCAAAGAGTGGCTGACCGGAAACAATTTTTTTACCATCAACATTTTTACGGCTGGTGCCAATAATTTTAAACTCACTCACTTTTTTCAAATCCACTTTTTCCGGCACGGGCAACTTAGATGCAGCAGATGCGAAAACGCCATATCCCGCTGATTTACCACTGGCTTTATGAGTCAGTATACCATTGGCTGTTAGTATCTCCGCAACAGGTACTTTCCATTCGTTGGCCGCTGCCTGCTTTAGCATTTGTTTTGCGGTGGCGCCTGCTGTACGCATCGCCTCCCAGGAAGCACTGATAGAATTACTGCCACCTGCTATCTGCATCGGCTTATAGAGGTCGGCATTGAGCGCCGCCTGCTCCACCGTTACATCTCTCCAGTCTACATCCAGCTCTTCTGCCACCATCATGGGCATGCTTGTCTTTACGTTCTGACCGATCTCCGGGTTGGGCGACATCAAAGTGATCAATCCATTGTCGCCGATCTTTAAATACCCGTTCAGTTGAAACCATTCCTTTGGTAACGTTATCACATCACTCACACCCGGCTTGCAACCATTGAATAAATTAAAGGTGAGCAGCATGCCACCGCCCGCCAAAGCAGATACTTTGATAAATCTTCTTCTATCGAAAGCTTTGTTAGCTGTTGTCATAGCAATAAAATTTTATAATGATGTTGCGGCAGATTTGATGGCTGCCTTTATCCTTTGATATGTTCCGCAGCGGCAGAGGTTTCCACTCATCGTAGTTTCAATTTCTTCATCGCTGGGGTTGCTGTTCTTTTTTAGTAAGGCAGCAGCCGTCATGATCTGTCCAGCCTGGCAATAACCACATTGCGGCACATCCTGCTCCATCCAGGCTTTTTGTACCGGGTGGTCTGCTTTTTCAGCCAGCCCTTCGATCGTGGTGATTTTTTTGTCACCAATGGCCGATACCGGCAGCACGCATGAACGGGTGGCTACATCATCCACATGTATAGTGCAGGCACCGCACAGGGCCATGCCGCAGCCGAATTTAGTACCAACCAGGTTTAGATGATCTCTCAGCACCCATAATACAGGTGTGGATGGATCGGCATCCACCTGCTGTTGTTTTCCATTAATGTGGAGATTGAACGTTGCCATGTTTAAAATTTTACAATAAAAAGAGGAGACATTAAAGTTAGAGAAAGTTTATAATTGATTACCGAATTTATTTTAAGTGGAAAGCAGGTGTTAAGATACTGGAAATTTTTGCTGTGTACATCCTTTGTCTAACTGCATTATTTGGCGGCATTAAAGCAATACAGTAAGTTTGAGATACAACATTACAAACGTCAGCTCTCGCTTACGTTGCGTCTTCAAACTAAGTTACAACTAAATTATACCACCATGTCGATAACCAAAGAATCAGAATTAGAAGGAATGCAAAAGGCTAGTGAAGCAGTTGCCTGTACGCTAAAAAAAATGAGGGACTATGCTCAACCCGGTATATCTACAAAAGAATTAGATGATTACGGTGCAGCGATACTGGCAGGATTTGGAGCAAGATCAGCTCCTTCGTTAGCCTATGGATTTCCTGGTTGTACCTGCATCAGTGTGAACAAAGCATTTTGTCATGGCATCCCTTCGGATAAAAATATTTTGCAAGAAGGTGACCTGGTAAATATTGATGTATCGGCAGAGCTCAATGGGTTTTGGTCTGACAACGGTGCCTCATTTGTAACAGGAAAAGATGTGAACGGGCACCAACCGCTGATAGCCGCGTCAAAAGAAATATTATTTAAAGCCATCAACAATATCAGGGGTGGTGTGCGTATCGCTGACATTGGACATTTGATCGAGACAGAAGCTAAAAAGCGTGGCTATAAAGTCATCAAAGATCTTACGGGCCATGGCATCGGTAGAAGTTTACACGAAGAACCTGCCGAAATAGCTAATTACCGGGACCGTTCTAACCAGGCCAGATTTAAGAAAAACGCTGTTGTTGCCATCGAGACATTTATATCCACTGCATCCACTTATACAGAAACATTACCAGATGGCTGGACAATGGTGGGTAACAAAGGAGGGTTGATGGCGCAGCACGAGCATACCATTGTTGTAACAGATAGCAGCCCGATTATACTGACAGCCATGAACGGGATTTGGAATTAAACAACTTAAAAAGTTATCCTTATTTAAAATAGTTTTTCGATGGTAACAATTGACACCTTAAGGAAACTGGCCCTTTGATCTCCAGCAGCAACAGAAGCGCCTCACTTTGAGAACACTTCGTTCAGGGTCAGTATACATTTAGCTGCACTTATACGCCCCTTTATGAATCATCATTATTACATATTTGTGCGGACTACAATCACCTGGCTTGTGCAAAAGTTCTTGTGCAATACGGGGCAGATATAAATACAACAGCGGGGTTAGACGAATATGGGTTTGGAGGTCATACACCCATCTTTCATGCCGTGAACCAGGATGCCAATAAAAGCCTGGACGTTTTAAAATGCTTACTTTCAAAGCAGGCTGATCTGTTGATCACAGTGAAAGGACTGATATGGGGAATGGGATATGAATGGGAAACATTTATTCCTTCTGTAAATCCCGTCAGTTATTCCATGATGGTTTACTCAGGCAGTTTCAAAGAAAGGAAAAAGATATATATGATGTTGTTTCATTATTGATAAAAGCAACATATGGCATGGATTATATTCCGGCAAATGTTCCCAATAAATATTTGATCGGCTAATGCGTGATGAAAAAATAAAAGGTTATCACATACCTTCTTCTGCTGCTGTTTTGTTTCTTTTATCCTGCTCCGCCATGATCTGTGGTATATGCGGAGTTATAACTTGTGTGATCGCCGCTTCGGAGATATCGAGCGCATGAGGATCGGCTGCAAGGGCAGCCCACGGCTTTACACCATCAAAATCATAATTGCCAAAAACGATCACAGGTGTTCCCTTTAAAAGGAGCTCATCTTTTTTATCCAGTTTCCATTGATCGGCCCACGAATACAACAACCTGGCATCTTCTTCCATCAGCCGCAGGCAGGAATGAGAGGCAGGATAACCAGGCATTTCATATTGATGCCAGCCCACGCCCAGTTTGTTCTCAATATTAAAATTCCATTTTAATTCCCATTCATCGTTAAAAGTACTGGTGGTTGTTTCGGCCTTCCAGTTGGTGTAAAATAAACCAGTGGGCGTAGGGTCATTTTTTCTACCCATATTGGTGGCTCCTGTGTAAATGATTTCCCCATTTTCGTAGGCCGCAAAAGATTGTGTGCCATAAGAAAAGAAAATGACCTTATCTATCTCTTTGATTTCATCAATAGATACAGGGAAGGGAAGAAAGAATGCGATATCTGCAACAGAATCTGACGGCACAAGGATGCTATCCATTTCGTATATATGTTTTACATCAGCCCGGTTAACGGTTGTTACTATACGCACAAAGGCTGCATTGGCTTTGTGATTGTTTGCCCATTGCTTCCCATTTTCGTAATGATAACTGATATCAGCCGATGGTTTTTTTCTTTCTATACTTTTTTTGGCTTTGATGGGTGCTTTTGTGGCCTGCTGCTGGTTACAACTGCAAAATAACAGGATGGTAAACAAGGCGGCAGTCCAGGAATACGTTTTCATAGTTTTATTGATGTGTAAGCTATTGTAACAGTGAAATACGTGCCAATAATTATAACGACTTTTTTTTACAGCAAAGCCGGTTTATTATTTCCTGTGGCTATGTTCGTATTTCTAATACAGCAGGTCATTTTGTTTGAAACGATAACGGATGATTGGCAGCGCTGTTTTTAAAAATAGCAGCAATAAACTGTTATTGCCAGCTTTACCTTAATTTGCACGCCAACAATTTTACCACTAATACCACAGGCATGGCCACACCGGCTGCTACAAATTATATTAATCCGCAAGGCAACCTTTCCAGGCCGCTGTCAGTCTTGCTACAGATGGCCATACAGGGAGATGAAAAAGCCTTCCGTGAGATCTACACTATGCTGTCGGGTAAAATGTACAGCCTTTGCGTACGCTACACAGGCAACACCCACGATGCAGATGATGTATTTCAGGAAGGGCTTATACGGCTTTACAGAAACCTTAATAAATACCAGGGAACCGGCTCTTTTGAGGGTTGGGCCAGGCGCATTTTTGTAAACAGTTGCCTGGACCATTTGAAAACGAAACAAAAACTTTTATACGCAGAGCTATCTGACAATAACGACGTACCGACAAACGAATTAAGTGGCATAGACAGGCTTACGCAAACCGACCTGCTAAAAATTATCCAGGAATTACCAAGCGGCTACAGGCTTATTGTAAACCTTTACCTCGTGGAAGGGTATACGCATAAGGAAATAGGTGAAATGCTGGGTATCAGCGAAGGCACCAGTAAATCACAATTATCAAGGGCAAAAGTGATTTTGCAGAAAAACATTCAGGCAATCAATGGCCGGTAAATACAGCAACATATTGAACCCATTGCAGGAATATGAACTTACACCTCCTGCAGGTGCTTTTGAAAAAGCATGGGAAAAGATATTGCTGCAACAGGAGGGTTTGGATAGTAGTGAGGATGCCACCAAAAATGCTTTTCAAAAACTTCAGGGTTACCATATGGAGGCACCTGAACTGGATTTTAAAACACTATTGACCGGTGATAAAAAATCAGTTGAAAGAAAGCAGGCCAAACTTATTTCTGTAAACTTATTAAAGGTGGCTGCTGTAATGGCAATCGCTGTAACAGGCGCCCTTGTTTATGTAGCGATATCAAAACAGAAAAGCTCAGACACAGGCAGCGGACAATATGCAGGTGCCCAACAAGCCGGCAGGCAGGATAACAGATCCGCTGACGGCAACACGCTTTTAGACTCCGTACAGCACACTTCGGCCGTTGCAGCAACTGACTTACATCCATCAGTTTCCCAAAAAAGCGGTACAGTACAAAAGCGTACAAGGCAAAAGGGAAGAGTTCCATTGGGTGATCAGGGAAGTTTTTACAACAACGACCTCTTCTTTACCCTGGTGAATTACAAAGAATATGGCAAAGAAAAATTATTTACCAAAGCACTCAAAGATAAACGGGTTACCCTTAACCAATATTCTTATGTAAACCTGAGTGATAAAATGGTGGCCATGCTGCAGGAAGTATATCTTACCAAAAAGAATGGCAAACTGGCCAGGAAGGCCAAGAAGGCAAAAAAAAAATTTGAAAAGTGGAAAAAGAAGGATGAAAAATATTTTGACAAAGAACTTGACAAGAACCCGGTGGATATCATTGACCTGGGTGAGTTCTTAATGAAAAACTAACTGCTTATTGTTTTATGCGTACTTCATTGCTGTTGATTTTATCGTTAATTGCAGGAACTTGCCTTGCACAGCAGCAAAGTGATCTTACCATCGTGTACGAGATCAGCATCAGCAACACCAAAAGATCCACGGGGCTGGAAGAAACATATAATGGCGGCACCAAAGCTGTTTTTATTGCAGGCAACAAAGCAAGAATTAGAATGGTATCGCTGATGCGGATAGAGAGCATCTTTTTTGACTATGACAGCATTTTAAAACAGGCTGCAGTGATCAAAGAATCAGGTGCAGCAAAATACAGGTTTAATTTATCAGCCATTCAATGGCAACGCTTTAATAAAAAATATGATGGTATTTCGTGCAGCTTCGAAAAAGATTCGCTGCTGGTAGCAGGCTACTGGTGCAAAAAAGCAGTGATCCGTTTAAACTCTGGCGACAATATCACTGCATTTTATACGGACAGTATACAACCCCTCCATAATTTTATTGAACCCTCTTTTAGCTGTATACCCGGCACTGTACTGCAGTATGAACATGCTTCCAAACGGGGTGTGGTTATTTTTAAAGCATCATTGGTAAGCAGGGAGATCATTTCAAAAGAAATTTTTATCATCCCTTCTGCGGGCGTACAGTTAAGAAAATACAACGCTGAAGACAGCAGCGAATAGCCCGGTCAGCTGGCTTTATAAGCCGGCATACCCCTCCGCTTCAATCCCCTGATACCCATCGAAAGTTTGCTCCGCTTTAATAAGGAAAGAAAGAAACCGGCAATGATGAGCAGGTCGGTACCTGCTTTGTATTCCTTGATCGCTATCACTCCATTGTGCTTTCTGGCCGCAAGGTTATCAATGGCATCCACTATCCGCTCGCTCCCTTTTTTCCATTTCCAGTGCAGCGAAAAAAAATTATTGGTATACCAGGTGTATTCTTCACCGTTAGTAAAGCTGATCAGGGCTTTTGAAAATACAGATGAAAGAAAAGGCATTTTAATAACAGCGGCCTTTTCTCCCGTAATGGCATCGGTGATCTGCACGGTACTGTGCAATAAACTCTTCTTTGAAAAGGAATACATCTTTTCATTGATGGTGGCATGTACCGGCCAGTGGCCGCTCGAAGGCCGGGTGATAATGGCAATCAGCCGGTCGTTGAAGTAGAGTGAAAATGAATTGTCAATACTTACAAGATGATAGTGCCAGGTATGGGTAAAATTATTGGTCATATAGCAATGTATAAATCAAATACAGGACATTTTTGCCCTGCGTATCATGTTTTCAAAAACAGGTAAAACATATCCAGGTTACAAGATCGAATTTTAATTTAAATGGTTGCTTCGAACTATCAGAACATTATTTTCCTGCTGCAAATTTCTGCAACAGCCAGTAGATGATACTCAGTAAAAAACAGATACCTCCTGTTGACCACCACAGCACATCATACCCGTATTTTTCTGCCACCTGCCCACTGGTGAGCGGACCCACCACCTGGGCCATCGACCAGGCCATGGTATATAACCCTGCATACTGTCCCCTGTTGCTGTTAGTGGTTCTTCTGATCCAGTAGGAGTTCATAAATGGCATGGAGAGCATTTCTCCCATCGTAACTACAATAGATGAGAGTATGGCCAGCGATACAGCATATACCGCACTTCCATTCAGCATAGCATAGGAAATTCCTATCAGCAGCACACCCACAGAGATATAATGAAGATAAGGACGCCTCCCTTCCAGACGGTACACCAACACCATTTCTATTACTGCAATCAGCAGGCCGTTAAGTGCCATGGTAAAGCCAATAAATGGTTCAGACAAATGCCATTCCTCTTTAAAAAAAACAGGGAGTATGGTGAATAACTGGAAAAAACAAATGGCGAAAACGATCTGCAGCAATACAAAGAACAGGTAGAGGTGGTCTTTATAAACAGCAGTGACCGGCAGCACTTCTTTGGTAAGCCGCTGTTTGGTGGCCTCATTCTTCGAAGGAGATAACACATTATATAACAAAACACCAGCCCCTATATTGGTGATGCCATCCACCCAGAATAACAGTTGATAATTATAGCCAGCCACAAAACCACCCAATGCACCGCCAACAGCCCAACCCAGGTTAATGGCAAGCCTGTTGAGAGAATATGACCTTGTTCTGTTTTGTTCCGTGCTGTAATGAGCAATAGCCACTGTATTAGCCGGTCTGAATGCTTCATTTACCATACTCAAAAAAAAGGAAGCGATGCAGATGGAGGTATAACTGGTCATTTGCCCGAGCACAATAAACATGATACCACCCCCGATAAGGGTAAACATCTGTACATAATAAAATCCAATCTTATCTGTAATTTTTCCACCAAGCAGTGAGCCTGCCACAGAACCGGCACCAAACAAACTCATTACAACAGCAGCCTTGCCAATGCCCACTTTCATATGCTGGGTCATATACATGGTCATAAAAGGCACCACCATGGTACCGCTCCTGTTGATGAGCATCACAAGCGATAACCACCAGGTACTGGCAGAAAGACCAGCGTATGCTTCACGGTATAATTTTTTGGTGGAAGTTATCATGGCGGCGGTAAAGATATTTTTTTAAAAATAAAAAGCAGCCTGTGATTGGCTGCTTTTGCTGAATACGTTCAAAAAAAAAACTATTTAAGATTGAGTGTTTTGTCTTTTGGATATTTCACACTAAAACTCATCCTTAGTTTTTTTGTTTCCCCAGGTGCCAGTTGCATCTTCCATGTGAGCACACCTGCATCTGTATTATCCAATGCTCCGCCTGTATCAATCAGTTCTACCTCTACTTCCTTGTTTTGTGAAACAGGATATTGATCTTTCACCAGGATATCAATGGCGTCTTTCTTATTATTTTTCACCGTAATTTCATAAGTGAAGACTTGCTTTTTACTGGTTCCTAAAAATTTCACACTGCTGAAATCCATCAATTTCTCTTTTTTAACCACAACCCTTTTGTCCCTTCCCATCGTAAGATTAAGTGTATCCAGGGTGGAAGACGGGTCAATAAAGGACTTACCTATATACGTATTCTCAAAAATAATATTTGCCTCCCCAGGCAAAAGGTTCAGCTTCTCCCAATCAGCAATTTCAGCCAGCAAAAACACGTCCTTGTCTAATTTGGGGGCTGTATAAAATTTATACCTGGCAGGAACGCTGTATTCTTTCAGCACAGCTGTCTGAGCCTTGCCATTAGTAGGCACATCATAAGGAAGGTCTATATCAAAAGTCACATTCAGCTCTTTATCCGCTACTGAAACATAATCATCCAGCCCGTCTTTTAAAGTTATCACAATCGCTCCGTAAGCGGCTCTTGATCCGTATATGCTGGTTGCACTCACATCCTTTAGAACATCCATACTCTTGACAGCATTCGGATCTAACTTTGCAAATTCATCAGCAGGCATTTCAATGCCATTTACTATATACAATGGAAGGCCTGCAGGAACAGCATTCAGCCCTCTTACTCTCACTGCACCATATCCACTAACCACAACTTCCTTGAGGCTTTCATCTCTTTCAAATGATTGAATGGTATTTCCAGCAGCCATCTGTTTTTCATAAAATCTCACTGGATTAATATAGCTTAAAAACCAGGTACTGAACACAGGTGCATTGCCCGTTTGTGAGGGCACTGAAGTTGATAGTGTAAGTTTGACCTGCTTCCAGTCTATACCTGTCGTTTGAAAGATCTTTGCCCTGTAAATTAGTTTTAAAGGTGACAGTATGTTGTCGGCACGGAGGTCGTAAAAAGCTGACCAATGTGCATTGGGCGTTATATACGAAATGCTGAAGTCGTATTTGCCAGCCATAGCACAGTTGAGTTGTAAAACAAGTTTTCCAAAAGTTTTTGTATTCTTTTTTTGCTCTTCTGAAATTTGTCCATTTAGTTTTTCAGTAAGTTCAGCAAATTTTTTCTGCTTTTGCCCCAATGCAGCCAGTTCATTCTGTAATTCGGTTGATTTACCTTTATAATAATCCATTAGTTTCATTAGTTCGGCAACACTCAACCCTGTCTGGGTACCTTTAATTTCTTTATTTGCCTTTAAAACATCCAGTAATTCGTTTACAATATTTACTGAAGTCCTGTTCTTTTCAATTAACTCATTCACCTTACCAAGGGAATCTTCCAGTAATCTTTGAAGGGCAGTTTTGGTTTCGCCCTGTAAAAAATCGGTACTAAACTCAACACCCATGATAGTAACACTGGCATTGCAGTTCACCTGTATGCTGTTAATATCCACAGCATTACTGATGCTTTCGATTACCAGTTCATTGTTACCTTTTACCAAATCGGCTTTTGCAAGATGATTCATTTCTGCGCCCTGGCGAAAGATGGTTACGGCTGTGAGGCCTGCTTTAACGGTGTTTCGGTCACCCTCGCCTGCCCAGGCTGTGGTGGTTGCAAATAGTAAAGCAACCAAAAAGATGTTTTTCATAAATGCAGTATTTTTCACCGCGGATGCAGCACTGCAGATGATTACATAAAAAAGTAATCCCCACGGAGAACCGTAGGGGATTTAAAGTATAGCCATGAAAAACAATCGTTATAAAAACTATATTAAAATAGTCATTAAGCTTTTTTCTCGTAACGTTTTTTGAACTTATCAATACGTCCTGCAGTATCCACCAGCACATTCTTACCAGTATAAAATGGATGTGAAGTGTTTGAAATCTCTAATTTAACAACAGGATATTCATTACCATCTTCCCACTTTACTGTTTCTTTTGATTCTGCAGTAGAACGGCTTAAAAACTGGTAGCCATTACTCATATCTTTAAATACTACAAAACGGTAACCTTTTGGATGCAAATCTTTTTTCATAATTGAGTTTTTAATGCATGGATTTTGCCATGCTAATTTTTAAAGACCGCAAAAGTAAGGTTTTATGCGGTACAATCAAAGTTTAAACACCCGTGTTTTCAACAGAACTGCCCCAAATTAAAGACAATTTTTTGAATAAAAAGTTTGCATGAACCCTCACAAGAAACTGTTAACGGTTGCAGGGGATAATATGTTAACTCTTCATATTCACGGTCTGAAGGGCAACTCCAATATTCCATCCCCTTGACGCCTGTATAACTTCCTGTAAATCATCTATTTTCTTACCAGTTACCCGTATAATGTCATCCATGATGGCAACCTGTACTTTCATGCCACTGTCTTTGATCAGCTTCACAATTCTTTTGGCGTCTTCCTGCTTGATACCATTTTTTACAGTTACCTCTTGTTTTACCACTTTGCCACTTTGGTAGGGTTCTTTGGTAAGATCATAGATCTCGGCTGCCAGGCCCTGTTTGGAGCTCCTGCTCAGTAATACATCCACCATCTGACCCAGTTTCATCTCGCTGTCAGCTTCGAGGTTTAATTTGAAATCTTTTTTATTCAGGTCTATCACTACATGGGTACCCTTAAAATCATACCGGGTGGTGATCTCCTTTTTAACTGTGTTGATAGCATTATCCAGTGTCTGAAGATCTACTTTACTACTGAAGTCAAATGATGGCATAGCTAATTGGTTTCGATGTTTAAGCTTAACAAATATAAAAAACGCAATTCAAAGTGAACTGCGTTTTTTTATTTTTAATTAGCGCCGGCTTTTACCCTGCCCTGCTCCTCGGAGGCGCCGCCAATTTTTCTTTTTGGCGCCGCTGGTTTACCATTACCAAACCGCCAGTTAAAACTGAGACTTACCTGCCTGCTGTCCCGCTGCTGCCTGAACCGTGTATCGATGTAGGAATATTCAGCTGAACCTTTAAAACGCTGGGTAAAGAAGATATCCCTGATACCCAGTTTAACGGTGCCTTTCTTTTTCAATACCGACTTTGATATACCGGCATTCACATTGCCAAGTCCGCCAATTACCAGCACACCATCGAGCCCCTTGCTGCGGTAGAACCCATTGATATCAGCATTCCACCCTTTACCCAAATTCATTTGTGCGCTCAGGTTACCTGCAAAAAGATTGCTTTGAAGGTCAACATGGGCATTGTTGATAAAACCTTTGAACCTGTTGTTGCTAAGGTTAGCATACATATTCACTTTCATCCATTTTGTTACAGGTATCATTGCTGTGAGGGTGATACCAAATTGTTCCTGGCTGGCGATATTGCTTTTAGTAATGAATGTTTCGTTTCTATCTTCATTTTGATCCAATATATCATTGATCAGGTCAGTTGCTTTGGTATAATTAACCGAGGTGGTGAAATTACCTTTGAACGTATGCGACAACTCTACATTATGGCTGAATTGTGGACGCAGATTTGGATTACCTGCCTGGTAGGTGTACTTATCTAAAAAGAAAAAGAAAGGGTTCAGGTCGCTGTAATCAGGTCTTTCGATCCTCCTGCCATAATTCACAGAAAAATTATGCTTTTCATTGGCCTCATAGCTTACATACAAGGTTGGAAAAAGCTGCGTATAGTTCCTGTTAAAAACCTGGCTGGTGGTTACCTGGTTGCCTTTTGAAAGGGTGTTTTCCAAACGAAGCCCGATCTGTGAACTCCACTTTTTACCAAATTGTTTGTTGATGTTTATATAGGCAGCCTTTATCTCTTCTTCATAAATAAAATGATTGCTGCGGTTGTTATCGAAGCTGGTATTGCCATTTTTTTGTACATAGTATTTCGCATCATTGTCTGTTTTCACAAAGCTTGCTTTTACGCCGGCTTCAAACTTTGCATTGCCTTTCAGGTTTTGGCTGTAATCAGCCTTAAAGCTGAAGATCTTGATACTGGATGGCACCTTACTCAACAAAGAATCTCCGGGTGCAGCAGGATTATTGCTGGCATCAAAATACTGGTTATCCAGCAACTGGTCATTATTTTGGGTATACCGGATATAATCTGCATCAAATGTCAGTTCCCTGCCAGTAGTATCAAAAACATGGCGAAGGTTGAAATTGCCGCTGAAGTTGGTCCATCTATTGGTCATATCAGTTACCGCGGCAGTGCTGGAATCGGTAATACCGTTCTTGCTTTTGAGGTATGTGATACCCTTGCTGTTGAAACCGTCATTGTTTCTGAATCCTGAAACCACAGCCCCCATCGTTGTTTTATTTGACAGCGTAATATCTACTCCCATTTTGGCATCATAAGAACGGGTATGATCTGTTATCTCCGTTTCCTGATCAAAAATGGAAATGAGCTGTTTGGAGTTTTTATCCCTGAATTTTCGCACAATATTCAGATCGGAAAACCTTTTGTTATTGTTGTAACTTAAATTTCCAAACAGGTTAATGTTTTTATTGCGGTAGTTAACATTCAAACCAGTACTGCCCCTGGTGTATTTCCCCTGCGTAATGGAAGAATTAAAACTTCCATTTAACCCCATCATTTTTATCTTTTTTGTTTTGATATTAATAACTCCGGCATTTCCGGCGGCATCATATTTGGCAGGCGGGTTGGTCATGATCTCCAACTGGTCTAACTGTGATGAAGAAAGATTTTTTAAGAAATTAGCGAGGTCGGGACCTGACAAATAAGAAGGTTTGCCGTCAATATAAATTTTAACCCCCTGCTTACCCTTCAGGCTGATATTTCCATCCTTATCAATGGTAACACCCGGTGATTTTTCCAGCACCTCCAAAGCAGATGAACCGGCGTTAGACACTGCAGCATCCACGTTTACGATCATCCTGTCTGCCTTTCGTTCAATAAATTGTTTTTTTGTTTCCACCACCACCTCTTTCAGGCGCTCGCTTACGGGAATCAATTGCAAAACCCCGGTACTTGCATTGGACTGCTCTTCGGTTATTAAAATAGTTGATGAATACACTTTTGCATGACCTACCGACCCGGCACTCACGAGGTAGCTTCCGGGTTTTACATTGTCGAAGCTAAAGTGGCCGTCGTTGTCGGTTACAGCCACTTTTACCAGGCTGCTGTCACTACTTTTTAAAAGTGAAATGGAGGCGGCATCAATAACTTTCTGGTTGCCCCCGTCTTTAATAGAACCGGTTACAGTTCCTGTTTTTTGTGCAATGCACAGTGTGCTTGTGCTGATGGCTATCAGCATGGTGAATAGAGATTTCATGGCTATACTTTGTTTTAAATATTACAGGCCAAAAGTAAGTACTTTGCATAACAAGGTACATTTCTTTACACAAGCGGTTCTGATAAGCTGTTGAGCGGAAATAAATTTAACAACTGGTGTGGAGGCGGGAGTATCAGGCTTTTTTGTTGCGGACCAACAGCACTCCAATGGTCACTAATCCGGCAATGATCATAGAAGATGAGATCAACTCGGCCTGGGTAAGTTGCATTCCAAAGAAAGTAGTGATATTATTAACACGGATATGTTCAATTAAAAAGCGTTCTGATCCATTAAATACAAGGTAAATGCCCGTCATCAACCCGGCAATTTTTATTCTTTTTCTTATTGCCCACATGATAAGAAAAAGCAACGTACACATTACAGTTTCGTAAAATGGAGTGGGAAAAACAGGTAGCGGAAGTACCCGGTTGTGTTCGTCTGTAATACCCGGGAGGACAATGCCGTCGTTATTTACATTTTGTGGATAGTTGTAAGCCAGTAACCAGTCGGGTAAAAATGAAGGTGCCTTTACTGCTTTGTTGGGGATCTGCTCCAGGGTTTTGCTTTCGGGATGTGCTCTCAGGAAATAGTCACTGTATTTTTTAAGTTGGGTGGTATAGTCTCCTGCTTTTGCCTCCACCACCTTTCCATCGGCAGCAGTTGTATAAGCACTGTTGTAAATACCCCAGTCGCCATCACCAGCCACCTGGCAACCAATACGCCCTACTGCATAGGTGATCAATAACACAGGTGCGGCTGCATCCACCAGGTGAATAAGTTTTATATTCTTCTTTGATGCATAAATACACACTGCGATCGCTGCTACAATGAGGCCACCGTAAAAAGTAAGTCCCCCGGCAGAAAAAAGCCTTTCCATTGGATGGGCTTTAAAATCCTCCCAGTTTTCAAGACCATCAAAAACCTTTGCCCCGATAATTCCAAACACCAATGCTATTACTACAATATCCCCCACCCGGTCATGCGGCCATATCCGGATGGAGCGTTGCTCTGGCTTACTGGCTTTTTGTTTATTTTTCTCCCTCCACTTTACAGCAGCCAGCAATAAACCAAGAAGTATACCTGCCAGCCAGTTTCCCTGAGATGAAAAAATATACTCTTGCGGTGTTACATTTTCCGGCTTACTCAGCATTACACCGATCAATTTAAATCCAAATAAAAAGCCAGTAATAAAATTCAGAATGAGATCAAAAAAAGATGCAGGTTTTCCAACTATAATAGTTTCCTCACGGGGAAGTAACAACGCCAGCTTTTCCTTTCGTTTTAACTCGCTGGTAAGAACAATGGCGCCCACAATAAATCCTATAGCCACCATAAAGCCAAACGTATTCAAAAAGCTTAACACTTTCCATTCCACTCCAAACCAGTCTTTGAAAACGTAATATAAATTGGGATACATCGTGCTGTGTTACTATTCGGTTATAAGCTGTGCAAGATAAAGTTTTAAAAAATAAAACCGGCCGCACATTTTTAAACGGCACTGGTATCAATAAACAGGTAAATAAAAGCCCATTCCAAAGAATTGGAACGGGCATATACTTACTAATCCATAAAAAAAACTAATTGCAATATTGATCAAAAGCACCCTTAAGGTTTTCAGCTATCATAGCAGCACTCCTGCCTTCAATATTGTGCCTTTCTATAAAATGAACCAATTGTCCATCTTTAAATAAAGCGATAGAAGGTGAAGAGGGCGGATAAGGCAACAGGTGCTCTCTTATTTTTTTTACGGCATCCACATCAAAACCAGCAAAACTGGTGGCCAGGTGATCAGGTTTTTTATCGCTGTTATGTACAGCCATTAAAACGCCCGGTCTTGCTGTACCGGCGCTGCAGCCACATACAGAATTTATTACCACCAAGGTGGTCCCTTTTTCAGACATTTTTGTTTCAACATCGGAAGCAGTCAATAGCTCTGAAAAACCATTTTCAGTTAACTCTTCTTTCATTGGTATTACAATCTCCGCTGGATACATAGTTATATGAATTTGTTTAGGCGGCAAATTTACGAACAGGAAATAAAGAAAGAACCGAAACTTCCACGCAAAGATCAAATGTTCCGGAATTGGACAATGCCGATACATCTCAAAAAAAATTAAAAAGCAGACACATAGTCAGTTTGGATAATAAAAACAAGACATTTAGTCTGCAAATTTGGCTGCAATTGTCAATTTAACCTGAAAATGAGTGATGGAACGGCATTTGAACACTATTACGTACAAACAAACATTATTAAAAAAATAAAAATTAATAGCTATGACACTCGTAAAAGTAAACAGCCCGATCGCCAAATCTTTTGATGGTTTTTTCAATGACTTCTTTAATGAAGTTCCGTCTTTTGGCAAGAAATTAAGTGATGATGTTTTTGGTTTTCCGCCAGTAAACATCCTTGAAAATGCCAATGCTTATCACCTGGATGTAGCTGCACCCGGCATGGATAAAGCAGATTTTAACGTGAAACTGGATGGCAATTTACTAACCATCAGTGCAGAGAAAAAAGAGGAGAACAAAGATGAATCAGCAAAATCGATCCGCAGGGAATTCAGCCATAAAAGCTTTAAACGCAGTTTTACACTGGACGAAAAGATCGATGCAACCAATATTGCCGCCAAATACGAAAACGGCATTTTGAAAGTAACACTTCCTAAAAAAGAAGAAACAAAAGCAGTGGCAAAAGAAATTACTATTGCCTAAGCAGTAAAAAGCATACAGTTGGTTTTGATAATTAAAACGCCCTGTTTCCACAGGGCGTTTATTATTTTTAGCGTGCCTGCACCTTATCAGTATCCTAAAATCTTCAGCATGCTCTGGGCAGTTTGCTCCTTGGCATATACCCAATCAACCAGCTTTCCATTTTTATCATGGCCAATAATGATATGCTTTGGTGAAGGGATCAGGCAATGCTTGATTCCACCATAGCCACTTATCTGGTCCTGGTACGCCCCGGTATGAAAAAAGCCCAGGTACAATGGCTCTTCCGGAGCCAGCTTTGGAAGAAACACTTCGTTGATATGTTCTTCACTGTCATAGTAATCGTGGCTGTCGCAGGTGATGCCGCCCAATGTAACCCGCTGGTATTCGTCCTGCCATTTATTAATGGGCAACAATAAAAACTTTTCGCCAATACCCCAGGTATCCGGCAGCGTTGTAATAAAGGATGAATCGATCATGTACCATATTTCCCGGTCGTTTTGCTGTTTCTCCCCTATTACACTATAAATATGTGCCATACTCTCACCTACCGTATAACTTCCAAACTCTGTAAAGATATCGGGCATCGGCACTTTGTTTTTAGCACAGGCTACTTTGATGTTACGTACTATTTCGTTGATCATAAACTGGTAGTCGTATTCAAAACCAAGGGAGTGCTTGATCGGGAAGCCACCACCGATATTGATGGAATCTAATTCCGGGCATATCTTTTTTAACTGGCAATACAGGTTGATCACTTTATTAAGTTCACTCCAGTAGTAGATGTCATCCTTGATACCTTTATTCAAAAAGATGTGCAGCATTTTTAACTGGAACTTATGTTCGTATCCTTCGATCTGTTCAACATAAAATTCCAGTATATCTTTTGCCCGCATACCCAGCCTGGATGTATAAAAAGGAAAGTTGGGTTCTTCCTCTGCTGCAACCCTGATACCCAGTTTAAAAGGCACTTTTACATTTTTGTACGCCTTTAGTTCTTCTTTATTGTCAAGAATTGGGATCACATTTTTAAACCCTGTGTTCAGCAATTTTGCAATACGGCTGGTGTACGGCTTTTGCTTAAAACCATTGCAGATAATAAATGTTTCCTTGTTTATTTTCCGGCGGCTGTATAATTTATTGATGATGTCTATATCGTAGGCATAAGATGTTTCAAGATGTATATCATGTTTTAATGCCTCTTCCACAATAAAGGAGAAATGAGAACTCTTGGTGCAATAACAGTAATTGTACTTGCCGGTATACTTGTGTTTCTTAAATGCATTGGCAAACATCTTCTTCGCCTTGTTTATCTGCATACCGATCTTAGGCAGGTAGGTCAATTTTAAAGGCGTACCATACTTATCTATCAATGCTTTTATATCCTGGTTATTATAACGCAGGTAATCATTTTCAACTTTAAAATCTTCTTGTGGGAAATTAAAGGTCTGCTTTACAAGGTCAGCATAGGAGTTATTCATTTTGCTCATCGGCTAAGGCATATTTTAAAAATAAGTGCAAATGTACTTGATAGATAAAACAATGGGGACTATTTTTTTTAAAACACAGACACCGCCGGCCGGCGCCTTTGGCACCGGACGATTACATAGATCAACACAGACATATTCATGTAACCAAACCTGCCCGCCCCCGTCCGTACCGGAACGGGCGGACGATCAGGTGGGAATTACACCGATGAACACGAAGGCAGCCACGGATTGCAGGAATTTACACAAAAGAGATTTTGCTTGAATGATACAGTTGACATGCATAAAATCTGTGTCGTCTGTAGCCAACAAAAAACCGGCTGCGAATTAACACAGCCGGTTTCAATATCATCAAGCGATTACTTCACGGAAGCTATCAGGCTCTTAAAGCTTTCTGGCTCATTCATTGCCAGGTCAGCAAGCACTTTACGGTTGAGTGTGATGTTCTTTTCATTCAGTTTGTGAATGAATTCACTGTAGGTCAACCCTTCTTCACGAACTGCTGCGTTGATACGGTCAATCCACAAACGGCGGTAATCCCTTTTTTTATTTTTACGGCCAACATAGCTGTATGTTAAACCTTTTTCCAAAACGTTTTTGGCAACGGTATATACATTTTTCCTTTTGCCATAAAAACCTTTGGCTTGTTTTAAAATCCTTTTGCGGCGTGCCCTGGATGCTACTGCATTTTTTGAACGTGGCATATTGTAATTTTTTTGTAGTTAATGTTGAAAGTTTAAATGTGGATTAGCCACGAAGACGCAATAAGCGCTTTACAAAAGCAACCTGTGTAGGATGTACCTCGCCATCTTTACGCATGCCACGCTTACGTTTTGTTGATTTTTTTGTCAGGATATGACGTTTGAAAGGTTTTTGGTAGGTAATGAGGCCGGTGCCGGTTACCTTGAAGCGTTTTTTTGCGCTTGAGTTTGTTTTTGCCTTTGGCATTGTATAACTTATTATAGTTACTCCCTGCTGGCGGTCTGAACAGACAGACGCTTATGGAGCCATGTGGGAAATGTTCTTAAAAAGAGCTTTTCTTTTTCGGGCGGCAAAGATAGGGGTAAAAGCCTATTGGGCAAGGGGCAAATGGCAAATTGGCAAAAAAAGCCCCAGGCAAAAAGCAAGAAAACCAGAATTTATATCCCTGTGCCAACTCAGGAAAAGAAGCATCCATTATCTACTAAATACCGAAGGCGCTTAAACCGATGGAAACACCCAACGACTTAAACGCCTTTTGTATATTAAACACATTAAGAGATTATTTGTCCGTATTCTTGGCTTTCTTCTGGCTTTTAGGCGCAAACATCACCTGCATCCTCTTGCCCTCCATTTTAGGCAGACTTTCCAGCACACCTACTTCCTTCAGGCGGTCGGCAAATTTCAACAACAACAATTCACCTCTTTCCTTAAACATAATGGCACGGCCTTTAAACTGAACGTGTGCCTTTACCTTATTCCCATCCGCCAAAAATTTTTCGGCGTGTTTGCTTTTAAATTCAAAATCGTGGTCATCCGTATTGGGTGTAAAACGAACCTCTTTAACCTCACTCGTTTTAGAGTTGGCCTTCATCTCCTTCTTCTTCTTCTTTTCGTTGTACAGGAATTTGTTGTAGTCAATGATCTTACAAACGGGCGGATTAGCTCCTGGTGAAATCTCTACCAGGTCAAGCTGCTGGTCCTGCGCCATTTTTAAGGCATCCAGGAATGGATACACACCAACTTCTACATTTTCGCCAACAAGCCGTACCTCGGGTACCCTTATCATATTGTTGGTGCGGTGTTCCTGTTGCTGCTCTTTTCTAAAGCGGGGGTTGAATGCGCCACGGGGTGGCCTTGGTGGGAATGCCATATTTATTTTGCCTATTGTTTACAACCGGGTTCTGCAAACATGTTAAGCGTTGTTGTTTTTTAATTTTAATTTTTTACCGGTACTATAGCTCTTTTTCAACAGCTATGCTGCAAAGATATATATGTAAATATAGCCCTTTTTAACTTTTACTTTTTATTTTTTACTTCTTCATTTACAAAAGCAATAAACTCATCGATACCCTGCACACCAATATCACCCTGCCCCTGCCGGCGAACAGCTACTTTGTTCTCATTCATTTCCTTCTCTCCAATTACCAGCATCAAAGGCACTTTATCCAGTTCTGTATCCCTGATCTTCTTGCCGATCTTTTCATTGCGGTCGTCGATCTCCGCCCTTATATCTGCTGCTTTTAATTGCTTTAATACCTCCTGGCAATAAGGAATAAACTTATCGCTGATCGGCAGCAGTTTTACCTGGGTAGGTGTAAGCCATAGCGGGAACTTGCCTGCGCAATGCTCGATCAGCACAGCCACAAACCTTTCCATACTTCCAAAAGGAGCCCGGTGTATCATAACCGGCCGGTGCTTTTGATTGTCCTCCCCAATATAAGTAAGGTCAAATCTTTCCGGCAGATTGTAATCTACCTGTATCGTACCCAACTGCCATTTACGGCCAATAGCATCTTTCACCATAAAGTCCAGCTTAGGGCCATAGAAAGCAGCTTCGTCATATTCCGTCACCGTATTCAATCCTTTTTCAGCTGCTGCTTCAATGATAGATCTTTCTGCCAGGTCCCAGTTCTCTTCGCTGCCAATATACTTTGCCCTGTCGGTTTTGTGACGCAGGGATATCTGGGCCGTGTATTCTGTAAAACTCAAGGAGTTAAAAACATATAACACCAGGTCGATCACTTTTTTGAATTCCTCTTTTACCTGGTCGGGCATGCAGAACAGGTGGGCATCATCCTGTGTAAATCCACGCACCCTGGTAAGACCATGGAGTTCACCATGCTGTTCATAGCGATACACGGTACCAAATTCAGCCAATCGTAAAGGAAGGTCTTTATAGCTACGGGGCGATGTTTTATAAATCTCACAGTGATGAGGGCAGTTCATCGGTTTTAAAAAGAACTCTTCGCCCTCCTGTGGTGTTTTGATCGGCTGAAAACTATCCTTACCATATTTTTCATAATGGCCGGAAGTAACATATAAATTCTTATGACCGATATGAGGGGTAATTACTGGCAGGTAACCAATATCCATCTGCGCTTTTTGTAAAAACTGCTGCAGTCTATCCCTCAGCATAGCTCCTTTAGGCAACCACAAAGGAAGGCCCATACCTACTTTTTCTGAAAAAGCAAACAATTCTAATTCCTTACCCAGCTTTCTGTGGTCACGCTTTTTTGCTTCCTCCAATAGAACGAGGTGCTCATCCAGTTCTTTCTGAGAAGGAAACGTTACCCCATAGATACGGGTCAGCATTTTGTTTTTCTCATCATTCAGCCAATAGGCGCCTGCCACATTGGTTAACTTGGCTGCTTTTATAAAACCGGTATTGGGAATATGCGGCCCACGGCACAGGTCTGTAAAATTTCCCTGGGTGTAAAAAGTTATTTCCCCATCATTTAACCGGTCAATGATCTCCAGTTTATATTGATCCCCTTTTTCGGTAAAATACCTTACCGCATCGGCCTTACTTACCTCCTTACGTTTGTATTCACTGTTGGTTTTTGCCAGTTCCAGCATCTTCTTTTCGATCTTTCCCAGGTCATCTTCACCCAGTGCCTGGCCACCAAGGTCCACATCATAATAAAACCCTCTTTCACCCGGAGGGCCATAGCCGAATTTTACACCGGGATAAAAAGTCTCCAGTGCTTCGGCCATTAAATGTGCAGATGAATGCCAGAAAGTTTCTTTGCCATCCATATCGTTCCAGGTAAGCAACTGCAGGGTACTGTCATTGTTGATGGGGCGGCTGGCATCCCACACAGCACCATTGATCTTTGCTGCCAATACTTTTCGTGCCAGGCCTTCACTGATGGATTTTGCCACATCCATGGCAGTAGCACCTGTTGCATACTCTCTTACTGCACCATCCGGCAATGTAATTTTTATCATTTCCAAAATTCCTGTCTTTATTTTTGAGCGGCAAATTTAACGAACTATTGGCGAAGGAAAAACTTATTGAAAATAACTTTGTGTTTATTACTTTACACGTGCAAGGCGATAGTTGAAATCAAAACGAAAGATCAAAGAAAAGTGCAAATGAAAAAATTCATACTCGGTATTGCTTTTTACTTCATAGCGATAACTGCTTTTTCTCAAAAGATCAACGGGCAGTGGAGAGGTTATTTCAACAGCAAGGGTGACATTGTGTTGAACAGCCCCGGCAGTACAGAATATATACTGGAAGTGGAGATTAATGGCACCAAGGTTACCGGGTTTTCCTACTCCTACTTTGAAGGACGCCGGTTTTATGTTGTTTGCAAACTGGAAGGCACGTACTATCCTGCCAGCCAGTCATTAAAAGTGATAGAAACCGAAAGAGTAAAAGGAAATACCCGGCCCGACTTCCAGGATTGTTTCCAGATACATTACCTAACTTATAAAAAAGAAGGAAAACAGGAGGAACTGGATGGAAGATGGGTCACCAGGCCCAACCAGCCGGGTAGTTGCGGCGATGGACTCACCACACTCACAAGAAGGACACTCGACAAAAGCCTTTCGCAGTTAAATAAAAAAAATACAGAGCAGCCTGCAGCGAAGAAGGTGACTCCCAAAAAAACCAATCCGGTGCTGGCGGTTAAACCAAAACCAAAGGCTACAGTTCCCGCTACCAACAATGCAACAGCAAAAACAAGTAAGCCTCCTGTTGTAAAACCACCCCTGGCAAAAGCAGACAAGCCGGTAACAAAAACAAGTCCACCCATTGCCAAGGTGGCGCCTATCACAAAAGACCCGGATAATATTGAACAGCCTAAAACAAAGAAAACGGAAATAGCGGCAGTAAAACCAGACCTCAATTTTGAAAAAAGAAACACGGAGGTTTTAAAAACGATCCAGATAGAAAATGAAACATTTAAAGTAGATCTGTATGATAATGGCGAGATCGATGGAGACAGTATTTCCCTTTTTTACAATAACAAACTCATTGTGTCGCATAAAAGGTTAACTACAAAGCCTCTCACACTTACACTGAGCACGCCTGACGACGATGCGGTGAATGAGCTGACCATGTATGCCGAGAACCTGGGTGAAATACCCCCCAACACTGCCTTGATGGTGGTAACCGACGGGGATAAACGGTACGAAGTACGCATTGCATCTGACCTCAAAAACAGTGGTACCATCCGCTTTGTGCACAAGCCAAAAAATCCACAATAATTTTTGCTGAAATGCGTTTTACTGGGGTAAATTAAAACCCATACCCCGTGAAAAAAAATTTACTCCCATTGGCAGCCGTACTGGCTACTGTTTTTTCTGTGCTATTTTCCGGTTGTTCAAAAAAGGGCATTGACAGCCCGGTAACGCTTGACAAAGCTTCCGGAAAGTGGAGCATTAATGCTGTGCGGTACAAGGTTTATTCCGGTACCCCCACGCCCAAAGACAGTACCATTCCCTGGCGCCCCAATCCAGAAAATTTCGTTTCGTTTGATGGTGTTTCTTCACTGCAATACAGCTTTAACAGCCCGGCTGTTTTAGGTGGTGATTATTCATTTATCGGGAACGATTCTATAAGCTTAAGGGTGGACCACAAAACCACGAGATGGAAGATATTGTTGCTGACCGGCACGAATTTCAACATTGAATCAACGTCGTCTAACAACCCGGATTTTCCCGGCGCAACAGTTGTAACCTTCCAGGGTTTCGTGCGCTGATTTAGTCCCTACCCTCAAAAGAAAATACCCTGTATAGTACATGGGTATTTTTGACGTTTTATCAACTGCCGTTAAAATTTAAAATTGTAGGTAACTGCCGGTATAATAGGGAAGATACTCACCTGCTTTGCGGTAACCTGCAGGTTATTGTCATTTAAAGAACCCTCCTGGTCAAAATAAATAAAATAAGGATTCTGCCTGCTGTATGCATTGTAAATACTGAATACCCACTCAGTGTACCATTTTTTACGGGTATCATTTTTCCTGGGTGAATAAATTGCAGAAAGATCCATCCTGTGATAGGCCGGCAGCCGGTATGCGTTTATGCGGCTATACTCCTGCGTTAGTATGCCGTTTACAAAATAAAAACGCTGCGGAAGACTGGCTGCATTTCCGCTTCCATATACAAAGGTGCCGGCAAATTTCCAGCGTTTGTTCAGCTGGTACATGGCCACCACACTCAGGTCATTTCTACGGTCATATTTAGCAGGATATTTTTCTCCAAAATTGAGGTCGGGAAACTGCCGCCAGGTCCAGCTTAATGTATAACCAACCCAGCCTGTAAGCCTGCCTTTGGTTTTGTTTACAAAAAACTCGGCGCCATAACTCCATCCTTTGCCAAATACAAAGGAGTTCTCGGTGTCTTCGAGTGTATTGGGAGTATAGCCTTCTTTATACTCTATCTGGTTTTGCATGCTTTTGTAATACAGTTCTACAGATGTTTCGTAGGTATTGTCTTCAAAGTTTTTGAACACTCCTGCGGCATACAACCAGCTTTTCTGCGGCTGCACAGTAAAAGTACTGGGCACCCAAAGATCTGTGGGCAAAGTGGTACCTGCGTTACTTACCAAATGTGTGTATTGCAGGTTCCGGCTTACAGATGCTTTAACAGATGTTTCATCATTAAGGGCATACCTTACCGTTAGTCTTGGTTCCAGTCCGCCGTATAGTTTTACCGTTTGCCCGTTTCTGTACACAGTGCTGTCGATACGGTTCCCATCAGCATCTGTTTTGTAGATTTTATACTCACCTGTTTGCCTGAACCAGCTGTAACGCATACCTGCATTTATTTTCAGCTTGTCGCTGATCTCCCAGTCATCCTGGATATACAACGCCCCCTCCTGTGCTTTTTTAACCTGCGCATTCAGGGGTTTGAATTCTACCGTATCCTGCCTGCCACTTACAACAGAGGGTGTGTACTGATGAAAAGTAAAGGCACCTCCAAACTTTACCTTGTGCCCTGTAAATGGATAGAGATCAAAATCCTGTTTGATAGTTATATCCTGTATGCCCGATGCAAGCTTTACCTGGAAGTTATTTTGAGCAGCTTCAAAAGTGAAATTGTAGCGGTTAAACACTGCGGTGGTATTGCCAAACAAACGCTTATTAAAAACATGGTTATAACGCACAGTGCCGGTTGCATTCCCCCAGGGAATGTTTACGTCAAGGCTTCGTTTGCTATTCACAAAGTCAAATACGTCCCTCCCAAAATAGCCACTGACATACAGCCGGTCTTTTTCAGAAAATTTATAATTCATTTTTGCATTGAGGTCATAGAAATAATAACCAGACCCTTTGAATTCACTCGTTTTTGGTATCAGTGGCTTGGTGAGCACATCTATATAGGTACGCCTTGCAGAAATGATAAAAGAAGCCTTGTCTTTTTTAATGGGACCCTGTATTGAAAGCCTGGAAGCAATGAGCCCAATACCGCCTTCTACCTGCATTTGTTTATCATTCCCTTCTTTCATGGCAATATCCAGCACACTGCTGAGCCTGCCTCCATATTGTGCCGGCATGCCACCCTTTATCAACGATACATTTTTGATAGCGTCTGAATTAAAGATGGAAAAAAAGCCAAAAAGATGACCGGTGTTGTAGACAATAGCATCATCCAGCAAAATGAGGTTTTGATCTGGACCGCCGCCACGCACATAGATACCGGCGCTGCCTTCACCTGCATTACGCACACCGGGGAGTAACTGGATCGTTTTAATCAGGTCAACTTCACCAAGGAAAGCAGGGATGGCTTTGATCTGCTCAATGGGCAATACAAATTTCCCCATCTGTGCATTCTTCACATTGATATCCCTTTTTTTGGATGTGATCACCACCTCATCCATGGCCGTGCGAACAACCAATTCAAAATTCAACAATTTATCTTCTGTGAGTTTTACTTCACTAGTAGCTGCCTGGAAGCCTGCATAGGAACAAACCAACGTATAAGTACCCTCTGTAAGTGTGAGCGAATAGAAACCAAACTGATTGGTACTCACTCCCTTTGTTTGTCCATTTACCAAAACAGTTGCGCCGATCAGCGTTTCACCATTACGGGCATCTTTTGCATAGCCGCTGATAGTAAATTTTTTCTGCGCCTGCAGGGCAACAGGCAATGCCAACAATAAAAAAAAGTAAAGACTGCTTTGGATGATTAGAGCAGGAATAGCAAATGTCGTTTTCAAAGTGAATTGTTGTTTTTACAGGGCTGATATATAATTATTTTGCCACGATGCTATCCTGGGTTTCGCCGCATTCCAGCATTGAAGCCCGGTATTTTGGATGGTTTTTACCCAGGTAAGGATTGGTGATCTTTGACTCTGCACTGATCCAGTTGGCAGTTGAATTGTCATCGAAAGGCATTCCGCAATTTTGCCAGTACAGTGTTTTGCCTTTATAATGTACCGTTTTGATAAAAGGATACAGATTATTGCTCATATCCCTGAAATCATGCCGCATTTCGGTGATCGTTTGAGAACGGCCAATACTTTCAGCGTTGGTTTTTATGTCATTTATAAACGTGGCCGCTGTTTCAAAAATACCCGTGGTATCTTTTTTCAATTCATCCAGGCTTAACCTGCCAAGCAAGATGGCCATATCCCCTGCTTTTTGTTTTGCAGTGAGACTGTCGCCTTCTACAAATGCATCTCTCACAGCTCCATAGGCTTCCAGTACAGAATCAACATTTTTATCAAAACCGGTGGAATGTGCCTTTACTGCTATTGGCTGTTGCTTTGGTGCCTGCGGACCGTCTTCTTTTTTAAAAACAAAAAAATACAACGCTGCAGCGGTAACTGCCAAAAAAAGTATAAAAAGTATGCGCTTCATAAATGGTGAAATTTTGGCAAAGCTAAAGCATAACAGGCATTTGAAGGAATAGTTTGCAGTTTCTGTTACTTTTGCGGCTGGATGGGTTACTGGTTTCGAGTGACGGATTTGTGATGTTGCTTGTAAACGATACCATCTTAACTATTACTTCATTATAATTTTTAATAAGAAACATGCTTCTCGGTTTACAAAACGTAACATTTGAATTTGGCGCAAGAACAATTGTAGAAGATGCCACATGGCATATACAACCCAATGAAAGAATAGGCCTGATTGGTTATAACGGTACAGGAAAATCAACCTTGTTAAAAGTGCTCACCAGGCAATACCTGCCTAGCAAAGGCACGGTAGAACAAGGCCGGGAAACCACGGTGGGATTTCTTCACCAGGACCTGCTGAGTTTTGATACCAATGATTCTGTGCTGGAAGTAGCCATGGGAGCTTTTGAAAGGGTGAAGCAACTGGAAAAAGAAATTGAAGATCTTGGTATTGAATTAGAAAAAACCGGTGATGAAAGCCTGGCTATGAAGTATGCGGACCTGCTGCATGAAATGGATGTACTGGATGGATACAGTATACATCATAAAACAGAGGAGGTTTTACAGGGGCTTGGATTTACTAATGAAAGTTTATCCAAACCTTACAAACTCTTTAGTGGTGGATGGCGGATGAGGGTTTTATTGGCTAAAATGATCCTGATGAAACCGGATGTGCTGTTGCTGGATGAACCTACCAACCACTTAGATTTACCAAGTATTGAATGGCTGGAGAAATATTTAGTGCATTACCAGGGTGCGGTGGTTGTGGTTAGTCATGACCGGTATTTTTTAGACCGCATGGTAAATAAGATCGTGGAATTATACCAGCAGCAACTGCATTTTTATACCGGCAATTATTCTTACTACCAAACAGAGAAAGCTTTAAGAATTGACATTCAGCAAAAGGCCTACGAAAACCAGCAGGACTATATACGCCAGCAGGAAAGAGTGGTGGAAAGATTTAAAGCAAAAGCCAGCAAGGCTGCAATGGCGCAGAGTATTGTAAAGAAATTAGACAAGCTGGACAGGATCGAAAATGTGGAACTGGAAAGACCCAATATCCGGATCAACTTTATGATTGATAAACAACCTGGCCGTGTGCTGTGTTCTTTAAAGCATGTAAGCAAAAGTTTTGGAGATATAAAAATTCTAGAGAACACGGGTGCTGAAATTGACCGCGGAGATAAAGTTGCATTGATCGGCGCCAACGGAAAAGGTAAATCAACCTTGTTGAGGATCATCGCAGGTACAGAGCAGATCAATGGCGAAAGAGTGTGGGGGCATAATGTAGAAGAATCATTTTATGCACAGCATCAACTGGAAGCTTTGAATGTGAGCAATGATATTCTGGAAGAGATGAAAGAAAGCCGCAGTGGAAAAACGGACCTGGAATTAAGAAGCCTGCTTGGCTGTTTTTTATTTAGCGGCGATGATGTAGAAAAGAAAATTAAAGTATTGAGTGGTGGCGAAAAAGCCAGGGTGGCCCTGGCAAAAACAATTGTAAGCAAGGCCAATTTTTTAATGCTGGATGAACCTACCAACCACTTAGACATGCACTCGGTTGAATTGCTGATAGAGGCGCTCAACAAATACGAAGGCAGCATTGTACTGGTAAGTCACGACCGTTATTTTATCAGCCGCATTGCCAATAAAATATGGGAGATAGAAGACCACAAAATTGTAGAGTTTAAAGGCACCTATGCCGAATGGGAAGAATGGAAAGTAAGAAGAGAGGCAGAGAGAGCAAAAAATCAGGAAGGCAAAAAGGCAAATGGGCAAGAGGGCAAAATTGCAAAGAACCAGGAAAGTAAGGTGGAAGAACCAAAAGCTGCAGCACAGGTTGACATCCAAAACAGTAAGCAGCAAACCGGAAACAGCGGCATTGACAAAGAACTTAAAAAAGAATACCAGAAACACAAAAACCGCTTTAACCAGTTAGAGGAAAAGATAGCACAACTTAACAAACAGAAAACCCAGTTAGAAGCGGATATGGCTGCACCAGATACCTACGCAGATAAAAACAAATTTCAGCAAACGGAGGCGGCGTATAACCGGGTTGCATCTGAGCTGGGTTTGCTGAATAAGGAATATGAGCATGTATTTGAGAAGGTGATGGAGCTGGAGGAGAAGATGGGGTGAGTAAAGGCATTAATTTATTTTTACAAATTACTCCTGCCACTCTTTTCCGAAATCTGCTGGTCTTTCTCTATCTTAACAGTAGATTTCAAACAAGATTGCCAACGATTTTACTGCCATTATGAACGAGATCATCAACTGCGCCGCTTACCTTGATGGCCGGAGGATCGCCAATGTAGCCATTGACGACATCAGCAATGCCCTGCTGAATACCAGCCAGTTTATCTGGATCGGTCTGCATGAACCGGATGATAAAACATTGCAATCAATAAAAGAAGAATTCAACCTGCATGAACTGGCCATTGAAGATGCCCGTAATGCACACCAGCGCCCCAAGATCGAAATGTATGGCGACACTTTATTTGCCGTATTGCGAACGGCACAGATCAATAATACTACTCAGCATATTGATTTTGGCGAAACACATTTTTTTGTGGGCGCTAATTTTTTAGTGACCATCCGCCATGGCAGCAGCATTTCGTATGCAGATGTAAGAACCCGTTGTGAAAGTACCCCTCACCTATTAAAAAAAGGCCAGGGCTTTGCGATGTATGCCGTTATGGATTCGATCGTAGATCAATATTTTCCTGTAGTGGAAAGAATGGAAGAGGAGTTACTGAATGTGGAAGACAAAGTGTTTAAAGGAAAACCCAGCAGGCAAACCACGGAAGACATCTATCAATTAAAAAGAGAACTGCTGGATGTAAAAAGAGCGGTATCACCATTAGTGGATATTGCCAACCGTTTAATGCGTTTTGACATTACGCTGATATCAGAAGAAACACAACCTTACTTCCGTGATATTTACGATCATGCCATCCGTATCAATGAAATGGTGGATCATACCCGTGAGCTGCTCAACACGGCGCTGGAAGCCAACTTCTCCCTTATTTCTATCTCTCAAAGCGATGTATCAAAAAAGTTTGCCGGCTGGGCAGCCATCATTGCAGTGCCAACCATGGTGGCAGGTTTTTATGGAATGAACTTTAAGGTTATGCCTGAACTGCAATGGGAATACGGGTACCCGTTAGTAGTAGTCTTCACCATTTGTTTATGCATTATTATTTATGCCTTATTCAAGAGATCAGGCTGGCTGTAAATAAAATATTCCCTCTTTTGGAAGGAACATTTTGTATAAAATCACAATGAAAATAATTAGTAAGGCCCAATGAAGGTATAGGTCTGCCCGTTTCTGCCGGTCCAAACTACTTTGTAATAGAAAGGTCCATCAGGACAAGCATTTACAGGTTCGCCATCAGCATTCAAACCAAAAGTTGTGGTGCTGGTAACCAGGAACCCGGTGTGTTGTATTTTACCACTTACTAAGCGGAAGTCGCAGCTTTGCCTGATCACCAATGGTTCAAGAATGGCGTTTTTAAATGCACGGCCAAACCTGTTCTCACCCCATGTTGCAACGCCTTCACCCACTGCAGCAGGTGCAATACCCGTAACCCTGATCACGATGCCATTATTATAAGTAAAAGCTCTTTGTCTTGCTACTTTCCAGGTGCGTTGTGAAGCATCATCAAATGTTACAGTCATGCCTTCGCTTTTAACCGTGTGTACAATCGGCGTGGTGCTGCTGGCCAGTTCGGTAAGCCTGCCACCAGAAACATTGGTGATCGTTTTAGCACCATTGATGGTAATACTTTTATTGTCTCTTAAACGGGTGATCCGCAGATTTTGATAGGTCACCGTGTACTGTGCACCTGCCTGTCCCCAACGGAAACCGGGAGTAAAACTCAACACGATACTTCCAGTACGGCTGCGACGGCCACCAATACAGGTATCGCCATTATACGTGATGGTGATAGTTCTTGGGTTGCTTACGGTATCAACAGTCACGTCTGCATCACATCGCCTTGGTAATGGCGTTAAAGGCCTCATACCTGCATAAGAACCGCCAAATGTTTCCAGTGCTGCGTTGGCATCATCATCTGCAAAATCGCTCTCGTTTGAAAACCTTGACTCATCGTCAGACTGTGCCTGCAATTCTACAGCGTTGTCTGTGGTGTTATCCGGATTAGTACTTTCCTTTTTGCAGGAAGTAAATAATAGCGCAGCCGAGAGGATGGCTACGGACATAAAAGTGAGCTGCTTTTTCATAAATTATTTTTTCGGTTTTGTAATTTGGTTAAGTGGTAGACCGCCCAGCTGGACATTGGTTTAAAGAAATGCTAAAAAAAATTACCCGGTCTTGGATCCGGCCAATACAATAACAGAAAAAATAAAGAAAAATTATGCCGGGTTCGCTATTTCGATGGCTTCCTGGGCAATACCGAGGGCATATTTGAGTTGTTGCTCCATGGTGAGGTTGGTATTATCAAGAACAATAGCGTCTTTGGCCTGCCGGAGGGGGCTTACTTCCCGGTTACTATCTATATAATCCCTCATTTCGAGGTTGTTCTTTACTTCTTCAATACTTACGTTGGGATTCTTTTCATACATCTCTTTAAACCGGCGCTCCACCCTGATCGCAATATCGGCCGTCATAAAGAACTTTAATTCTGCCCTTGGGAAAACGGTAGTGCCAATATCCCGGCCATCCATGATGATGCCTTTTTTCTTACCCATCTTCTTCTGCTGCTCCACGGCAAATTCCCTTACTTCTTTTACTGTAGCCACATCGCTTACTTTTTCAGCAACGATCATGTCACGTATCATGTATTCCACATTTTCGCCATTCAACAGTATTTCAGATTGCCTGGATTTTTCATTGTGCTCAAATTCAAGGGTGATATTCTCCAGTGCCTTTGTCACTTCCTTTTTGCTATTGAGATCAACGGTATGCCGGAGAAAATACAACGTAATGGCCCGGTACATGGCACCGCTGTCGATATACACATAGCCTAATTGCTTTGCCAGTTGCTTTGCCAGGGTGCTTTTACCGCAGGAAGACCAGCCATCAATCGTTATGATAATCTTTTTCATCTAAGGCAAAAGTCAAGAAAATTATTTAGAGGGCAAAGAAAGAGTGCAGAGATAACAGAAAATAATCAGGACCCCGACCTCGCCCCTCTCTCTTTTTTACCAGGCTGGCAATTACCATCACTTATTTTACACGGGTATTTTTTTAAAGTGAACCTGGTTAAAATTTAGACAGTTCAGTAAGTTACTATTACAATTCACGATTTTAAAAAAACAAGTCGGTCTGTTTTGGCATTGCCTGTTAAAACCAAAATTTCACAACCGGTGTTTTACAAGGCATATTCCAAACATAAAAACTTGTCATTATGCAAACAAAAAAACTTAACTGGAGAAATGTACGCAGGGCACTGGGCACCCTGTTATTATCAGCTGTATTGTTTACAGCCTGTTCAAAAAAAGACAACCTTGCCAGCACACAGGTTCCGGCCGAGGATGAAAATGCTCTTGTAAATGAAGCCAGCGCATTAGAGAAAACCGTGGCAGCAGAAGCCGAAAGGGAAGGTAAAGAATTGGGGTTTTCTACGGGAGATCTTGAACGTGGCGGCCGGAGAACCATTGTACAAATTGCCCTTGGTAATGCCAACCTCTCTTCATTGGCTGCGGCCGTTGTTAAAACAGGCTTGGCTGGTGCATTAACCGATGCTTCTGCAAGTCTGACTGTATTTGCGCCTACCAATGCTGCCTTTGCTCAATTACCTGCACCGTTCAACAATGCAGCCAACATTGCGTCCATCAGCAGCACTGAGCAGATTGATTTTTTAAGGAATGTATTACTTTACCACGTGCTGGGTGCCGAAGTTTTCAGCAACCAGATTGCCAATGGCCGCAGCAGCGCTGCCACTTTAAAACCAGCAGGCACTGCCAATGATAATACGGTGTATATCTCCAAAACTTTTGGTTTGATCAAACTAAATGGCAGCACCAGGGTAATATATCCCAATGTGAATGCTACGAATGGGGTGGTGCATGTAATAGATAAAGTGCTGCTTTTTCCAACCAATACGATTGCTGGCATTGCCATTGCCAATCCCAATTTCTCTACGTTAGTAGCGGCATTGGTAAAAACAAATTTGGCTGGTGTATTTGGAGGCAGTGGTGATTTTACTGTATTTGCTCCAACGAATGCAGCTTTTGCCCAATTGTCAGCACCATTCAACAATGCTGATAATATCAATGCCATTACCGACCAGGGGCAAATTGATGCACTGGCAAACATTCTTAAATACCATGTAACAGGATCCCGCTATTTTTCATGGGACCTCGGCATCCTGCAGCGTGTAAGCACCATTGCAAGCGCACCCAATAATAAAGTAACCACTATTTTGGGTTGCAACATCGGCTATGTAAAAGGTGATGCCAACAACAAGTTTTCAAAAATTACACCTGCTGACATATTAGCAACAAACGGAGTAATTCAGGTTATTGACAGAGTGTTATTGCCAAGATCAAATAACTAGCAGTGTTTTTTGCTTTGTGATTATTAGGATTAAAGGGCGGCAGGTTTGCCGCCTTTCTTGTATAGCAGATAAAAAAAGCCATTCCGTTTTTACACGAAATGGCTTTACTTATACATTAAGATTTTATCAGGCTTCCGATGAAGAAGCTTCTTTTTTCTTATCTGTTTTTTTCAAAGAGAATTTAATTTTCTCCTTTGTTTCATCCAGGTCAGCTACAAGTGTATCTCCCTGCTTCACCGACATATTCAAAATCTCTTCAGCCAAAGGATCTTCCAGGTATTTCTGTATGGCCCTGTGCAACGGCCTGGCACCAAATTGTGCATCGTACCCTTTCTCCGCAATAAAGTCTTTTGCTTCGGTGGTCAATTCCATACTAAAGCCCAGGTTCACCAGTCTTTTCATAACACCCATCATCAATATATCAATGATAGAGAAGATATTTTCCTTGGTCAATGAGTTGAACATCACCACATCATCGATCCTGTTTAAAAATTCAGGACTGAAAGTGCGCTTCAAGGCTTTTTCAATTACGGCTTTGTTATTTTCATCTGCACTCTGCATTTTAGCTGCTGTGGCAAAACCAACACCTTCTCCAAAATCTTTTAATTGCCTTGCACCAATATTAGAGGTCATGATGATCATCGTATTCTTGAAATCAACTTTTCTTCCCATGCCATCTGTCAACTGGCCATCATCCAGCACCTGTAACAAAATGTTGTAAATATCCGGGTGCGCTTTTTCTATTTCATCCAGTAAGATCACACTATATGGCTTACGTCTAACCCTTTCCGTTAACTGTCCGCCTTCTTCATAACCCACATAACCCGGAGGTGCACCAATCAAACGGCTTACAGTGAATTTTTCCATGTATTCACTCATATCAATACGGATCAGGGCATCTTCATTGTCGAACATATACCGGGCAAGACACCTGGCCAATTCTGTTTTACCCACACCCGTAGGACCGAGGAAAATAAACGTACCAATGGGCTTCTTCGGATCTTTCAACCCTACCCTGTTCCGTTGAATGGCCTTCACCACTTTTTGTATGGCTTCATCCTGGCCAATTACAGCGCCTTTTAGTTCATCCCCCATACGGCGCAGTTTGTCCGTTTCGGCCTGAACCATCCGCTTAACCGGTATGCCGGTCATCATGCTGATCACTTCGGCAATATCTTCTTCCTCTATCGGGTAACGTTTATTCTTACTTTCTTCTTCCCAATCGCTCTTGGCTTTTTCCAGTTCTTCCTGCAGGCGTTTTTCTGAATCCCTTAAAGAAGCCGCTTCTTCAAAACGCTGGCTTTTAACCACCTTATTTTTCTCCAGTTTAATATCTTCTATCTTCTTCTCCAGGTCAATCACTTCTTGCGGCACGTTGATATTCTTGATATGCTTTCTAGCGCCCACTTCATCCAGTACATCGATCGCCTTGTCTGGCAGCAACCTGTCGGTCATATAGCGCTCACTCAGTTTCACACAGGCATCAATGGCTTCTGCACTGTAGGATACGTTGTGATAGTCTTCGTATTTACTTTTAATATTGGTGAGTATCTGTATCGTTTCATCAACTGAAGGCTGCTCAACGATCACTTTCTGGAAACGCCTGTCTAGTGCGCCATCTTTTTCAATGTGCATGCGGTATTCATCCAGTGTAGAAGCGCCAATGCATTGCAATTCACCTCTTGCCAAAGCTGGTTTGAATATATTGCTGGCATCCAGTGACCCACTGGCACCACCTGCACCAACAATGGTATGTATCTCATCGATAAACAGGATCACATCCCGGTTCTTTTCCAGTTCGTTCATGATGGCTTTCATCCTCTCTTCAAACTGTCCACGGTATTTGGTACCAGCAACCAGTGCCGCCAGGTCCAATGACACCACTCTTTTATCAAACAGCACACGGCTTACTTTTCGCTGAACAATTCTTAATGCCAACCCTTCCACGATAGCGGTTTTACCCACTCCTGGTTCACCAATTAAAATTGGATTGTTCTTTTTTCTCCTGGATAATATTTGTGATACCCTTTCGATTTCCACTTCCCTTCCTACAATGGGATCCAGCGTGCCGTTTTCGGCCAGCCGGGTGATATCCCGTCCGAAATTATCCAGTACCGGTGTTTTTGTTTTTGGCTGGTTAGCCGCTCCGCCACCTCTTTGAGATTTGGGCTGCTGGCCATACTGCCTTTTTTCTTCATCAAAATCATCATCCCCTTCGTCGCTGTATTCTGCTTTTGGCGGATTGCTGGTTACAAAACCAAGTTCGTTCTTGAACATGTCATAGTCCACATCAAACTGGTTGAGTATCTGTGTAGCAATATTTTCTTTATTTTTTAAGATCGACAACATCAGGTGTTCGCTTTCCACCATCGTGCTCTTATGTGCTTTTGCTTCCAGCACGGTGATCCTGATAACCTTTTCAGCCTGCTTGGTTAGGGGGAGTGAATTGATGTTGGCGATATTTTTACCTGTCTTGTCTTTTACGGCCACCTCTATTTCTTTGCGGAGTTCGTAAAGGTCAACGTTGAGGGATTTCAAAATTTTTATGGCGGTGTTTTCTCCGTCTCTGATCAATCCCAGCACTAAATGTTCAGTGCCAATGAAGTCATTTCCTAAGCGCAGGGCTTCTTCCCGGCTATAAGAAATGATCTCTTTTACCTGTGCTGAAAAGTTGTTATCCATGTGATACTAAATTTAACTTGTTACAATAATAACGATAAACCCGGCAAATTAGTTTAGTGAAATTACGAAATGTTGATATGTTGAAAAGTAAATTTACGATAAGCAACCAAAGCGCTGTTGCATCGCTCTTACAATGTATTTGTGCTGGCATAGCCAAAGAAGGATAATAATTATATGCAGGCGGCCGTTAAAACTTTTGAATTAGATGGGCACTGAAATAAAAAAATCCTTTCCTTTACAAAAACAGCATTACAATCATTTCAAAAAACTGACTATTGCAATATGATGCTAATGCTCGTCAATTTACATTAAAACATCGATGAACTTAAATGAATGTCAAAACAGATACCAAAGAGAAATTTACGGTGATTACGCCGGCTGAAGAGGCATTATCTGTTATTATGACAGGGGAATTGGAGCAAATGCTGCTGACTTACCTGCAAAAAGACATACCACACGTGGTGTTAAATTTGAATATGGTAAAAACGATAGATGAGAAAAGTGGGGAGATATTGGCGCAAACCCAGCAGAAATTTTATGAAAATGATTGCTCTTTTGTAATTTGTAAGCTTCAACCTGGAGTAGAAGAGCGACTAGATAAGCTGGAATTATTGGAGGTGATGAATGTAACTCCCACGGAAAGTGAAGCCTGGGATATTGTGCAGATGGAGGAGATTGAGAGAGAATTACTGGGGGGAGCGGAATAAAGGATCAATACTTTAAAACGTTTAAGGCGTTTAAACTGTTAGCGCTGCTATTGGCCATTCACCATTTACTATTGACTATGCTGGCACTCACCATACTCGGAAATAACTCTGCCATACCGGCTTTTGACAGGCTGCCCACAGCGCAGGTACTGCAAACGCAGGAGGAAGCCTATTTGATCGATTGTGGCGAGGGTACTCAAATGCAAATGGCGAAATACAAGATCCGCCGGAGTAAGATCAATAATATTTTTATTTCTCATTTACATGGGGATCATTTTTATGGCCTGCCTGGTGTGATCACAAGTATGAGCCTGATGGGCCGAACGCAGGATCTCCATTTATATGCACCGGCGCCTTTAGAAAAAATACTGGAACTGCTGATGGAGGTGGCTAAAACACAGTTGAGTTATAAACTTTACTTTCATCCGCTTACTGAGGAAACGGAGATCATGAATGACAGTAAGCTTTCGGTCACCTGTTTTAAAACACAGCACCGGATCGAATGCTGGGGTTTTACTTTCAGGGAAAAAAAGAACCCCAGGAAGATCGATGCAGACAGAATAAGGTTGTTTGATATACCTGCCAGCTATTACGAACAATTGCAAAAAGGTGAAGATTATACCACCAAAAAGGGAACCATCATTCCCAATACGGAAGTAACCGTTGCTGCTCCTGCTCCCAAGAGCTATTGCTATTGTGCAGATACGATCTATGATGAAAACTTAGTAGAGAAAGCAAGAGGAGTGGATCTGTTATATCATGAAACAACTTATTTAAAAAACAACGCTCAAAAAGCAACAGAACGCTTTCATTCTACCACCATACAGGCAGCCAGTATTGCAGAAAAAGCAGGTGTGAAGAAATTGCTGATCGGGCATTTTTCTGCCAAGTATGAACTGCTGGATGAATTTTTAACAGAAGCTGTGTCGGTTTTTCCTAATACCGAACTGGCATTGCAGGGAAGCTGTTACCCGATATAATCAGTAAAAATCTATTGTTTGTACATGTCCTTCCAAATGACCGTCTTCCCGGTTTTGGCCGCTTGCTTTGCGGCTTCGAGAATTTTCACCACCATTTCATTATTGGCTGCAGATGACAGGTCGAAAGCACCAGGTTTTATTGTTCCATCAATCACATTCTTCAAATAAATAAACGGATCGTTTCTTTCAGCGGGCAGTTCATTTGCTATCAACGCTTTTGCTGTTTCATCGGTACTGTTTTTGATCAGCATATTCTTTCCATCCCTGCAAAAAACATATCCACTTACACCATATAATTCCATTTCTTTTCTGTTGTACGGCCAGTTCCAGGACGCCTGGATTATAACCTGTGCTTTTTTATAGGTTATAACAATGGTGGCATCATCATCTACCCGTGGATAGATCTGCGGCTTTATTTGCTGGGTAATGGCAGACACGGTGGTTGGTTCTTCTCCATGCATCAGCCAGGTGGAAAGGTTGGCACCATAACAGCCAAAATCTGTAATAGCACCGCCGCCATTTAAAACAGGGTCGGTAAGCCATTGCAAAAACTCTTCATTGCAACCAATTTCTTTTGGACCTGCATGACCGGTATAAAAAACAATTTTTCTTATATCCCCAATCGATTTTTCAATATTGGATGTGGCAAATGCTTTTTCATTACTGCCATACCAGGTTGTTTCATAGTTGGTAAGCAAATGGATCTGATGCTTCTTTGCCAGTGCCAGCATTTGATTGGCATGGTCAAGACTCACTGCCAGTGGCTTTTCCACCATCACATGAATACCAAGTGGTGCACATAGTTTCACCACTTCTAAATGTCCATAAATATCATTGAATGCCAGTACCGCTGCAGGTTTTGTTTTGGCCAGCATTTCATGTAAAGAAGGGTAAACGATATCCAGACTAAAGCCATGCTGCCGGGAGAATCTGCCTGCCAGTGCAGTGTCGGCTTCTGCAATACCCACAATTTCGATATCGCCTCCTTTTTCACGGCCCAGCAACCAATGCACATGTGTATGAGTGAGTCCGGCTACCCCTACACGTAAAGCTGTATTCTTTGTAGCCGTGTTTTGTGCTTTTGATAAGCATGTACACACAAAGCAAACCAGCAGAAAGAGTAACTTTTTCATTGGCAAAAATTTACAGGTAACAGCAGCTTAATAAAACCCATAGGGGCTATTTGATAAAATATCCTACCGCCAATTCATATCCTTTTAATCCCAAACCACTGATCACACCAACACTTTTACCAGACACATGCGATAGCTTCCTGAAATCTTCCCGGCCAAAAATATTGGAGATATGTACTTCGATCACCGGAGTTTTTATGGCAGCGATGGCGTCTCCCAGGGCAACCGAAGTATGGGTATAGCCGCCGGGATTTAAGATAATGGCGTCAAAAGTATAACCCACTCTCTGTATTTCATTGATCAACTCCCCCTCCACGTTGGTCTGGTAGTAGTGAAATTCAACCGCAGGAAATTTTGCTTTCAGTTGTTCAAAAAAAATTTCAAAAGTTTCGCTGCCATAAATATCCGTTTCTCTTTTACCAAGCAGGTTAAGATTGGGCCCGTTGATGATCGCTATCTGCATACAAATAGATTATGGTTGGGTGAAGTTACAAACCACTTTGTAACCAAGCGGCTTATAATAGTTGGTAAATATATCAGCTATCTGCCGTTCAGCTTGTACTTTATAGCCGGCATTATTCTGCAGTTGTGCTTTTGCAGAAACATACATTTGTTGTTCGGCCCGTTTCATATCTGCAATGGTCGTACGGTTAAATAAACCGGTTTGGTTCATCGTTTCCAGTTTATCCAGTTCCAATTGAAAGCTCAGCATTTTTACAGGTGGAAAATTCAATATCACTGCGCTGTCATTTTCACTGATGTTAACCTGGCCCTCTTTCATATCCACTCCATATTTGGCATAATACGGAACGGTGACCTGCAATGTATTTTCTGCCAGGTAATCCTTAAAATTTTCCCACCAGCTGCTGTTGTCCCCGGCATTGCTCAGTTTTACGGAAGTGCTGCCACTAACTTCCAACGCAGACAGTTCAGCGATCTTTGTTATCAATTGCTGGTTATTAATAACAGTTGATTTTAACTCAGTGGTGCCATTTCTCTTTCCAAGAAAATACATTGCACCAGACAAAGCCAGTAATAAAACAATTATCAGTGTTGAAGACTTCATCGCTCTTAAATTTATAGAGTACAGGTTCCTTCTTTAGGGGGCGGAGGGGGACATCATCGCCATGAAATCATCAAATAGATACCGGCTGTCGTGCGGTCCCGGTGTAGCTTCGGGATGGTATTGTACAGAAAAGGCCTTTTTGCCTTTCACCCTTATCCCTTCAATCGAATCATCATTCAGATTCAGGTGAGTGATCTCTACTTTTTCAGAAGCTTTCACCGCATCCGGCTGTACCCCAAAACCATGGTTCTGCGTGGTGATCTCACTTTTACCGGTAATAATATTTTTTACGGGGTGATTTAAACCACGGTGACCATGGTGCATCTTAAAAGTGGGAATATCATTGGCAAGGGCCAGCAACTGGTGACCTAAACAAATACCAAATAAAGGCTTGTCAGCTGCCAGTATCTGTTTTACTGTTTGTACTGCATAGTCCATGGGTGCAGGATCTCCAGGGCCATTGCTTATAAAGTAACCGGAAGGCTTAAACGCTTCCAGTTCTTCAAAACTTGTTTTGGCATTGTGTACTTTTACATAGGCTCCCCGTTCAACCAAACAGTTTAAAATATTCTTCTTTACGCCATAATCCAGCACGGCCACCCTTACTGTGCTGCCTGGATCCCCCAACGTATATGATTCTTTTGTTGAAACAACAGAAGCCAGCTCCAGTCCATCCATGGACGGCACTTTTTTCAGTTCCTCCTTTAATTGCTCCACATCTGTATTTGCAGAAGAGATGATACAATTCATGGCCCCTTTTGTACGCACATGGGCTACTAACGCCCTTGTATCCACGCCTTCTATCGCCACCACGTTTTGCTGTTCAAAATATTCCTGTAAAGAACCATCAGCGATCAGACGGGAATATTGTTCTTCCAGGTTTCTGCCAATCACCGCTTTTACTTTTACACCATCACTTTCCACATCCGAACTCTTAACTCCATAATTTCCAGTATGAACATTATTCATGATCAGCACCTGTCCATAATAACTGGGGTCGGTAAACACTTCCTGGTAACCCGTCATGCCAGTATTAAAACAAAGTTCTCCTGTGGCAGTGCCGGTTTTTCCAAATGCTTTTCCATGCAATACGGTTCCATCTTCCAATACCAATACTGCTGGCTTAGTCTCCATTTTATCAGGCATAGTTGTTAATTGTTTTTGCAAAGAAATGAATAGAATGAGTTATTGAACGAATATTTTTTACACAATCACCCCACTCCCCCGCCTCCCTGCCATCATCAAACATTTTATCTTCCGCACCAGCATTTTGTCTCTAGACATCATACGAGCCCGCTTTCAAATGAAATAGAAGCTGCTTCCAACTATCCTGCTCCAAAGTTCCCCCTTTTGGAACATCCCGACTTGCCGGGAAGGAGGCGGAGAGGGTATAAAAAAACTCCGGTAACAATACCGGAGTTTCTATTTAAAGGAGTGCTTTCATTACAATTACTCTTCTGTTTTTGTTTCAGTTTCTGTAGCTGCTGTTTCTTCAGAAGTTTCTGCTTTTGTTGCTTTCTTTTTAGCACCACCGCTTCTTCTTGTCTTTTTCACTGGTTCTTCGGCAGCTGCTTTTACAACACCCTTACCATAAATTTCGTTGAAATCAACGAGTTCGATCATCGCAATTTCAGAAGCATCACCGGTTCTTGTTCCCAGTTTGATGATACGTGTATATCCACCTGGGCGGCTTACTACTTTTGGAGCAACCACGGTAAACAATTCTTTCACCGCCAATTTATCATTCAGGTAGCTGAACACAATACGGTGATTGTGCATGATTGACTCTTTGCTGGCAGTGTCCTTTGTTTTGGTGATCAGTGGCTCAATGTAAGTACGCAAAGCCTTTGCTTTTGCCAATGTGGTGGTGATCCTTTTATGTGTGATCAACTGGCTTCCCAGGTTAGCCAACAGCGCTCTCCTGTGAGAAGCTGTTCTGCTTAATTTATTTCCTTTGTTTCCGTGACGCATGACGTTTTTGTTTTAGAATTCGCTTACACCGTGTCAGGAATTGTAAGCTACTTTGTTATTGTTAATTTGAAGATGCAGCAATTTGATGATTTGAAAATGCAACTCATCATCACATCTTCAAATCATCAAATTATTTATTCATCATCGAGTTTTAATTTGCTAAGATCCATACCAAAGCTCAAGCCTCTTTCCTGCAACACCTGCTCAATTTCACTTAAAGATTTCTGGCCAAAGTTCCTGAATTTCATCAGGTCTTCCTGCTCATATTGTACCAGTTCGCTCAATGAATTGATCTTGGCAGCTTTCAAACAGTTGAAGGCACGTACGGAAAGATCGAGGTCTTCCAATGGTGTTTTCAATACCTTACGTAATTGTAAAGTCTGTTCGTCAACCAGGTCTTCCTTTTTATCTTCTTTGGTATCGAAAGTGATGTTCTCATCAGTGATGATCATCAAATGCTGGATAAGGATACGGCTGGCCTGCTTTACTGCTTCTTCAGGATGGATGGTACCGTCTGTGATCACTTCCATGATGAGCTTTTCGTAATCTGTACGCTGCTCCACACGGGTGTTTTCAATCGTGTACTTCACATTCTTGATCGGAGTAAAGATGGAATCCGTAGCGATATAACCAAAGTGTGAATTTTTTTCTTTGTTATCTTCGGCAGGAACATAACCACGGCCTTTACCAATGGTAATTTCGATATCCAGTTTTGCACTGCTGTCCATTACACAGATCACCAGTTCAGGATTCATCACTTCAAAAGCAGGTGATGCCTCGCCAATCATTCCGGCGGTGAACTCAGTCTTATTTTTAATGGAAAGGGTTACTTTTTCAGTACCTACTTCATGGTCAACTTTCTTTTTGAAACGAACCTGCTTTAAGTTCAGGATGACTTCAGTAACGTCTTCGGTGATACCTTTAATAGTGGCAAACTCATGGTCTGCACCTGCGATATTGATCCCGATAATAGCATAACCTTCTAAGGAGTTAAGCAATACACGACGCAATGCGTTACCAATAGTTACACCGTAACCAGGTTCAAGCGGACGAAATTCAAACTGAGCTTCAAAATCAGTTGCTTTTTGCAGAACGATCTTGTCAGGTTTTACGAAATTCAAAATGCCCATAGTATGTGTGTTTGTTTTTGTTAGTAGTTTTTTTGTAACCGGCTTTTGTAATGCAACCCAACATCGTTGTGTCACTCACATCAGCCTTTTCAGCTTTAATGAACGGGTCTATTGTCAATGGTGAACGTCGCTATCTGACACTTATTCACTATTGCCTATTCACCCTTCACCTTACTTACTGTACAATTCCACAATCAGTTGCTCCTTTATATTTTCTGGAACACTTTCCCTTTCAGGATAAGCAATGAACGTACCTTTCTGTTCCGTTTCATTAAAATCTATCCAGTTGAACTTTGCGTTCTTACCACGGATGGGGCTGGTAATAGAAGAATTGGCAGCGCTCTTGCTTTTTAAACCAACAACGTCGCCTGGTTTTAATGAATAAGAAGGAACATTTAATACTTCACCATTAACTGTTACATGTTTGTGACTAACTAACTGGCGGGCAGCCTGGCGGCTTGGAGCAATACCCATACGGAAAACGGTGTTATCCAAACGGGCTTCCAGCAATTTGATCAGGTTTTCACCTGTTACGCCTTTGCGTCTTGCAGCTTCATCAAATGTTCTGCGGAATTGTTTTTCCAGCAAACCATAAGTGTATTTAGCTTTTTGTTTTTCACGGAGCTGTAAAGCGTATTCACCTAAAGTTTTACGTTTACGGTTTGCACCATGAATACCGGGAGGGTTACTGTTTTTTGTTAACCACTTGCCGTTGCCTGTGATAGGCTCTCCAAATATCCTGGAGATTTTGGTCTTTGGACCTGTGTACCTTGCCATAGTTGTTTGTCATTTCGATTTTTTTTGAAACGGTGAGCAGATCGGTAAAAAATCGTAAAAAATTAATCCGTCACCCTTTGTGTAAATGAACCGTATGGCGATTCAATATTTTTGAAGTTTAAGGTTGAAAGTTTACTGATTAAAGTTCAGAAGAACCAACAACCTTAAACTTTAAACCTGAAACATTAAACCCTTCTTTTCTTCGGAGGCCTGCAACCATTGTGCGGTAAAGGCGTTACGTCTTTAATAGACGTGATCTCGATACCGTTCTGTGATAAAGACCTGATAGCACCCTCACGGCCTGAACCTGGTCCTTTCACAAGTACGTCTACTCTTTTCAAACCTGCGTCGGTAGCTGTTTTAGCAGCATCTGCAGCAGCCATCTGGGCAGCATAAGGTGTATTTTTCTTACTTCCTTTAAAGCCCATTTTACCAGCACTTGACCATGAAATTACCTGGCCATTCTTGTTGGTTAAACTGATAATGATGTTGTTGAAACTAGCAACGATGTGTGCATCTCCGTATGCATCAACTTTTACAACTCTTTTTTTTGCGGCTGCTTTGCCGGTTGCGGCCTTACCGCCTTGTGCTTTTGCCATGTGTAATGTAAATAGGTAATCTTTAAAAAAAATAAAATCTCAACTTTTGTCAAGACCGGATCAAACCCTCCTGCCGGCTTAAAGGCGATCTGGCGTTTGTCCGAAACGAATAAGCCTGATATAGCAATGTGCTGATCAGTAAATCAGCACATTGGCAAATTATTTCTTAGCTACTTTCTTTTTGCCAGCCACTGTTTTACGCTTGCCCTTACGGGTACGGCTGTTAGTACGTGTACGCTGACCACGAAGTGGCAATCCTTTACGGTGACGGAGGCCACGGTAGCAGGCAATATCAAGCAAACGCTTAATATTCATCTGCACTTCACTACGCAAAGCACCTTCCGTTTTGAACTCATTGCTAATGATGTTACGGATAGCAGTTTGCTCATCATCATTCCACTGGTTCACTTTCTTGTCGAAGCTGATACCAGCTTTGTCAAGTATATAACGTGCAGTTGACTGTCCTATACCAAAGATATAAGTAAGACCTATTTCGCCTCTTTTGTGTTTTGGTAAATCTATACCGGCAATACGTGCCATAGTGTGTTATAATTTTTAGTGTCTTTTATTAAAAATTGGCAATATCCAATCGACAAGGAGCAAATTGCTGATTGCCTTTTGCACATTGATTATCCCTGGCGCTGCTTGAAGCGTGGATTCTTTTTGTTGATCACAAAAAGCACCCCTTTCCTCCTTACGATCTTGCAATCTGCACTTCTTTTCTTTATTGAAGCTTTAACCTTCATTGTAATACCTTTTACTTGTTATATATTATTTGTACCTGAATATAATCCTTCCCCTTGTCAAATCGTACGGGCTCATTTCCACTCCCACTTTATCCCCCGGCAAAATACGGATGTAGTGCATCCTCATCTTTCCGGATATCGTGGCCAGTATCTCATGTCCGTTCTCCAATTTCACCTTAAACATAGCATTGCTGAGTGCTTCTAGTATAACGCCGTCTTGTTTAATGAGTGCCTGCTTAGCCATAATTTTCGGGTCGCAAAGATAGGGGTATAATATTTATTTTCACGAAAAAAATCAGATATTTACCCCACAAACATATTATTTTATGAAAAAAATCCTTTATGGCTTCGTGATTTCCCTTGTTTTTGGCGTTGTTTCCTGTAAAAAAGACAGTGGTGGAACACCTGCCCCCGTAAAATTCCTGAGCCTTACTGCCGGGAATGTATGGAACTATAAATTCACCAACAATCCTTCCACCACACCGGTGTCTGACAATTATACAGTTACGGCCACTAACCGGGACACCATGTCGAATGGGAAAAAATACACGGTGTTTTCTAATAGCAATGGACCAAATGAATATTATAATATTTCTGGGAGCGACTACTACACTTACCGGTCTTTACAAACAAGTTTTTTAGATACCACCCTTGAAGTACTCTATCTCAAAGATAATTTAGGGGTAGGTGGCACATGGGAACAAAATATACCTTTTTCAGTCGATTTTCTGGGCACTCCTATTGCTCTTACACTTACATTTAAAAACAAAATCGCCCAAAAAGGAATCAGCAAATCAGTAAACGGCATTACTTACACTGATGTAACTGATGTAGAAACAACGCTTTCGTTAGCTGGCTCCCCTATCCCTGTTACACTCACTTCTGATATACATTATTACTATGCACCTAAAGTAGGACAAATAGAAAATAAGACGGTAATAAATCTGACAGCAGTGGGCTTACCGCCAACCAATGTTGAACAAAAAACAGAACTGCAGAGTTCTACTATTTTATAGTTGACATTACGATAATAAAAAAGGGGCTGTCAAATAAAATGACAGCCCCTTTTTTGTGGAAACAGATGCGTTTAAAAAACTTCGTCATTCAAATGCACTTTCGTCATATCATAAAAATGATTCTGTAGTTCATGTACATTAATAGGGTGTGTTACATGCCTGTGCTCGTCGCGGTACCACAACTCTAATTTTGAAAAGTCGCCGGCCCTGGGTATCATCATCCGGAACGCCCCTTTTAAATATTTTACCGTGCCGTCATCATTGTGCTGTTTTGTAAATTTCAATGCCGCCAGTTCATCTTCGTTGAGCGGAATAGGGCTTAACTGTTCCATTTCGTACCAAAACTCCTGCGGCCCTATGTTGAGGCAAACCTGGTGTTCGCCATGTTTAAGATTGGTAACTTCACCTTTTAATACATCGCCGTCGTTATCGGCCATCAGGTAATCCCCTACTTTAATGTTTTGAAATTTGAGCATGGCAATCGAATTTTTAGTTGTGTGAGAATGAAAATTTATTTTACTAAATGTAAGGAAAATTCAAAATAGGGAAAAGTAATTTTTTACATAATTCCAGTTACGGGTTAACGGGTTGCGGGTTAGGAATGCCAGCGAAGGCAAAGAAGTGTACAAATGCAAAATTCTGCCAAACCATAAAATAACCCGTAACACAACAACCCGTAACAATATCTTACTCTGCCCAGCTCATCACATAATTATCATTCTCAATATCTAATGCTTGTTTTGTAAGCATCAATGGCCGGAATGTATCCACCATCACTGCCAGTTCTTTTGTTTCTTTTGCCCCAATACTTTTTTCCACGGCACCGGGGTGTGGCCCATGTGGTATACCGGCTGGATGTAAGGTGATCATTCCCCTTGTTACGTTCTTCCTGCTCATAAAATCGCCATCTACGTAATACAGTACTTCATCACTGTCGATATTACTGTGATTATAAGGCGCAGGTATCGCATCGGGATGATAATCATACAACCGCGGCACAAAGGAACAAACCACAAATGCATTCGTCTCAAAAGTTTGATGTACTGGTGGTGGCTGGTGCACACGCCCTGTTATAGGTTCAAAATCATGAATGGAAAAAATGGATGGATAGCAACAACCATCCCAGCCGATCACATCAAAAGGATGCGTGCCATAATGCAAACCATACAGCATCCCTTTCTTTTTGGCTTTGATCAGAAAATCCCCTTTCTCATCATGTGTTTTTAAATCCTGTGGTTTACGAATGTCTCTTTCGCAGTAGGGCGAATGCTCCATTAACTGTCCGTATTTGCTCATGTACCGTTTAGGATAACGCAGAGGCGTAAACGATTCTACAATAAACAGCCGGTTGTTGGCATCATTGAACTCTATCTGGTAAATGGTTCCCCTGGGTAACAGGATATAATCCCCATAGCTAAAAGGCAATTCACCATACTGCGTTTTTACCTTGCCGCTTCCTTCATGCACAAAGATCATTTCATCTCCATCGGTATTTTTATAAAAATAATCTGTCATGCTCTGTTGCGGAGAAGCCAAAACAATATGACAATCGCTGTTAACCAGTACGGGTACACGGCTGTCTAAAAAATCTTTTTGTGGCCTAACGTTAAAGCCTTCAAGGCACCGGTGCTGCAGCATTTTCTCTTCTGCTATCTGCGGACTTACATCTTTCTGCGGCTCTGTCTTTATGATTTGTGTAGGTGGATGACAATGATAGAGCAAGGAATAATCATCGCTGAAACCTTCGGTTGAAAACAATTGTTCGCTGTATAAACCGCCATCGGGTTTGCGGAACTGTGTATGGCGTTTGTGTGGGATTTTTCCCAATGTATAATAGTGAGGCATTTTAATTGATAATTGGTGAATGGATAATTGATCATTCTTGCCCGGTCATTCCTGCTGCTATTGTGCATCGTTGCGTCGCACACTTTTACTTTTGTTTCTTTATTCAGCAAATAAATGCAGCAGCAAAATTATTTTCGGGAAAGTTCAAGCGTTGCCAGCAGGAAAATATATTTCCAGCGGCGTTTGTCGATCCAGTAGGTGAAGTTGCGGAACAGCGGCATGGTGTAAATTTATTGACTTTTTACTACAACCGGTCTCAAACTTTATTTGCCGGAACCGCCGTCAGGGCTTAAAGCCGCTGACGGGGTTTTTATCCGCCAACGTTTTTACAATTGCTTCCAGCTTTGCAATTCTTTCTTCCTGCAATTGTAATTGCTGCTGTTGCTCCTGTAGTCCTTTAATGGCAAGCACTGTAAAATATTGATAGTTGATGCCCAGCCTTGTTTGCCCATCTTTCATCGTGTTCTCCACCACGGCATCCGGAAATAATTTTTGTACATCCTGCGCCATAAAGCCATTACTGAACCTGTCGGTTGGTTGGTTGTCAAGGTAATGATATTGATACGCCTGCAACTGCATCAGGTTATTAAGAACCGGAAGTTGTGTTGTAATATCTTTTTTCAATCGCCTGTCGCTGGCTGCTGTGTAAGCGCCCGTTACATTATCAAATGCCCCTTTGAAAGAGCCATTGTAATACAAATTGAAATTGGATGCAGCGTCAATAGTAGCATAAAAATCCCAATGGTTAGTACTGTTTGATGCTTCTACGCCAATACCGTTTTGTAAGCCCTTTTGCTTTATTTGCAGGCGGCTGTCATTGTTGGTTGTAAAAGGAACTTTGCCAATGCCCACTTCGCCGTTGCCCGTTATTCGCATCAGCTCGTTGCTGGTAGTTGGGCTGGTACCTGCATAAAAAGCATGGCTGCTTGTAAGGGCTGCCGCCTGGTAACGCATAATAAAATTATTAATGCCAAATCCATTATACTGATGCTCGTTATCTGCATCTTCAAGTAAAATAATTTTCCTGTTTCCTAACCTGTTTGGAAGCTGAAGATCGCCGTGGGGTGTGGTGGTGCCAATACCAACCTTGCCATCGGTCAGCGTCATGGCATCAACAAAGAATGGTCCAGATGCAAGCGTTTGAAAAGTCATTTTTGCATCCGTATAATTATTGGAGGTATAATAGGATTTTATTCTTCCGGATGGCCCTGGACCGCCAGAAGAAAAATTTGACCGGAACTCTATTGCTGATGTAGTTGCATCTCCAAAATTTGAATTGCCTTCAATAATCAATTGCGAAGCATTGACATCGGTGCTGGCATTTTTTAAATGCAGCAAACCGCCTGGAGAAATGGTACCTATCCCCAGCCTGCCACCAATGGACAAAATTTTATTGCCAAACTCTCCATATATCAAAGCCTGGTCAGGGCCATTGTCGGAGTTTTCGATATACAATTTATTGGAACCAGTTTCAAAATAGCCGGCTCTATGGCCCAAAAACACGTTTGCGAACTCAGTATTATTATAGCCTGCGTTCCTGCCTACAGCAACGTTGTCGTTGCCTGATACGTTGCTAAACAAAGCGTTTACCCCGATTGCAACATTGCCACTTCCGTTTTCCAATGATCCTAACGAATTTTCCCCAAAGGCAGCATTCATAGTGCCTGACGAATTAAAAAACATGGCATCGTAGCCAACGGCGGTATTATCGTTCCCACCGGAATTAAAGCGCAATGCTTGTACACCGATGGCTGTGTTTTTTTGACCATCTGCGTTATCTGTCAACGATAAATATCCCACTGCAACATTTCTTACGCCGGTTTGGGTGAAATTACCTGCTTCCCTTCCCAAAAAAGTATTCAGCCGTATAGGGTCTATGATTCCACCATTCAAATTATTTACTCTGAAGTTAAGCGCTGTATTATCGGTAGTGCCGATGAAATCAATAGCCGGGTTAGTACCAGCATTACCATTTGTGCTCCAGTCGTTGCTGGCGGTGGTATTGCCTTTAACGAAAACCCATGCAGTTGCATTCCGGTAAGCAAATGCCGCTGAATCGGTGTTATATACTAACAAGCCATTTGCAGGCGATGCAATAGCGAGCATTTGTGCATTGGTTACTCTTGGCACTAACATGCCTTTGTTAGTGGCTGTAACATCAAGCAAGGCTGATGCATTGGGTGCGGTGGTACCTATGCCCACATTTTGAGCAAACAAAGAATAAAAAGTGAGAAATACAAAATAAGAAAGTGTAGAAAGCTTTTTCATTTGCAACGAGTTTTATAAAAAAGAGGATGACAGAAGAAGCGACAGGCTTCCATTCTAACATAAGGAGGGAATTTGGTAATTAAGAGGATGCTGGATGGCTGTATTTTTTAAAAGTAGGATATAAAAATGTGAGCACAAAATACAGCTTCACTTATCTTTATCGCATGACAAAGATTGGGTTGATATCAGATACACATGGTTACCTGGACGAAACCGTTTTTGACCATTTCAATAATTGTGATGAAGTTTGGCATGGAGGGGATTTTGGTTCGGAGGAATTAGCAAGGAGCATACAAGAGAAAAAGCGGTTTAAAGGCGTGTATGGTAACATTGATGGTAATGATATCAGAACAGCCTTTCCTGAGCAATTGGTTTTTATGTGTGAAGAAGTAAAAGTTATGATGCGGCATATAGGTGGTTATCCACCACGCTATAATCCTGCAACAAAGAAGGAACTGCTGATTCATAAACCACAACTATTTATTGCAGGGCATTCGCATATTTTAAAAGTGATGTATGACGATACACTGCAATGCCTGCACATGAACCCCGGGGCTGCCGGCAAACATGGATGGCACAAGATGAGAACGGTGATCCGTTTTGCTATCGATGGAAAAAATATCAGGGATTGTGAAGTGATCGAGTTGGGACTAAGAGGTACACCCTGAATACAGCAAAAAGTTTACCATCACGTATCACCAGTACCCGGCATCGCTTTAATAGGAAACATTCAGACTGTTGGCTCTCAAAGCCTGCCAAGCTGGCCAATAAATGCACCTTTCGCCTCTTTACCTTTTTTGTTTAACCTATTTAATCACATTGGCAAAAAATTACTCCACTTACAAAGGTTTTTCAAAAAAAATACAGACTTTGCATACGCAAAAAGCCAGAATACACGTTTCATATTACTATATTGAGCGATATAAAAATCATTGCGATGATATTACCTGATGATTTTTATAAAAAAGTTCTTTAGCCAGCAAATGAATGTAGCCTCTTATCACCAGGTAACTGGCTTAAAACACTATCCTCAAAAGAAATTCCAAACCGAATTAAGCGAAAATGCGTTTAATCACCGTTCATTAAAATTGAACAGCTTTTTACTCAAATAAAACACTTAACTATAATTTTAAACCATGTTGGGCAAGTTTAGTTTTTACCTGATAGACCTGTTAAGAGGCACCAGCATTATGAAGGCGCTGAAAGAACTGCATGTTCACCAGTTTCTGCCAAAAAACCAGCTGGATGCCATCCGGCAGGAGCGCCTGGATAAATTATTTGAACTGGCCACCCGTTCTGTTCCATTTTACAAAAACTGCCGCAGCTATGACGAGGCCCCGGTACTTTCAAAGGCTGCTGTAATGGAGCGATACAATGAGTTTTTTGTTACACCTGCTAAAAAGAAATTATCCAAAAAGACTACCGGCGGTTCCACAGGGGTGCCTTTTGCTTATTACACAACAAAAGAATCCGTGTCGTATATGTGGGCATCCATCATATTCAGCTGGGAAATATCGGGTTATAAACCTGGTGAAAAAGTAATGTTTTTGGCAGGTACTTCTTTATACAAAAATGACTGGAAGCATAAACTGTTCTATAAGTTATTGAACGTGGATGTGCTGTACGCCTCACCGCTGAATGATGAAACCATGAAACAGTATGCAGCCTCCATAAAAAATAAAAAAGCTGCCGTTGTATATGGATATGCCTATGCCATTAATACAATGGCCGAGTATTTAAACAGGGAAAACAAGCATCATTTTCCCGACTTGAAAGGTGTGGTATGTACGGCCGAATTACTAACGGATTCTGCAAGGGCAAAAATTGAAAAGGCTTTTGGGGTACCGGTTTTTGATCAATATGGCTGTAATGAAGGTGGCATCTCAGCATTTGAATGTGAACACAAAACAAAGCACCTCATCAGCACCAGGGCTATGTACCAGACAAATGAGAACGGCTGGCTGATCAGCACCGATCTTTTTAATGATGGTTTTGTAATGTTGAAATACAATACAACTGACCTGCTGGTGTTTTCTGATAAACAATGCAGCTGCAAGAGATCTTACCCGGTAATTAAAGAAATGATCGGCCGCACCAACGACGTGGTGGTAGATATGGATAATAAAGTTTTTCATGCTTCTTTCTTTGGTATAACGCTTTCAAAAGACAGCAGCATTCACCAGTACCAGGTTACTTTCGACAACGACTCGCTTGTACTCAACATTCACAGCGAAGAATATAACGAACAGCATTTTGGAGACATCTATATCCCGAAAATAAAAGAGCATGTGAGGTTCAGTTCGTACACTGTTGTAATGAACAGGCCTTTTGAAAAAACACCGAATGGAAAACATAAAGAAGTGGTGGACAAGAGAAAAGTAAAGGCGAAAGTATATACCGAGTAGGTACCGTTGATTAAAAAGTAGTTGGCCGCTCCAGACCTTCATTTAAAATAAAACCCGGGATTGCCCCGGGTTTTATTTTTATACAAACTGTAAGTACTATCCTATTTACCTTTGATCAAACGCTTCGTTTTTACCCCATCTTCCGTTACCAGCCGCACCATATACACACCATTTACCAATGAACCAAGATTGAAACGCACTACATTGATGCCTGCAATGGATGTGGTCGATTTCAATAACACCGTCTTACCAAGCATATCGGTTACTGCCACCTGGAACCGGCTGCCTGTTTTTACCGCACTAAATGAAATCACCACCTCGTCCTGGGCAGGATTGGGATAAATTGCCAGGGATGAAAAAGCCATATCCATACTTTCAAATTCCAAGGCTGATCTGCTATTGGTAATGGCTTGCGAAGGTGATACTGGTCTTGCAGTAACAATTGACACTGCCCTGCTCACTCGTGGTCCTGTACCGCAATTGTTCACAATATCACAACTAACGTTGCCGCTGGTGCTGCCAAAGTTTACCGTGATGGTGCTGGTGCCCTGACCTCCTGCTATCGA
>Ga0164290_1000850_pt1 | contig 72753 bp, 60 predicted proteins | sample Micstemetagenome_FD_108782 | JGI IMG/M metagenome (GOLD analysis project Ga0164290, IMG submission 108782) | Contaminated culture microbial community from soil near Moab, Utah, USA - Microcoleus steenstrupii SON62 (Illumina Assembly) | ecosystem: Environmental > Terrestrial > Soil > Soil crust...
GGCCGCCGTGCGGCGGCTGGTGATCGTCGCCGCCCGCGACATGGTGGCGCCGATACCGGTGCTGCCGGCCATCGCGCGCAAGGGCGGGCCGCTGGTCGCGCACATTCCCGTCAGCCTCGGCCTTGCTCTGGCGCCCGCCGCGGCCGACGCGCCCGCCGCCGCGCCGGCGGCACCCGGCCGGCTCTCCTTCCCGCTCCTCGACCCCTTGCCGGACTTGACCGCGCCGCCGGTCCGCATCCGCACCTCGGGCGTGCCGCGCATCTTCATTCCCGGCTGGACGACGCCCTTTCCCGTCGCGCCGAAGCATGAACCGTCGCGCAACGATCCGCTTGAGGCCGGATATCTGCGCCGGCGCGTCGCAGCGCTCAGCCGCGCGCTCGAGGATCTGCCGGGGCAGGCCAGGCGCCTCGCCCGCTGGCGTGCGCGCCGCGATGCCTTCCGCAAGGCCGGGCGGATCCACCGGCTGACAACGCTGCGTCCCGGCCGCGCCTACGGCCTGCACCGCCCCGGCTCGCCGCGCCGCCCACACGCGGTCGACGACGTTTTGCGCGATCTGCACTACTTCGCCTACGAGGCGCAGGAGCGGTGGGATACGTCGTGATGGGACAAGGGACAGTTTACTTTTTCCGCCCGCGCGAACCCTCGCACGGACGATGCCTTCGTGCGGAAAAAAGTAAACTGTCCCAGGCACTTACCCGGACGATACGCCTCAGAACCATCGTCATCCTCGGCCTTGTGCCGAGGATCTATTGTGGCCGGGTCGCCAGCCTCGCCGCTGCGCGAAACCACGAGCCAGCGAAGATCCTCGGCACAAGGCCGAGGATGACGGCGGCGAGGGGCAGCCGCACCCAAAGAAAGCAGCGCTGCCGCCAGCCGCACGCTCTACTTAAATCTCGCCTCCAACGCACAGAGCACGGAGGCCATTCCCTACTGCCTACTGCCTTACTCCCCTACTCCCCTACTGCCCTATTCCCCTACTTCAGCTTCGCCTCCATCTCGTGCCGCAGGATCTTCCCCGTGGTCGAGCGCGGGAAATCGTCGAAGCCGATGAAGTGCACCGCCTTGGGCCGCTTGTAGCCGGCGAGTTCCCGGCGGCAGAGCGCCTCGACGTCGCCTTCCGACAGGCTGTCGTCGCTGCGCGAGATGAAGGCGACCGGCACCTCGCCCCAGCGGTCGTCCTTCTGCCGCACCACGATCGCGTCGCTGACGCGCGGGTCGGAGAGTAGCACCCGTTCGACCTCGGCCGGATAGATGTTCTCGCCGCCCGACTTGATCATGTATTTCGCCCGGTCGACGAAATCGAAGCTGCCGTCCGGGTTGCGGCGGAACAGGTCGCCCATGCGGAACCAGCCGCCCTTGAAGTCGCGCGCATTGGTCTCGGGCGCGTTCCAGTAGCCGGAAAAGACGGTCGGCCCGCGCACAGAGGCCTCGCCCGGCTCGCCGTCCGGCACCTCGTCGCCGTTCGGATCGACCAGCCTGACATCGCAGAACGAGCTCTTGCGCTTCGACAGTTTTTCCGGAACCACGCCGGGCGCCAGAAGGCAGGAAGAGGCCGGCGCGAGGCCGGTCTCGGTCGAGCCGAACGAGTTGAGATAGGGCGCGCCGGCGAGCCGCGACAGGTCGGCGATCAGGTGGTTCGGCACCAGGTCCGCCATCGCGCCCACCGCGCGGATGCTTTTGGGCCGCCGACCGCTCTTCTCGAGGATCTCGACCACAGGCTCGATCGAGCCCGGCATCAGCAGCATCCAGCCGAGCTCGTTGCCCTCCATCAGGTCGACGATCCGCTCCGCGTCGAAACCGTCGACGATGTGCACCGTCGCGCCGGACATCAGCGCGCCCAGCACCTGATCGGTCGATCCCATGTGGAACATCGGCGCCCAGGCGACGAAGCCGTCGCTCTCGCGCGCATGCATGTCGACGCGCAGCACCATGTTGCGCGCCATCTCGGCGCGGTGGCTGATCAGCGCGCCCTTGGGCAGGCCGGTCGTGCCGCTGGTGTAGAGGATGACCAGCCCGTCCTCCGGGTCGACATGAGGAAGCGTGGCGAGGGGAGGGGTGTCGGCGACCAGCCGGTCGTAGTCCTCCTCCAGCACCAGCAGTTTTCGTCCGCGCAGCTCCAGTCCCCGCGCCGTGGCGGCATAGCGCTGCGAGGCGATGACGAGCCGAGGTTCGACCAGGTCGATGCAGTGCTGCAATTCGTTTGGCGCCAGCCGCCAGTTCTGGCAGGCAACGATCGCGCCGAGGCAGGCCGCGGCCAGCTCGATCTCGGCATATTCCTGCCGGTTCTCGGAGATCAGCGCCACGCGCTCGCCGCGCGCGATGCCGAGGCGTGCCAGAGCCGCCGCCAGCCGCAGCACGCGCTCGTCCAGCTCGCGATAGGTGATCTTCGCCGTCGCCGTGTTCAGCGCCACGGCCTCCGGGTCGCGGCGAACGCAAGCGCGGAACAGGCCGTGCACGGTCAGCTTTCCCGCGGCCGCGACGTCGTCGCGCCAGCTTTCGTTCGTCGATTGCATCGGGTCTCCTCCCTGGCGCAACGCGTGATGTTCCTGGGCGTCAGCCGGCCGGCTTGCCGGCCAGGCCCTCCAGCCTGTCGATCGCCCGCTCCAGCCGGTCGGCGAGGTCCGGCGTCTGGGGCAGTCGGCGGACCTGCAGGCCGCTCAGCACGAGGTCGACGATGGCGTCCGCCGTCGCGTCCGGATCGAACTGTCCCTCGCCGCGCAGATAGGCCCAGGTGTGGTGCTCGATGCAGCCGTAGATCATGTCCCGCACCAGTCTCAGCGCCACGTCCCCGCGCAATTCGCCGGCGGCGATGCCTTCCTTGATGATGTCAAGCGTGCGGCGGGTGTACTGCTTGTTGAGCTCGTAGACCGTGGTGTGGCTGTAGTCGCGGCCGGTACGCAGGAACTGGAACATCAGGTCGCAGAGCGCCGGCTCCTCGTGGATCGTCTTCAGGTGCCGCCAGATCATGAAGCGCAGCCGGTTGCGGGTGCCGCGGATGCCGGAAAGCTGCTGGTCGTAGTCGGCCAGCATCGCCTCGTACCAGTCCTCGATCACCTTCACGAGCAGGTCGCGCTTGTTCTCGAAATAGCGGTAGATCGAGCCTTCCACGACATTCGCCCGCACGGCGATGTCGGACATCGGCGCGTCCTCGTAGCCCTTCTCGCGGAAGACGTCGCGGGCGGCCGCCATGATGTCGGCGACCCGGCGCTCGCGCGAAAGCCTGAAAACCTGGCGGCGTGCTGGTCCGTTCTTCATCCGTCCTCCATCCGGAAGCTCGCCGGCCGCCTCTCGGCGAACGCGGCCATGCCTTCCCACCACTCGGCGCCGGCGGACGCGGCCAGAACGGCATCGAGGGCGATTCGGTCGGCCTCGTCCGGAGCTGCCGTTTCGCAGCGGTACAATGCGCGTTTGGTCTCCGCAACGGAAATGGGGCTGCACAGCAATAGCCTTTTGGCGAAGGCAAGTGCTGCGACGTCCAGTTCCGCCGCCGGGTGGACGGCCGTGGCGAGGCCCGCCGCCTTCGCGTCCGCCGCGGTCAGCTGGTCGCCGAGCAGCGCCATCTCCAGCGCCTTGGCGCGGCCGACGACATGGGCGAGCGATTGAACCCCGCCGGCACCCGCCAGCGCGCCGAGCCGGGTCTCGGTCAGGCCGATGCGCGCAGTGTCCGCCATCAGGCGGAAGTCGCACGCCAGCGCCAGCTCGCAACCGCCGCCGAGCGCGAAGCCGTTGATCGCCGCGACCGTGACGAACGGCGCCTCGCGCAGGCGGCTGAACACCCTGATGATCGGCTTGACATAGTCGTCGCGGATCGCGCGGGCGTTGCGGTAGAGCGGCGAGGCGGGGTCGGTGAAGAGCTTGATATGGGCGCCGCCGCAGAAGGTCTTGCCGGACCCGGTGACGATCAGCACGCGCGCCTTGGCCGAGGCGGCCTCGTCGAACAGCCGGTCGAGCGTCTCAAGGAGCTCGCTCGTCAGCGTGTTGTGCGTATCACCTCTGGTCAGCGTGATGCGCGCCACGCCCGCCGCTGGCCAGGAAAGCTCCGCCGCCATGTCCGTTCGCGTCATTCCACCCCTCCACGCAATTCCGAAATTGCCCCGTTGACAAACCGGATCGTTCATCCTCTTAATGAACACAATTCATCATTTCGCAGCCAAGTGCAAGACGAGACAACAAGCACGGGCGACGATGTCGGGAGGGGCACGATGAGTTTCAACGCCTGGGTTTCCATGCCTGATAACGCCGAATCCGGTTGGCTGCGGTGACTCGGCCTGTCGTATTGCCCGAGATTGGAGCTGCGCCCGCTGTGACGGAGCGTCGATTGATAAGCCTTGTTCATTTGCTGCGCGGTCCTGACGCATGCTGGCTCTGAAGAACATCCAGATCCTCTACGACCGCGCCATCGAGGCGGTGCGCGACGTGTCGCTCGAAGTGCCGACGGGGCAGATCGTGGCGCTGCTCGGCTCCAACGGCGCGGGCAAGTCGACCATCCTCAAGGCGATCTCGGGCGTCCTCTACCAGGAGGACGGGGAGATCATGAGCGGATCGATCCATCTGGAGGGTGAGCCGATCTCCGGACGCTCGCCGCGCGCGATCGTCGAGAAGGGCATCCTGCAGGTGCCGGAGGGGCGGGCGCTGTTCGCGACGCTCACCGTCGAGGAGAACCTTTTGATGGGCGGCTTCACCCGCAGCCGCGCAGAAGCGGCGGAGGGACTGGAGCGGGTCTACCAGATGTTCCCGCGGGTCAAGGAGCGGCGGACGCAGATTTCCGGCTATCTCTCCGGCGGCGAGCAGCAGATGGTCGCGATCGGCCGCGCGCTGATGGGCAGGCCGCGGCTTTTGATGCTCGACGAACCGTCGCTGGGACTTGCACCGCAGATCGTCGACACGATTTTCGAGGCGGTCATGTCGCTCAACCGCGACAACGGCATGACCGTGCTCCTGGTCGAGCAGAACGCCCAGCTTGCGCTCCAGACCGCGTCCTACGGCTACATCATCGAGAACGGGCGCATCGTGCTCGACGGCGCGGCGGAGAAGCTGCGCGCCAATGACGACGTCCAGGAATTCTACCTCGGCTTCTCCGGCGGGGAACGGAAGAGCATGCGCGACGTGAAGCACTACAAGCGGCGCAAGAGGTGGCTGTCGTGAGCGTCTTTCTCGAACTCAACGGGGTGACGAAGCGGTTCGGCGGCCTCGTCGCGGTCAACGATGTCGGGCTCACCGTCGAGCAGGGGCAGATCTATTCGCTGATTGGACCCAACGGTGCGGGCAAGACGACGCTGTTCAACCTCATCAGCGCGGTCTTCCGACCCACCTCCGGCAGCATCCTGTTCGAGGGCAAGGATCTGACGCGGCTGCCCACCCATGCGCTCGCCGGCCTCGGCATCGCGCGCACCTTCCAGAACCTCGCCGTCTTCAAGCACGAGACTGTGGTGAACAACCTGCTCGTCGGCATGCACACCCATCTCAGGTCCGACCCCATCTCTGCCGCGATCTTCTGGGGCCGGACGCGCCGCGAGGAAATGAAGGCGCGCGATCGGGTGGAGGAGATCATCGACTTCCTGGAGATCGAGGACATTCGCGACCATCCGGTCGGCACGCTGTCCTACGGCCAGCAGAAGCGCGTCGAGCTAGGCCGGGCGCTCGCCGTGTCGCCCAAGCTCTTGCTGCTCGACGAGATGGTGTCCGGCATGAACCAGGAGGAGCGCGAGGACATCGCCCGCTTCATCCTCGACCTGAAGGACGAGCTCGGCATGACCGTGTTCATGGTCGAACACGACATGGGGATCGTGATGGACATCTCCGACCATGTCTGCGTGGTCAATTACGGCCGCAAGATCGCCGAGGGCACGCCGGCGCAAGTCGCGGCCAATCCGGCGGTGATCGACGCCTATCTCGGCGCCAAGAGGAGCGCGGCATGAGCGGGGCGATCGATTTCGCGCGCGTGACGATGCCGCAGGTGCTGCAGCACCACGCGCAGACACGCGGTTCCGATCTCGCGCTGCGCGTCAAGGAAAAGGGCCTTTGGCGCCGCTACAGCTGGCAGGACTATTTCGACCATGCACGTCTTGTCGCAATCGGCCTGCATGCTTTGGGCCTGAAGCAGGGTGAGCGGATCGCCGTTGCCGGCGACGACAGTCCCGAATGGCTGTTCTCCGACCTCGGCGTGCAGATGGCAGGCGGGGCCTGCCTCGGCATCTACCCGACCAATCCCTGGCCGGAGCTGCAATATATCGTGCGCCATTCGAAGGCGCGGATCGTCGTCTGTGGCGACCAGGAACAGACGGACAAGGTGCTGGAGGCGCGGGCCAAGGACGGCGGCCTGCCGGATCTCGAGCATATCGTCTGCGTCGACATGAAGGGCATGCGCCACTACCGCGAGCCGGGCCTGATCTCCTTCGCCGACCTTCTCGAACTTGGTCGGAAGAACGAGGCGAAGCTCGGTCCGGTGGTCGACGCGCAGCTCACCGCCGGCAAGCCCGACGACGTCGCGATCATCGTTTACACGTCGGGCACGACCGGCATGCCGAAGGGTGCGATGCTGACCCATCGCAACATGCTGCACTCGGCCTCGCAGGTGGTGCAGATACACGGGCTCAGCCGCGAGACCTATTCGGTGCTCTGCTACCTGCCGCTCTGCCACGTGGCGGAACGCAGCTTCTCGACAGTAATGCAGCTCGTGACCGGTTGCACCGTGTCCTTCGCCGAGTCGGTCGACACTGTCGTTGTGAACCTGCGCGAGATCGCGCCGAAGGGCTTCCTCGGTGTGCCGCGCATCTGGGAGAAGATGCAGCAGAGCGTGCTCTACCGCGTCAAGGACACGACAGCCTTCCAGCGCCGCGTCTATGAGGCCTGCATGAAGCGCGGTCGGCCGATCGCAGAGCGGCGCCTCGCCAACGGCGGTACCTTCGCCAGCCTCGGTGACCGGGCGATGTTCGCTCTGCTGTCGCTCGTCTGCTTCCGAAGCCTGCGCACCTTCCTGGGCGTCAACCGGGTGAAGAACGGCTTTTGCGGCGGCGCGACCGTCTCGCCGGAGGTGCTGTTGTTCTTCTGGATCCTCGGCGTGCCGGTCTATCAGATCTACGGCATGACGGAGAGCGCCGGCGTCTCGCACACGCAGCGCCCCGGCGCCACGACGCTCGGCCGCTCCGGTCCGCTCATCCCCGGCGTCGAGCAGAAGGTGGACGAGGACGGCGAGCTGCTGCTCAGGGGCGCCAGCATCTTCAAAGGCTATCTTTTCGACGATACGGCGACCTCGCGCGCCTTCAGCGACGGCTGGCTGCATACGGGCGACATCGTCGAGATCGAGAAGAGCGGCGAGGTCCATGTGCTCGATCGCAAGAAGGACATCCTGATCACGTCCGGCGGCAAGAACATCACGCCGTCGCTGATCGAGAACGCGCTGAAGGATTCGCCCTACATCCGCGAGGCGATCCTGCTCGGCGACGGCCGCAACTTCCTGTCGGCGCTGATCCAGATCGATCTCGAGACCACCGGCAAGTGGGCGCAGCAGCAGAACATCCAGTACACCACCTACCGGACGCTGGCGCAGAACGAGAAGGTCAACGAGCTGATCTCGGGAGAGGTCAGGCGCGTCAACGACCGCTTCGCCCGCGTCGAGAACGTGCGCAAGTTCGTCATCCTCGCCAAGGAACTCGACCATGACGACGGCGAGCTGACCGCGACGATGAAGGTGCGTCGGCGGATCATCGAGGACAAGTTCCGCACCGAAATCCAGTCGATCTACGGAGGCGCGGCCTGATGGACTTCTTCCTCCTCCTCATCGCCACCGGCCTCGTCTCCGGTGCCGCCTACGGCCTGATCGCGATGGGCTTCGCGCTCATCTTCAAGTCGACCGGCGTCGTGAACTTCGCCCAGGGCGAGCTGGTGATGCTCACCGCCTACATCTCGTTCACGCTCTACTCGACCTTCGACCTGTCGTTCTTCCCGCTGATGCTGGTGACGATCCCGATCTCGATGCTGATCGGGCTGGTGCTGGAGCGGCTGTTTATCCGACCGATGCTCGGCGAGCCGATCTTCGCCATCGTCATGGTGACGGTCGGCCTTGCGGTCATCCTGCGCGGCATCACCATCATGATCTGGGGGCCGGACCCGTTCAACTTCACCGCCGGAATCTCGACCGAGGTGGTCTATGTCGGCTCGGTGCCGTTCTATCCGGCGCAGCTCTATCTTATTGGCGCGCTGGCGGTGCTGACTTTCGCGGGCTGGGCTTTCCTGCGCTTCAGCCGCATGGGCATCGCGATGCGCGCCGTGGCGGCCAACGAGACGGCAGCATTGCTGGTCGGCATCAGCGTCAGCCGCATCCACGCGGTCGCATGGATGCTGTCGGCGGCGATCGCGTCGGTGGCGGGCGTGCTGTTCGCGGCCAACTTCAAGCTGGCACCGGACCTGTGGTTCCAGGGGCTGAAGTCGTTCCCGGCGGTCATCCTTGGCGGCCTTGACTCGGTCATCGGCTCGGCCGCGGCCGGCCTCGTCATCGGCCTGATCGAGAACCTGTTCCAGGGCTATATCGGCCAGGGGCTGCGCGAGATCTCCGGCTTCATCGTCATCATCATCGTGCTGATGGTCCGCCCCTACGGACTGTTCGGCTCCAAGGACATCGAGCGCGTCTGATGCGGACAGGACATTTCAAGGAACGTACCGGACAGCTGGTCGCGCTCAGCGACAGCAAGGTGGTCTGGTCCTTCGTCGCGCTGCTGTTCGCGCTGGCGCTGGTCGCACCCTTCGTGCTCGGCAACTACCAGGTGACGCTGGTCGTCTCGACGCTGATCGCGATCGTCGGCGCGGTGGGCCTCAACATGCTGACCGGCACGACCGGGCTGATCTCGCTCGGGCAGGCGGGCTTCCTCGCCGTCGGCGCCTACACCAATGCGATCCTGATGATGGACTATGGCTGGCCGGTCTGGCTGTCGCTGCCGGCGGGCGGGGTGATGGCGGCGCTGATCAGCATCCTGGTCGGCGTGCCGTCACTCAGGCTGAAGGGCCTCTATCTCGCAATCACCACGCTCGCCTTCGCCTTCATCATCAACCATATCATCCTCTATGCCGAGGGTCTGACGCATGGTCCGAACGGCATCTTCGTGTCTGGCGCGAAGCTGTTCGGCTTCGATATCCAGAAGGGCAAGCCGCTCTACTACACGACGCTCGGCATCGCTGCGATCGTCGTCTTCGCGGCGCTCAACATCCAGCGCTCGCGGATCGGCCGCGCCTGGATGGCGATCCGCGACCACGACATTGCCGCGCGGGTCATGGGCGTCGATCTCGTACGCTACAAGCTTCTGGCCTTCATGGTGTCGTCCTTCATCGTCGGCATCGCCGGCGCACTGATCTCGCTGCAGATCCGCTTCGTCAACATCGACGTGTTCGCGCTGATCCTGTCGATCGAGGCACTGGCGATCGTGATCCTCGGCGGACTCGGCTCCATCGCCGGCGCCATTCTCGGGGCGATTTTCCTGTCACTGCTGCCCGAGGCGATCCGGCTGTTCTTCGAGACCTTCGCCGACACGAATTCGAGCTTCTACACGACCTATGTCTACGAAATCCGCGGCATCACCTACGGCGTCGTCATCATCGCCTTCCTGCGGCTGAAGCCGGAAGGACTGATCGGGCTTTGGCGTGACATCCGCAAATACTGGAGCAACTGGCCGCTCGCTTACTGACGCGCGACCGCAATGGGAGGAATGAACATGAGGAAGACATTGCTTGCACTGGCCGCGACGCTGCTCGCGTCGACGGCATACGCACAGGAGACCGGCGTCACCGACACCGAGATCAAGATCGGCGACGTGAACATCATGACGGGGCCGGCGTCCTTCATCGGCAAGGCTGTTTCCGTGGGCTCGAAGATCGCGGCGTCCGAGATCAATGAGGCCGGCGGCGTCAACGGCCGCAAGATCACGGTCATCACCGAGGACGACGGCTATGTGCCGGCGCGTTCGTTCCAGGCGCTGACCAAGCTCCTCGAAGTTGACGGCATTTTCGCGCTGAACGGCACGTCCGGATCGGCCAACATCCTCGCGATGCTGCCGCTGATCGAGGAGAACAATTTGCCGACCGTCGTCACCACCGCGCCGAACGAGCTGGTCTACACTCCGGTGCGACCGTCCGTGTTCACCATCGGCGCGAGCTATTCCGACGCGTTCTACGGCCAGCTGAAATACATCCACGAGAACATGAAGGTGGAGAAGCCGGTCTACGGCCTGATCCGTCAGGACGACGATTTCGGCGCGGCGATCGAACACGGCTACGACCGCGCGATCAAGGAGTTCGGCGGCACCGACGGGCTGAAGGTGCGCTTCAAGAAGGGCACCGCCAACTTCGCCGCCGAGATGGCGCAGATGAAGCAGGCCGGTGTCAATGTGCTCGCCAACGGCGGCATCATCGCCGGCGCGGCCAACATCCTGGGCGAGGCGCGCAAGCTGTCGCTGGACCTGCAGGTCGCGGGCGTCTGGTCGGAGGATATGCCTCCGTCGGTCAACCTGGCGGCGCCGGCCGGTTACGACTACCTCATTGCCGACTACGTGGCGCTGAACGGCCCGGCGATCGACGCGTTCATGGAAAAGGCGAAGAAATACGTCTCGGCCGAAGAGATCGCCGCGATCAACCGCTACACCTATCTCAGCTATGTCGGCCTGCATTCGTTGGCGGAAGGCATGAAGCGCTGCGGCAAGGAACTGACGCGGGCCTGCACGGTCGAACAGCTGCGCGGGCTGAAGGATTTCGACACGCAGGGCGTATCGGCGCCGATCAGCTTCGACAACGACAAGCAGCTCTCCGGCACGGCGCTCAAGATCTACCAGCTCAATTCGAAGGACAAGACCTTCAAGACGCTGCAGGATTTCACCCAGTACTGAGACACACCCCGCCTTGGCCCGCCGTTCTCCGGCGGGCCATTTTTCCTTTCGGGATCTTTCCGCATGCCGACACCTGCTTCCTGGGCTGGGCGTCTTCGACTTCCGGTCGTCGCGGCGCCGATGTTCCTCATCTCCGGCCCCGACCTCGTCGTTGGGACATGCAATGCGGGCGCTGTCGGTTCCTTCCCGGCGCTCAACCAGCGGACCAGCGACGGCTATCGCGACTGGCTCGACGAAATCGCCGGAAGGCTGGAGCCGGGTGCCGCGCCCTTTGGCGTCAATCTGGTCGTGCACAAGTCCAATCCGCGCCTGGAGGCTGATCTCGCCATCACGATCGATCACAAGGTGCCGCTGGTCATTACCTCGCTTGGGTTGAACCGCGACCTGATCGCGGCGGTGCACGGCTATGGCGGGCTGGTGTTCCACGACGTGACGAACCTGAGATTTGCGGCGAAGGCCGCCGAGGCGGGCGTCGACGGGCTGATTGCCGTAACCTATGGCGCGGGCGGCCACGCGGGGCTGATCAGCCCGTTCGCGGCGCTGCACGAGATCCGGCAGATCTTCGACGGTACGCTCCTGCTCGGCGGCGCGATCTCGACCGGGCGCCAGGTGGCGGCGGCACGGCTGATGGGCGCGGACATGGTCTACATGGGCACCCGCTTCATGGCGACGGCCGAGAGCATGGCGGTGGAGCGGCAGCGGCAGATGATCCTCGACGCCAAGGCCGCCGACATCGTCTACACGCCGGCTGTCAGCGGCGTGCCCGGCAATTTCCTGCGCGCCAGCCTCGCCGCGGCGGGCAAGAATCCCGACGATCTCACGCCGCCCGACAAGCTGAACTTCGGCACGACGGACGCCAAGGCCTGGCGCGACCTGTGGGCTGCGGGGCAGGGCGTGGGCGCGATCGACGACCTGCCGCATGTCGCCGCCCTGGTCGACCGGCTCGCGGCCGAATACCGCTCGGCGGCGACGCTTCTCGCCTGACCCTCGCGCCGGTGTCCGGCGGATTGAGTGAAATCAATCCACCTGAGTGTCCGGCCTGCTATCGTCAGCGGTATGAAGGACGTGAGACAGACTTACGGGCCCATCGTTCAGGCTCCAGAGATCCCGCCGGTGCCGGCGCGCGAGGAACTGGGCAGCGAGGCGTTTCGCGCCATCGACAGGATGCGGGAGGCGATGACGGCGCGCATGAGCGCGGGCCTATCGCCGACGGCGCTGGCGATGGCGCAGTTCGACTGGTGGACGCATCTGATGGCGGCGCCCGGCAAGCGGCTGGAACTCGCCGACAAGGCGGCCCGCAAGTCCGCACGGCTTCTCGCGCATGTCGCTGCGCTCGCCTCCGATCCTGACGCGCCGCCGACGATAGAGCCGCTGCCGGGGGACGACCGGTTCTCGGGCGAGGCGTGGCGAAAGCCGCCCTTCAGCATCTGGGCGCAGTCCTTCCTGCTCACCCAGCAATGGTGGCACAACGTCACGCATGAGGTGCCGGGCGTGTCGCCGCACCACGAGGATGTCGTTTCCTTCATGGCGCGGCAGATGCTCGACCTGTTCTCTCCGTCCAACGTGCCGTTCATGAATCCGGAAATCATCTCCCGCACGATCGAGACGGGCGGCATGAACTTCGTGAAGGGCTTCGCCAACTGGATCGAGGACCAGACGCGGACGGTGAACGGGCAGCCGCCGGTCGGCGCGGAGGAATTCGCCGTCGGCAAGGATGTGGCCGTCACGCCCGGCAAGGTGGTGTTCCGCAATCACCTGATCGAGCTGATCCAGTACGCGCCAGCGACGCCGGACGTCTTCGCCGAACCGGTGCTGATCGTGCCGGCCTGGATCATGAAATACTACATTCTCGACCTGTCGCCGGCCAATTCGCTGATCCGCTACCTGGTCGGGAAGGGCCATACGGTCTTCTGCATTTCGTGGCGCAATCCGACCGCCGAGGACCGGGACCTCGGTCTGGACGACTACCGCCGTTTGGGCCTCATGGCCGCCCTGGACGCCGTCTCGGCGATCGTTCCGGACCGACGAATCCACGCGACAGGATACTGCCTCGGGGGGACGCTGCTCGGGATCGGCGCCGCGGCGATGGCGCGTGCGCGTGACGACCGGCTCGCCACCGTCACGCTGCTTGCCGCTCAGACGGACTTTTCCGAGCCCGGGGAGCTGGCGCTTTTCATCGACCACGACCAGCTGCACCTGCTTGAAAGCATGATGTGGGACCGCGGCTATCTTTCCGCCGACCAGATGTCCGGCGCTTTCCAGATGCTGCGGACCAACGACCTCGTCTGGTCGCGCATGGTGCGCAATTACCTGATGGGCGAGCGCGAGCCGATGTTCGACCTGATGGCGTGGAACGCCGACACGACTCGCATGCCCTACCGGATGCATGCCGAGTATCTGCGCAAGCTCTATCTCGACAACGACCTGGCGGCGGGACGGTTGATGGTGGAGGGCAGGGCGGCTGCAATCCAGAACATCAGGGTGCCGATGTTCGTGGTCGGCACCGAGCGGGACCATGTCGCGCCGTGGCGGTCCGTCTACAAGATCCACGACCTGACCGATACGGAACTCACCTTCGTGCTCACCAGCGGCGGCCACAATGCCGGCATCGTCAGCGAGCCCGGCAGGCCGCGCCGCCGTTATCGCATCGCGACGAAACACGCCGACGGCGTGTCGATCGGCCCGGACGAGTGGACGGCGTCGGCTGACGCGCGGCAGGGTTCGTGGTGGGAGGCGTGGACTGACTGGCTCGCGCTGCATTCCGAGGCCGCGAGGGTTGCGCCGCCGCCGATGGGCGCGCCGGATCATAGCCTTCCGCCACTCGAGGACGCGCCTGGCGTCTATGTGCTGCAGCGATAGACTGCTTGATCGAAGTCAATGCGCCTCCGGTTTTCTCGGCTAGCGTTTTTGCTGCAAGCGATACGCAAACGGAGATCGAACATGGCGACGAAGAAGACGACTTCCACCATTGAAGCGCCGTCCGTACCGTTCCTGGCTGAGGGACGCAACGCGATCCAGGCGGGAATGCAGATCCAGGCGCAGGCATTCGGCGCGTTGCTGCGCTATCAGATCGAGGGCCTCGCCTTCCTGAAACGCCGCTACGAGCAAGATGCGAAACTGGCCGAGGAACTCGCCGCGAGCGAGGAGATGAAGGACGCCTTCGACATCCTCAGCACCTTCGCCCAGAACGCCGCGTCCGACTATGCGGGCGAAGCCAGCCGGCTCGCGTCTCTCGGTTCGAAGCTCGCGTCCGAGGCGGCGAAGCAAGCACGCAAGGACGCCGCGACAATCGCCGGGGACATGGCCGCGCAGACGGCCGCCTGAACGGCGACGCGAGCCCCGGTCATGCGGCCGAGGGCTCGCCCTTTTTCGTGAATGCCAGAATGTCGGCGACGATGCGGGCCGGCTGGCGCGCGGCGTCGAGCCTACGCCAGCCGATATCGCCCGCGTCGCGCTGCAACTGGCGGGACAGGACGTCGACGGTGGCGTCGGAAGGGCCGCCGGAGCGCTGCCCGACCCTCTGCCAGAGCACGTCGGCTGGCGCCTCCAGCCATATGCCGTCGAAGGGGACATTCCGCTCGTCGGCGACCTGCTTGATCCGGGCGCGGTCGTTCGGCCGTTCGAAGACGGCGTCCGCTACCACCGAGCCGCCCTCGGACAGGATAAGACCGGCCCGCCAGGCCATCTCGCGATAGACGCGATCGGACACTTCCGGCCGATAGGCCTTGTCCGGCAGGCGCGTTTCGGCTGCGACGCCGTGCAGCGCCTTGCGGATGCGGTCGCTCTCGACAATGCGCGCGCCGGGCGGCGGTCCGACATGCGGCGCCAGCGCTTCGGCGACCGTCGTCTTGCCCGTGCCGCTCAGCCCACCGATGGCGAGGAGGCGTGGCGGATGGGGGGTTAGCAGGCGGTTGGCGAGGTCGAAATAGGCGCGCGCTTCTCTTTCCAATTTGCCGGACGGGTCCGCGCCTTCCTCGACCTGCGTCGCGGTGACATGCGCCCGCACGGCGGCCCGGACTGACATGAGGAAGGGAAGGAGCACGAAGCCGTCCTCATCGTCCGCCTCGTCCAGGTAGCGGTTCATCACCAGATTGGCGAGTTCGTCCAGGTCGCGGTGCCACAGGTCCATCAGCAGAAAGGCGAGATCGTAGAGCACGTCCACGGTCGCAATCTGGTCGTTGAACTCGATGCAGTCGAACAGGCGCGGCTCGCTCTGGTCGAGGAAGAGGTTGCGCAGGTGGAGATCTCCATGGCAGCGCCGCACCTTGCCCGCCTGCTCCCGCCGGTCGAGCAGGACGGCATGATGCGCAAGTGCTACGCGGAAGGCAGCGTCGAAGCGCTCGACCTCGTCCGTCGAGAAGACATGGCTTGTCGCGAAGCCGGCCCGGTTGATGTGAAGCACGCCCGCCAGATTGGCCGCGCCGCCGCCCGTATGGACGACCGGCGCGCCACGGTGGAAACGGACGATCATCCGCGCGGTGTCGGTCATCAGGGCCGGCGTCAGCCTACCCGCTTCGGCCATCCGGTCGAGCAGGGCGGACTGGTCGAAACGCCTCATCTCGATGGCCGCGTCGACCATCTCGCCTTCGCCGTCGAAGTCGAGGCGTCCGCCGGCGTCTCGCGTCAGGCGCCGCACGCCGAGATAGAGGCCGGGGGCCGTTTCGGAATTGAACTCGACCTCCTTCTCGCATGCGGCGAGCCGCAGGGCAGGCGTGGAGAAATCGACATAGGGGAGCTTCACCGCGCGCTTCATCTTGAAGGCGCGCTCTCCGACGAGAACGATGTGCGAGATGTGGGTTTCGATGGTCTCGACCGGGCCGGTCACCCCGTGCGTCGAGGGATCGGTGAGGAATGCAATCGCATCGGTCTGCTCGTCGGTGATCAATGCCGGCTCCTTCCGCTTGTCGGTCCAAAGGGCCGAAAAATCCCGTGGCGGGCGCTATCGATGGAAACGCGCCTGCCGCGAGGTGGTTCGTCCCTATGTGCTAGCGGGCCATCAGGATCGGCAGCGGCGGCTCGTCGATCATCGATTTCGTCACCCCGCCGAAGATCCGTTCCTCCAGTCTGGAATGACCGTAGGCACCCATCACCAGCAGCTCGGCCGCGGTATCGACCGCATGCTGGCGCAAAACAGCGGCGATCGAACGGCCCTGGCTCGGACGGCGGTCGACGGTTACCCTGACGCCGTGTCGCGCGAGATAGGCGGCGGCATCGGCGCCGGGTTCGGCACCCTGGCCGCTCTCTCCCTCGACGGGATCGACCAGCAGCAGGCGGACGTCCTCCGCCGTGGACAGGATGTCGAGCGCACTGGCGACCGTGTTGGACGCCTCCAGGCTCGAATCCCACCCGACCACCACGCGCCTCGGCCTGATCGTTGGGCTCGAGCCACGCGGCACGAGCAGCAGCGGCTTGCCGGACGAGAACAGGGCGCCGGCGATCACTTTGCTCTTCAGGATGCCGCCGCGCAGAAGCTGAGGGCCGACGAGCGTGAGGTCGGCATAGCGGGCGCGCCGGCCGACGATGTCGTCCACCCACGGTTCCTCGGGATAGTCGCTCGACACGTCGGCCGATATCGACAGGGCCGCGAGCAGGTCGGATACCGCCGCGGTCCGCTCTTTCAGGCTTGCTTTGTCGGCCTCCCGCTCCTGGAGCCATGCGTCCGATACGATCGCGGCATAGCCGCCGATCGGCGGGGCAGCTGCGAGCTTGACGACGAGGACGGCGAGATGCGCGCCGTGTTCCTCGCACAGCGTGGCGGCGAGCTTCAGGTCCGTGTCGTCGAGGTCCGGGCTGGTGACGGTGAGGATCGTCTTCATGGGCAGGGCGCTCCCATCTGGTGGCAGATGCCGTCAATCTACGGATGACGGTGCCCTCTTCCCTTGAGCAGGATCAAAGATCGGGGAAGTGTGACGCGCGAAAATGTCAGCCTTGGGTCCGGTCGACCGGCTCTGTGAGGGTGTCGCGATGAAGGCAATGGTGCTCGAAAAGCCTGGCATGCCGCTCGTGCCGGTCGAATGGCCCGATCCGGCGCCCGGCGTCGGCGAGATTCGCCTCAGGGTCGAGGCCTGCGCGGTGTGTCGGACCGACCTCCACGTCGTCGACGGCGACCTGACACATCCAAAGCTGCCGCTGGCGCCCGGGCACGAGATCGTCGGGATCGTCGATGCCGTGGGCCCGGACGTCGAGCCGGCGAGGTTGGGGCGGAGGGTCGGCGTCCCGTGGCTCGGCCACACCTGCGGCGCGTGCCCCTATTGCCGCTCCGGCTCGGAAAATCTCTGCGATGCGCCTCTGTTCACCGGCTACACTCGCGATGGCGGTTTCGCGACGCATGTCGTGGCGGATTCGGATTTCGCCTTCGACCTGGACGCGGATGCCGATCCGGTCGCCTCGGCCCCGCTTCTCTGCGCCGGGCTCATTGGTTGGCGCTCGCTCAAGCGCGCGGGAGAGGGCAGGCGTATCGGCCTCTATGGCTTCGGCGCGGCCGCTCACATCATCGCCCAGGTCTGCGCCTGGCAGGGTCGCGATGTCTACGCCTTCACGCGGCCGGGTGATGCCGAGGCGCAGCGCTTCGCGCGCAGACTTGGCGTGAACTGGGCGGGCGGGTCGGATGAGGCGCCGCCGGTGCCGCTTGATGCCGCAATCATCTTCGCGCCGGTCGGCGATCTCGTTCCCGCTGCGCTGAAGGCCGTCCGCAAGGGCGGTCGCGTCGTCTGCGGCGGCATTCACATGAGCGACATACCCTCGATGCCCTATGCGATCCTGTGGGAGGAGCGGGAGCTGGTGTCGGTCGCCAACCTGACGCGCCGTGACGCCGAGGAGTTCTTCCCGGTGGCGCGGGCGGCGCAAGTCCGCACGCATACGACCACCTATCCGCTCGAGCGCGCCAACGAGGCGCTCGACGACCTGCGGCAGGGCCGCCTCAGCGGCGCGGCGGTACTCGTGCCGTAGAGGCGGCTTGCGCATGAAAAAGGGCGCCGCAAGCGGCACCCTTTTAGCACGGAACGATCGAGCGGCTCAGAATTCCTTGCCAATGGCGCGGTCGACCGACAATGGGCCGCCTCCATGACCAGCGAAGAACAGCACGCCTACGGTCCAGATCGCAGAAAGGAAGGTCGCCTTGTCCTGTACCTGGTGCAGGAAAGCGGCGCCGCCATCGGCCAGGCGCTGCAGGCCGTTGGCGGTGAAGAGGTCGTTGCCCCCGGCCTTCACGATGTCGATGCCGGCCTGGGTCAGCAACGTGTCGCCATATGGGTGGCTGTAATGGAACCACCAGGTGATGGCGAGCATCACGGCATTGGCGAGCGCGACGGGCCGCGTCAGGAAGCCGAGCGCGATGGCGATGCCGCCGAAGAACTGCATAGCCGCGAGCAAAGGCGACCAGAACCAGCCTGGATAGAAGCCGATGCTTTCCACGAAGCCGGTCTGTGCGAATGGTGCCAGGATCTTCGCCCAGCCTTCAATGGCGAGAGCGCCGCCGACGAAGACGCGCAGGATGAGCCAGCTCAGCGGCTGCGCGACCGTGTCGTAGAAGCCGCCGAGGAAGGGGATGAAAAGGCGTGGCGTGGACGCTTCCGTGGTTTGCGTGGACATGTGAGGGACTCCTGTTTCGGTGTGAAAGACCGTCCCCATTGGCTCCAGATGCGCCTTCCATCGCATTGACGCGGGTCAAACCCGCATCTTGAACACAGCGTCAACCAATTGCATGAAGGGCAGCACCGAGGCCGCCGCCAGCCTCTGTCTGCGCAGTGGCGAGCCTTGGCGCGAAGACCTGCCCGACGCCGATGAGGATGGGCGTGGCACGGTCGAAGTCGGCGGTGACCTGGGCGAGGTCGTGCAGGGCAGTCCTCTCGCAACGCATGCCGGGCCGTCCCACATTGGCGGCGACGCACGCGGGCGTCTGCGCTGACAGGCCCTCGGCGATCAGACGTTCGGAAATGAGCCCGGCGGTGCGGGCACCCATGTAGAAGATCGTCGTAGCCGACATGTCCGCGGCTGCCCGCCAGTCGACATCCTGCGGCAGGCCGCCCGACTTGGAATGGCCGGTGATGAAGCGGACGGATTTCGCCATGTCCCGGTGGGTGAGGGAAACCCCGAGCGTCGCGGCGAGCGCGAGGCCTGCGGTGACGCCCGGAACGACTTCGTAGCCGATGCCGGCGGCCTCCAGCTCGGCGATCTCCTCGCCGGCGCGGCCGAAGATCATCGGATCGCCTGATTTTAGCCGGACCACATGTCGGCCGGCGCGGGCAAGCTTCACCATCAGGGCGTTGATCTCGCTTTGCTTGCAGCTCGGCCGGCCGGCGCGCTTGCCGACGAGGATGCGTTTCGCCTCCCGGCGGGCGAGTTCGAGCACGTCGTCGGAGACCAGGTCGTCGAACAGGATCACGTCGGCCGCCTGCAGCGCGCGCACCGCCTTGAGCGTCAGTAGTTCGGCGTCGCCCGGTCCCGCGCCGACGAAGGTGACCTTGCCGCGCGGGACCTCGCGAGAGGAACGGAAAAGGGTAGAAATGTCCCGGTCGGCCGTTTCGGACGGAGCGGGGCCGAAGGCGAGGTCGACGAACGTCTCCCAGAACGCGCGGCGGGCCGGACCAGGCGTTAGCGTCTCCGCCACCCGCTCTCGGGCCGTGCGGGCCAAAGCGGCCCAGTTAGCCAGTGAGGGTGGCAGCAACGTCTCGATGCGGCGGCGCACTGCCTGGCCGAGAATGGGGGCCGCGCCGGAGGTCGAGATGCCCACGACCACGGGCGAACGGTTGACGATTGTGCCGAACTGGAAGTCGCAGAAGGCCGGCCTGTCGATGATGTTGCACGCCGTGCCTGCGTGCCGGGCGGCGTCATGGAAGGCGGCGGCCTCGTCGTCGCTTCCCGCGTCCGCCAGCGCGACAGCCGCGCCGCGCAGGCTGGCCGGCTCCCAGCGCCGGGGATGGATGGTCAGTTTCGGCTCGCGCTCCGCGATGCGGCGCATTTCGTCTGAGAGTTCGTCCTCGGGCGCGAAGACCTCGACCGCGGCGCCGGCCGCCGCGAGCAACTCGGCCTTCCAGGCGGCCGCGTCCGTGCCACCCGCGACGATAGTGCGTTTTCCCGCGAGGTCGAGAAAGACCGGCAGGACCGACAGCGGTCGGATCCGCGCCGGGGCTTCTTCACTCGGCTGCCTGGAGACGACCTGCATCGATGATGGCCCTTATCTCTGAGCGGCAGGAGCCGCAGTTGGTGCCGGCGCGCAGGCTTTGGCCGACCTCTTCGACCGTCGAGCAGCCCGCTGACACTGCCGAGGCGATCTGGTTGACGCCGACATTGAAGCAGGAGCAGACGATCCGGCCCGTGGATGCCATCGGCACCGGCGAGCGGCCGGACAGAAGCGCCATGCGCTCGGCGGCGGAGAGCGGCTGGCGCGAGCCGATCAGGAGTTGCAGCCAGTCGCGCGGCGGCAGTTCGCCTGTGGGGGCGACGAACAGCGCTTCGGCCAATGTCCCGGCCTCGTCCAGCGAGGCGGCGCGGTAGGTGCGGCCGTGGCGGTCGCGATATTCCACCAGATGCTCTGGGCCGACGTCGGGCAGAAGGGAACGCGCGAGCAGGATGCCCTGGTCGGGCGATTCCGTGCCGCACAGATCGTAGGCCCAGCCGCCCTCGATCGCGTGGCGGCTCCAGTGCACGAAGCCGGTGGGGCACAGGTCGCGCCGGGTCAGCAGCACCGCGGTCCAGTTGATTTCCTCACGCGCGATGCGGACAGGCGTGTGCTTCAGCTCCGGCTGGCCAGAGACCGGGTCGACATCGGGCGTCGAGATGGAGCCCGCGGCGGCGTTGGTGGCGAAGGAGCCGCTCCAGTGCATCGGCAGGAAGGCTTGCCCGGGGCGGACCGTATCGGTGATGCGCACCTTGGCGCGGACGGTTCCCTCCGCGCTGGTCACGCGGGCGAGATCGCCGTCGGCCAGGCCGTAGGCGACGGCATCGGCTACGCTTATATCGATCATCGCTTCCGGCGTGTTGGCGGCAAGCCTCGGCACGCGGCCGGTGCGGGTCATCGTGTGCCACTGGTCCCGCAGACGGCCGGTGTTCAGCGCGATCGGGAAGGTTGCATCGACTGTCCGCGCGAGACGATCCTGCCTGACGGCGACGAAGCGGGCGCGCCCGTCGGAGGTCGGGAAGCGACCGTCGGCGAAGAGGCGGTGGTGAGAGACGCTTTCCTTCGCAACAGGCCAATGCCGGGGGAGCATGGCGTCGTAGGCAGTGTCGTCCATGGCCATCGCGCCGATGTCGAAGACGCGCCGGCCACCGTTCTCGTAGGCCGACAGCGCGGCGTGTTCGCGAAAAATCGCAGCGGGAGCTTCATAGGCGAAGGCGTCGCCGAAGCCCATGCGCGCGGCGACGTCGCAGACGATGCGCCAGTCCGGCCGCGCCTCGCCCGGCGGCGGCAGGAAAGCGCGCTGGCGCGAGACCCGGCGCTCGGAATTGGTGACCGTGCCGTCCTTCTCGCCCCAGCCGGCGGCGGGCAGGTAGACGTCGGCATAGCGGGTGGTGTCGGTCCGGGTGATGTCGGAGACGACAACGAAGTCGCAGCTCTTCAGCGCGGCGCGCACGCGGCCGGCGTCGGGCATCGACACCGCCGGATTGGTGCCCATCACCCACAGCACCTTGATACGCCCGTCGCCGACGGCGCGGAACAGATCGACCGCCTTGAGGCCCGGCCTACTGGCAATGTTGGGCGCGCGCCAGAAGCGGGCGACGCGGTCGATGTCTTCCGGGCTCTCGAAGCCCATATGGGCTGCCAGCTGGTTGGCGAGCCCGCCAACCTCACGGCCGCCCATCGCGTTGGGCTGGCCGGTGACCGAGAACGGTCCCGTGCCCGGCCTGCCGATCCGGCCGGTGGCGAGATGGCAGTTGACGATCGCGTTGACCTTGTCGGTGCCGCGCGAAGACTGGTTGACGCCCTGGCTGTAGACGGTGACCGTGCGCTCGGTGTCGGCGAAGAGCTGGAAGAACAGCTGCACGTCGGCCTCGGCGAGGCCACAGCCGGCCGCGACGTGCGAAGGCGACGGCGCATCAGCCATCGCGGCGGACAGGGCTTCGGCGAAGCCGGAGGTCGCCGCGGCGACATAGTTCTGGTCGATCACGTTCGAGCGGGCAAGGTGCGCCAACACGCCGTTGAACAGCAGCACATCGGTGCCGGGGTCGATCGCGAGATGAAGGTCGCACTCCTGTGCCGTCGCCGTGCGGCGCGGATCGATGACGATAACTTTCGTCCCTCGCGTCCGTCGGGCCGCGAGCAGGCGTTGGTAGAGGATCGGGTGGCACCAGGCGGTGTTGGACCCGGTCAGGACGACGAGGTCGGCCTCCTCGAAATCCTGGTAGGTGCCCGGCACCACGTCCTCGCCGAAGGCGCGACGGTGGCCGGCGACCGACGAGGCCATGCAGAGGCGTGAATTGGTGTCGATGTTGCCCGAGCCGATGAAGCCCTTCATCAACTTGTTGGCGACATAGTAGTCCTCGGTGAGAAGCTGGCCGGAGACGTAGAAGGCGGCCGAATCCGGCCCATGCGCGGCGATCGTGTCCGTGAAGCGTTTCGCGACGAGGTCGAGCGCGTCGTCCCAGTACGCCTGCCGGCCCGCGATCTCGGGATGCAGCATCCGACCGTCGAGGCCGGTCGTCTCGCCGAGCGCGCTGCCCTTGGAGCAGAGCTTGCCGAAATTCGCCGGATGATCCGGGTCGCCGCGGACGGACACCGAGCCGTCCGCGGCGACCTCCGCCAGCACGCCGCATCCCACCCCGCAATAGGGGCAGGTCGTCCTCACCGCGGCGGCTGTGGGATCTCCTGGAATGTTCATTCGGCCGCCATCAACTGCGCGGCGAGCGCTATCTGGATCTGGCCGTCGACCAGCCTGAGTGGAATCGTCCTGACCGAACCTTCGTCCGCCCCCTGTGCCTGGCCTGTCTCCAGCGAGATCACCCAGTTGTGCAGCGGACATGTCACCGACGTGCCGTGGACGATGCCCTGGCTGAGCGGCCCGCCCTTGTGCGGGCAGTGGTCCTCGATGGCGAAGACCTGGTCATCCGCGGTTCGGAAGACGCCGATCTTGCCTTGCGGCGTCGTCACGCAGCGCGCGCCGCGGCGGGGGATGTCGTCGATATGTCCGATCTGGAGCCAGTCCATCGTCTACTCCGCTGCCTGCTGGAACGGCACCGCCGCCATGGGGCGGAACTCGTGCTTGTCCTTGCCGGAGACCCGTTCCGACCAGGGATCGACCTGCGCGAACTTCTGCGAGAAGACGAAGCGGTCGAAATAGGCCTTCCGCCGCTCCGGATCGCCCATGATCTGGCGGCGGATTTCCTCCAGGCCGATGCGCTTGGCCCATTTGTAGATGCGCTCGAGATAGCGGGCCTGCTCGCGATACATCTGGGTCAGCGCGACGATGACCTCGAGCGCCTCGTCCTCGGTGCGGACCTGGCCGAGCACCTCGGTGCCCTTGATGTCGAGGCCGGCCGCGCCAGCGAAATGGATCTCGTAGCCGGAATCCACGCAGATGACGCCAACGTCCTTGCAGGTCGCCTCGGCGCAGTTTCGCGGACAGCCGGACACGCCCATCTTGACCTTGGCCGGCGTCCAGGAGCCCCACATGAACTTCTCGATACGGATGCCGAGCCCTGTCGAGTCCTGCGTCCCGAAGCGGCACCAATCGGTGCCGACGCAGGTCTTCACCGTGCGTAGGCCCTTGGCATAGGCGTGACCCGAAACGAAGCCGGCCTTGCCGAGATCGGACCAGACAGCCGGCAGATCCTCCTTCTTGACACCCAGCATGTCGATGCGCTGGCCGCCGGTGACCTTGACCGTCGGGATCGCGAATTTGTCGACGACGTCGGCGATCGCGCGCAGCTCCTGTGCGGAGGTGACGCCGCCCCACATGCGCGGCACCACCGAATAGGTGCCGTCCTTCTGGATATTGGCGTGGACGCGCTCGTTGATGAAGCGCGACTGGTAGTCGTCGGCATATTCGTCAGGCCAATCGCAAACGAGGTAGTAGTTGAGGGCAGGGCGGCACTTGGCGCAGCCGCAGGAGGTCTTCCACTCCAGCTCCTGCATCACCGCGGGGATGGTCTTCAGCCCTTTCGCCTTGATCAGTCGGCGCACCTCATCGTGGCCGAGCGTGGTGCAGGTGCACATCGGCTGGATCGCAGCGGGGTTGTAGCTGTCGCCGAGAGTGAGCACCATCAGCTTCTCGACCAGTGGCGTGCAGGTACCGCAGGAGGCGGATGCCTTGGTGTGGGCGCGTACGTCGTCCAGGCTGGTCAGGCCTTTCGACGTGATCGCGCCGGTGATCTTGCCCTTGCAGACGCCGTTGCAGCCGCAGATCTCGGCATCATCCGAGAGGGCCGCAACGGCCGCCAGAGGGTCCGCGGAGGCGCCTCCCTGGAAGGCTTGGCCGAAGATCAGCGTGTCGCGCATCTCCGAGATGTCGGCCTGCGTCTTCTGCAGGTCGGCGAACCAGGAACCGTCGGCCGTCTCGCCGAACAGCACGGTGCCGATAATCTTGTTGTCGCGCAGGATGACGCGCTTGTAGATGCCAGCAGACGCATCGCGCAGGATGATCTCCTCGCGGTCGTCGCCATCGGCGAAGTCGCCGACCGAGTAAAGGTCGATACCGGTGACCTTGAGCTTGGTCGGCGTGTCGGAGTGGGCAAACCGCTCCTCCGTGCCACCGGCCAGGCTGGCGGCGGCCACGCGCGCCATCTGGTAGAGGGGGGCGACGAGGCCATAGACATGGCCGCCGACCTCGGCGCATTCGCCGATCGAAAGGATGTCGGGATCGGACGTTGCCATGCGGGCGTCGGTGACGATGCCGCGGTTGACCTCCAGTCCGGCCTCCTTGGCGAGCGCGACGTTCGGGCGGATGCCGACCGCCATCACGACCAGGCTTGCCGGGATGAACGTGCCGTCGGCGAGCTCGACCCCCTCGACCTTAGCGTCGCCAATGATGGCCTTGGTGTTGGCCTTGGTCAGCACCTCGATGCCGCGGGCTTCGATCGCCTTCTGCAGCAGGTAGCCGGCCGCCGGGTCGAGCTGGCGCTCCATCAGCGTCGGCATGACGTGGATGAGCGTCACGTCCATACCGCGCGCCTTCAGGCCGGCGGCCGCTTCCAGGCCGAGCAGCCCGCCGCCGATGACGACCGCCTTCGCGCGCGATTGCGCCGCGAGCAGCATGGCATTGACGTCATCCAGGTCGCGATAGGTGATGACGCCGGGCAGGTCCTTGCCGGGCACCGGGATGATGAACGGCACCGAACCGGTGGCGATGACCAGCTTGTCGTAGCTCTCGGTGACGCCCATGTCCGAGGTCACGGTCTTGGCGGCGCGGTCGATCGCGACGATCCTGTGGCCCTTGTAGAGCGTCACGTCGTTCTGGACGTACCAGCCGTCGCCGTGGATGACGATGTCGTCATAGCTCTTCTCGCCGGAGAGCACGGGCGAGAGCATGATGCGGTCATAGTTGACCCGTGGTTCCGCGTTGAAGATGGTGACCTGGTAACGACCGGGCGCGGCCTCGAACAGGTGCTCCAGCATCCTGCCCGGCGCCATGCCGTTGCCGACGATGACAAGCTTCTCGGTCATCGCCGTCACTCCGCAGCTTCCACGAAGCGGTGTCGTTCGTAGAGGAATTTCAGCACCGCTTCGCGGCATTTGAGGTAGGTCCGGTCGGACGCCAGCGCGATGCGGTTGCGCGGGCGCTCGAGGGTTACGTCGAGTACTTCACCAATGCGCGCCGCCGGGCCATTGGTCATCATCACGATCCGGTCCGAAAGCAGGACTGCTTCGTCGACGTCATGCGTGATCATGATCACTGTGTTGCCGAGCGACTGGTGTATCTGCATGACCTGGTCTTGCAGGTGCGCTCGGGTCAGGGCGTCGAGCGCACCAAACGGCTCGTCGAGAAGGAGCAGCTTTGGCTCCATCGCAAGCGCCCGCGCGATGCCGACACGCTGCTTCATCCCGCCCGAGATCTCGGCCGGGCGCTTGTCCCTGGCATGTCCCATATGGACCAGATCGAGGTTGTGCATCGTCCATTCGCTGCGTTCGGCGGCGGACTTCTTGCCGCTGAAAACCTTGTCGACGGCAAGAGCGACGTTCTCCTGAACCGTAAGCCAGGGCAGGAGCGAGTGGTTCTGGAAGACGACCGCGCGGTCGGGGCCTGGGTCATCGACGACGCTGCCATCGAGGAAGACGGCCCCCACCGTCGATCGTGTGAGGCCCGCTACGATGTTGAGAAGCGTGGACTTGCCGCAGCCGGAATGGCCGATGATCGAAACATATTCACCCTTCGCGACGCCGAGCGTCACGTCGCGGAGAACTTCCGTCGTGGAGTTGCCGCGCGAGAACGTCTTGCCGATGCCTTCGATCGACAGATAATGGTTCGCCATGGTCGTGCTCCTCAGGACGCAGAGGTGCCGCGTGTCACGCGGTTGCCGATGAAGGCGACGATCCGGTCGAGGACGAACCCGACGAGCCCCACATAGATGAGGGCCAGGATGATGTCGCTGATGAGGGACGAGTTCCATGCGTCCCAGATGAAGAAGCCGATGCCGACACCGCCGATGAGCATCTCCGCGGCGACGATGGCCAACCACGAGAGGCCGATGCCGATACGAAGGCCGGTGAAGATGTAAGGCGCCGCCGCCGGCAGCATGATCTTGCGGAAATACTCCTGCCCGTTGAGCCGAAGGACACGGGCGACGTTTCGATAATCCGCGGGGATATTGCGGACGCCGACGGCCGTATTGATGATGATCGGCCAGATGGCCGTGATGAAGATCACGAAGATGGCGGAAGGCTCGCCGTCCCTGAATGCCGCGAGGGAGAGGGGAAGCCAGGCCAGTGGCGGTACCGTGCGCAGGACCTGGAATATCGGGTCGAGCCCCCGCATCGCCAGGCTCGACTGACCGACGAGAACGCCCAGAGCTATTCCCGCGACGGCTGCCAGCGCGTAGCCGAGTGCCACGCGCTGAAGGCTCGCGAGCAACTGCCAGCCCATGCCCTTGTCGTTGCCGCCGTTGTCATAGAACGGGTGGACGATGAGATCCCATGTATCGCTGATGACCTGCGAGGGGGGAGGCAGGGCGGAGGTCGGCCCGGAGCAGAGTGCCTGCCATAGTCCGATAAGCAGCGCCAGGGTGACGAGCGGCGGCACCACCTGACCCGCGACTGACAATGTGCCATCAACCAGCCTGCGAGAGAGGGCCTTGCGGGCGATCGGTAGAGCGTGGACGCTCGCCGCCGGCCGTAGCGGCCTGACCGGCGAGATGATCGTCTTTGCAGCCGAGGCTGTCATATCGGACTCCTTGATGATTTCGATCCAGGTCAGGGGCCGCCGGCCGGTGAGCCGGCGGCTGTAGGACTTCAGGCCATTCGCTTGATCGAAAGGCTCTCCAGGTAGGCGTCGGGATTCTCCGGATCGAACACCTTGCCGTCGAAAAAGGTCTCTTTGCCGCGCGACGTCGAGGTCGGAATGTCCGTGACGCCGAGTTCCCCTGCAGCCTCCCGCCACAGATCTTCGCGGTTGACCTTGTCGATCAGCGCTTTCGTGTCGGTGCTTTCCGGAAGGTAGCCCCAGCGAATGTCCTCGGTCAGGAACCAGAGGTCGTGGCTGCGGAACGGATAGGAGGCGTGGTTCGCCCAGTAGTGCATGATGAACGGGCTGTTCTCGACCACCTTGCCGTTGCCGTAGTCGAAGGTTCCCTTCATCCGATCGACGACGTCCTTGAAGGGGGCGTTGATCCAGTTGCGCTTGGCGCAGATCTGAGCCAGCTCCTCCTTGTTGGCCATGTCCTCACACCACTGCTGGGCTTCCATGACGGCCATCAGCAGCGCCTTGGTGGCGTTCGGGTATTTCTCGACGTAGTCGGCGCGCAGCGCGAACGCCTTTTCCGGATGCTTGTCCCAGAGTTCGCCGGTCGTCAGGGCCGTGTAGCCGATCTGTTGGTTCTTGAGCTGTTCGTTCCACGGCTCGCAGACGCAGAAGCAGTCCATGGTGCCGACTTTCATGTTGGCCACCATCTGAGCCGGCGGAACGACAATCGTCGAGATGTCGCTGTTCGGGTCGATGCCGCCGGCGGCCAGCCAGTAGCGAATCCACAGGTCGTGCGTTCCGCCCGGGAAGGTCATCGCCGCCTTGACCTCCTTGCCGGAGGCCTTCTTGGCTTCCAGCGCGGCCTTGAACGGTGTGGCATCGACGCCCAGCTTGAGATCGGCATATTCCTGACCAACCGAAATGCACTGACCCGCGACGTTGAGGCGCGCGAGGATCATGACGGGGGTAGGCTGGTTGTTCTGCGTCATCGCGCCCGACGTGATGAGGTAAGGCATCGGTGTCAGGATATGGCCGCCGTCGATGCCGTTCCCGGCCGACCCAAGGACGATGTTGTCGCGCGTCGTTCCCCAGGAAGATTGCTTGAGCACTTCAACATCGGGCATCCCGTGCTTCTCGAAGAAACCCTTTTCCTTGGCGACGAACAGGGGGCCGGCATCCGTGAGTGCGATATAGCCAAGTTTGGCTCCCGACACCTCGGGGCCGGCGGCGGCCGCATACGCGCCCGATGGAAGGAGCTGGCGCGCGGCGGCAAGCACGGCCGAAGTGGCAGCGGCCCGTTTGAGGAAGCTGCGGCGGTCCATGCGGAGATGAGATTTGGATGCTGGCCTGTCTATCATGTCGCACTCCGGTTTGAGACGGTGGGAGACCCGTCGAATGACTGTGATTGAAACGAAAAAAGCTGCCGGCCAGAACTTCGCGTCCGTACATCCGGGAGCGCGAATCTCTGATCGGCAGCTTTGCCTGCGGGGCGCCCGTCCTTGGACGCCGATTTCGTGGCCTTTCGGCCTCGCAAAATAGGAAGCACGAAGCGTGCCAGTTTGGCTATTCGAGTGCTTATGCTGGGATTTCAGTGACTTGCGCGTGGTCGCGCCGGAAGCGACCGCCGAAGGACTGACTGCCTGATCGGCAATCAGTCATTTTGCGTTGCACAAATCGTGTGCAGTGCGCTCCGGTTCGGATGTTGTCAGTCGGCAGCCTGCAGGCCGGATGCCTGCGCCTCGATATAGGCGTCAAGCATGTCGGGATCGAAGATACGCCCGTCGAAGAAGCCGTCCGGACCAAGCACGAGGCTGGCGCCGGCGGAGCCGACGGGCGTCGCGGAGGTCAGCGCGCCTTCCACCTTGGCGTTGGCGCCGGGGAGGGCGACGCCCAGCGGCTTCAGGGCGGCGCGGTATAGGTCGGGCCGGTAGCAGTCGCGTGCAATCGCAGCGTTGGCCGGTGTGTGCCTGACATCGCCCCAACGCACCATCTGTGTGTAGAACCACAATGCATGGCTCTTCCACGGGAAGTTCGCCGCCTTGTCGAAGGGAAGGAAGAAGTCGTCGACCCGCCGCAGCACGCCGTCGCCGACATCGAGACGACCCGTCAGTGCACGCGTCTGGATCTCGGCGGGCTGGCAGAGGAAGGCGGGCTGAGCCATCAGCGCCGTCAGTTCGCGGTGATTGGCGGGATCCTGGCACCAGCGCGCCGCGTGATGCAGCGCGCGCAGCAGGGCGGACAGGGCGTCCGGATGGTCGCGCGCCCAGGACTTGCGCACGCCGAGCACCTTTTCCGGGCTGGCGCGCCAAATGGCCGCCTTCACCGTGGCGATATGGCCCTTGCCGGCGACGACCGAGACGCTGTTCCAGGGCTCGCCGACGCAGTAGCCGTCGATATGGCCGGCTGCCAGCGCGTCGGCCATGAAGGGCGGCGGTACGATGACGATCTCGACCTCGCGCGACGGATCGATGCCGCAGCCGGCGAGCCAGTAGCGCAGCTCGTAATTGTGACCCGAATGCGGGTGAGTGACCGCAAAGCGCAACGGCGCCTCGCCGGCTGCCGCGCGCGCGCGGATCAGTTCTCGCAGCGCCGTTCCGTTGCGGGTCGGGTCGAGGTCTGGATGCGCGTCATGCGCCGTCATACCGTCCCAGACGGCGTTGGAGACCGTGACGCAATTGCCGCCGAGTCCCAGCGAGAAAGGCACGATCGTGTCGGACGCCAGCGGCGTGAGGCCGAGATTGCAGGCGAGCGGCATCGGCCCCAACATGTGCGCCACGTCGAAATGACCGATCGCAATGCGGTCGCGGATGTTGGCCCAGGAGGTTTCTCGCGACAGCTTCAGGTCGATGCCTTCCCGCGCGGCGAAGCCGATCTCGCGGGCGCTCACCAGCACGGCGCTGTCGAACAGCGGCATGAAACCGGCATTGATCTCGTAGTCCGCCATTCCTAGAGGCCTCCCGGCCCGAGCAGATCGGCCGCGGTGACAAGGCTCTGCGCCACGTCGGCCAGCTTGCGGTTCTGGTTCATCGCCGTCTTGCGCAGGAGCGTGTAGGCCTCCTCCTCGGAGAGCCCCCGCGACTTCATCAGTATTCCCTTCGCTCGATCGATCACCTTGCGGCCTTCGAGTTCGCCGCGCGCCTCTTCCAGCTCGCGCGCCATGCGCGAAAAGGCATTGAAGCGGCTGATCGCCATCTGGAGGATCGGCTTGACGCGCTCCTTACGCAGCCCGTCGATGATGTAGGCCGAGACGCCGGCATCCACGGCGGCCTCGATGGAAGCCGTGTCGGAGCGGTCGACGAACATGGCGATCGGTCGCTTCACCATGCGCGAGAGCTGGAACATGTTCTCCAGCATGTCGCGGTTTGGGTTTTCGAGATCGATCACGATCACGTCCGGCTCGACTTCGGCGATCCGGCGCGCGATGCCGTTGACGTCGTGGACGATCGTCACATGAGCATAGCCCGCCTCGCGCAGGCCTTCCTCGATGATCGCCGCGCGGATGCGGTTCTCGTCGATGACCAGGATCTGGAGCGTGTCGGAACTCATGGCGGCATTCTGACCGGCGCTGCGATTTGTGCAATGCGGCAAACTGGAGGCCGGATCAGCCAGCTGAATGGCTGCGGACCGTCGCGGCCTCCTGGAGGATCTCGCCTTCCTCTCCGTCGCCGACGCCTATTCCCGCGGCGTTGCCCTCGTCCGTGTCGATGTGCATCTCGGTGAAGGAGTTGGCGCCGACCCGTATCAGCGTGCGGGCGAAGGTGAGGCCGCGATCCGCGTCGCCGATGCGCACGTCGACATATTCGCCGTCCTCCAGGCCAAGGCGAGCCGCATCTGTCGGATTGGTGTGAATGTGGCGCGCGGCGATGATCAGCCCGTCGGTGACCAGATTGCCGGCTGGGCCGGCGATGGTCACGACCGGCGTGCCGTCGAGCTTGCCGCTCTCTCGCACCGGTGCGTCGATGCCGAGCGCGAAGCTGTCGGTGCGTGATACCTCGATCTGCGTGCGCGGACGCAAGGGGCCGAGGATCGCAACCCGCTCCAGCCGGCCCTTCGGTCCCGCGAGCGCGACGCGTTCGGCCGCCGCCCACTGGCCCGGTTGCCTCAGCGGCTTGGCCGGCGTGAGCTGGTAGCCGGGCCCGAACAGGGTCTCGACCGCGGAAGCCGACAGGTGGACGTGGCGGGCGGAGACGGCGACCGGAATCTCCTCGTTGACGGGCGCGGGCAGCGTCAGTGCCGCGGCCGTTTCGCGCGCGATCATCAACTGTTCGGCCGTCTCCGTGACGAAGACGCGCACGCGCGAGCCGTAGGCCTGTATCTGGGGTGCTGCGCGATTGGCGAGTTCCACTGCCTGGTTGCGGTCGTGGTCGAGCCTCAGCCCCATGAACTCCAGACCGTCGCAGATGCGCCGCCGCATCGAGGGCGAGTTCTCTCCGATACCGCCTGTAAACACGACGGCGTCGATGCCGCCCATCGCCGCCGCGTAAGCGCCGACATATTTGCGGGCGCGGTAGGCGAAGATCTCGATGGCGAGCTGCGCGTCGAGGTCGCCTTTGGCGGCCCGATCCTCCAGGTCGCGCATGTCGGACGAGCCGGTGAGGCCTTTCAGACCGCTGTCGTTGTTCAGCGCGGTCTCTATCTCCTGCGTCGACAGGCCGAACCGGCGGCCGAGGAAGCCAAAGGCCCCGGGGTCGACGTCACCGGAGCGGGTGCCCATGACAAGGCCTTCGAGCGGTGTCATGCCCATCGACGAGTCCATGCTCTTGCCGCGATTCACAGCGCAGACGCTGGCGCCGTTGCCGAGATGCACGCTGACGATCTGGAGGTCGGAGGCGGGAACGCCGATCTCCTGCGCGGCCCGCATGGCGACGTATTTGTGCGAGGTACCATGGAAGCCGTAGCGCCGCAGCCCCGCGTCGCGCCATTCCTTCGGCACAGCATAGGTGGTCGCGAAGGGCGGGTTGGTGGCGTGGAAGGCGGTGTCGAAGACGGCAACCTGCGGCACGTCCGGCCACAGCCTGCGGCAGAGACGGATCGCGCCAAGATTGGCAGGGTTGTGCAGCGGGGCGAGCGGGGTGAGGGTATCGATCTCGGCGACGATCGCATCGTCGAGAACGATAGCGGCCGAAAAGCGCGCGCCGCCGTGCACGACGCGATGGCCCACCGCGTCGAGCACCGTCAGGCCGAAGCGTTCGAGCACGGCCGGGATCGCCTCTGCCGCCTGATCGATATTGGCAATCGGGGCGGTGCCGCGCTCGTCGGTCTCGCCGTGCCGGAAGCGGAACTCGCACTTGCCGCCGCGAAAGCGTTCGTAGGAGCCCTTGAATAGCTCTTCCGCGTCCTCGTGCCCGGCGCGGAAGACGCTGAACTTCAGGCTCGAACTGCCGGCGTTGAAGACGAGGATGTGCATGAGGCTCCGCTTCGGGTCGAGGGATCGACCATCCCGATGTCCTCGACACGGGGCGACGCGTCAAGCCCAAGCGCGTCAGCTCATTTCGACGCCCACTGCCAGTCGCGTATCTCGGGCATGTCCTCGCCGTTCTGGCGCACATAGGCATGGTGCGCGGCAAGCTTGCGCTCGATCGCAGCGACGGTGGTCTCCGCGCGCCCGGCAAGGCCAGGGACGCGGCGGATCGCGGCGAGCGCCAGATGGTAGCGGTCAAGCTCGTTCATCACCGCCATGTCGAAGGGCGTCGTCGTCGTTCCTTCCTCACGAAAGCCGTGGACGTGGAGATTGTGGTGGTTGGTCCGCCGGTAGGTGAGGCGATGGATGAGATAAGAATAGCCGTGATAGGCAAAGATCACCGGGCGATCCCTGGTGAACAGCGCGTCGAATTTCGCGTCGGTGAAGCCGTGCGGGTGTTCCGTATGGGATTGTAGCGTCATCAGGTCGACGACGTTGACGACGCGGATCTTCAGCTCGGGCAGGGTGGTGCGCAGCAGGTCCACCGCGGCAAGCGTCTCCAGCGTCGGTACGTCGCCCGCGCAGGCCATCACGACGTCCGGCTCCTCGCCGACGGGGCAGGTGCAGGCCCAGTCCCAGGCGCCTGCGCCGGCGCGGCAATGCGCTTCCGCCTCGGCCGCGGTCAGCCATTGCGGCTGCGGCTGCTTGCCGGCGGTGATGACGTTGATGCGGTTCCAGGTGCGCAGGCAGTGATCGGTCACCCACAGAAGCGTATTGGCGTCGGGCGGGAAATAGAGCCGCACCGTGTCGGCCTTCTTGTTGGCGACGAAGTCGGCGAAGCCCGGGTCTTGATGGCTGAAGCCGTTGTGGTCTTGCCGCCAGACATGCGAGGTGAGCAGGTAGTTGAGCGAGGCGATCGGCTTGCGCCAGGGCAGCTCCGCCGATGTCTTCAGCCATTTCGCGTGCTGGTTCACCATCGAATCGACGATGTGGATGAAGGCCTCGTAGCAGGAGAACAGGCCATGCCTGCCGGTGAGCAGATAGCCTTCCAGCCAGCCCTGGCACAGATGCTCCGACAGAACCTCCATCACGCGACCTTCCGGCGCGAGCTGCACGTCGTAGGGCTCTATGCGCTCCATCCAGACCCGGTTCGTGACCTCGAAGACGGCGTCCAGCCTGTTTGAGGCGGTCTCGTCCGGCCCCATTAGGCGGAAGTTCTTGGTTTCCGCGTTGAGGCGGATCACCTCGCGCAGATAGGCGCCCATGTAACGGGTCGTCTCGGCGGTCGGGCCGCCCGGCCGCGGCACGTCGATCGCAAGGCTCTTCCAGTCCGGCAGAACGAGGTCTTGCTTCAGGAGCCCGCCATTGGCATGCGGCAGGGCGCCCATGCGCTTGTCGCCCTCCGGCGCAAGTGCGGCGATCTCCGGCAGCAGCCGGCCGGCGTCATCGAAAAGTTCGCCCGGGCGGTAGCTTCGCATCCAGTCATCGAGGATCCTGCGGTGCGCCGCGTCGCCGCGCGCATTGGCGACGGGCACCTGGTGCGAGCGCCAGAAATCCTCCACCTTCTTGCCGTCGACCTCCTTCGGGCCGGTCCAGCCCTTGGGGCTGCGCAGCACGATCATCGGCCAGCGTGGACGCTTCGCCTCCGCACCCGGCTGGCGGGCCGCGCGCTGGATCTCCTTGATGCGGTCGAAGACAGTGTCGAAGGTGGCGGCCATCGCCTCGTGCATGGGGAAAGGCTCGTGTCCCTCGACGAAGAACGGCTCGTAGCCGTAACCGGAAAAGAGGTCGCGCAATTCCGCATCGTCCATCCGCGCAAGCAGCGTCGGGTTGGCGATCTTGTAGCCGTTGAGGTGCAGGATCGGCAGCACCGCGCCGTCGACCTTCGGGTTGAGGAACTTGTTGGAGTGCCAGGCCGCGGCCAGCGGGCCGGTCTCGGCCTCACCATCGCCCACGACGCAGGCGACCACCAGGTCGGGATTGTCGAAGGCCGCGCCATAGGCATGGACGAGCGCATAACCGAGTTCGCCGCCCTCATGGATCGAGCCTGGCGTCTCCGGTGCGACGTGGCTCGGCACGCCGCCGGGGAACGAGAACTGCCGGAACAGCTTGCGCAGCCCTTCCTCGTCCTGGCCGATCTGCGGGTAGACCTCGCTGTAGGTGCCCTCCAGATAGGTATTGGCGACCATCGCCGGCCCGCCATGGCCGGGGCCGCAGACATAGAGGACGTCGAGGCCGCGTTCCCGGATGATGCGGTTGAGGTGGACGTAGATGAAGTTCAGCCCGGGCGTCGTACCCCAGTGGCCGAGCAGCCGCGGCTTGACGTCCCAGGCGGCCAGCGGCTCGCGCAGCAGCGGATTGTCGAGCAGGTAGATCTGGCCGACCGAGACATAGTTCGCTGCCCGCCAGTAGCGGTCCATGAGGTCGAGTGTAGTCCTGTCCAGCGCCACCGGTGTCTCCCTGTCCATGCAATCGCCCGTCCTGCCGACGATAGGGCAGGGCGGACCGACGGCAACCCTTTGCGTCTGCGGCCGGCATTATCCTGTCCGGCCGCTCCCGAATGGAAAGTCATCGCTCGCGCGTGACAGGGCAATGACGCAAATCAAACCCGGGCCGTCCGGGACGGAAAAAGACCGGTCGTGGCGGGAAAGGCCGAGTTACACTCTCGGCATGCCGGCCGGCCTGATATGCCGCTTCTGCGCGGCAATGCGGAAGGGTGCGTTGGGCGCACCGTAGCCGCCGTAGCCGCCACGCCGCTCGACGATCTCGAAGAAGAAGCCTTCGCCGATCGCCGGGCTGTAGAGCTGGAAATACTCGCCGCCCGTCGTGTCGCGGTCGTAGAGGATGTTGGCCGCCTTGAGGCGGTCGGCGAAGTCGGGGTCGAGGCCGAAGCGGGCTTCGAGGTCGTCATAATAGTTGGGCGTGATCTCAAGCCGCGAGAAACCGAGCTCGTCGAGCCTTGCCGAGGAGGCGAAGATGTCGTCGGTGGCGAAGGCGAGGTGCTGGACCGAGGAGCCGAAACTTTCGGCGATGAAGTGGCCGGCGAGGGTCCTGCGGTTCTCGGCGCCGTTGAGAGTGAGCCGCAGCGCACCGCCTTCCCCCTCGATCGCCTGGCTGCGGACCAGTCCAGCGGGATCGACCACGTCGACCATCGGCGCCTTCGCGGCACGGAAGATTGACGTGTAGAAGAGAATCCAGGTGAGCATCTCCTCGTAGTTCATCGTCTGCGCGACATGGTCGATCCGGGTCAGCCCGGCGTCGGCGACAGCCGTAGAGGCGACTGGCTCGAACTCGAAGTCCCAGACGTTCGCCAGCGCACCGTCGATGAAGTAGATCACCCCGCCACCAACGCCGCGGATTGCCGGGATCGGCAGTTCGCCGGGACCGCGCTTCTGCTCGAAGGTCTCGGCGCCCAGCGCCCGTGCGCGGGCAACCGTCGCGGCCGCGTCCGAGACGCGCAGTCCGACCGCATAGGCATTCGTTCCGTGGACCAGGTAGGAAGAGTGCGCGAAGCCCTCGTGCTCGGTGTTGACGACGAGGTTGATGCCTGCGCCCGCCGGACCCTGCCGCCAGAGCGTCACGTCCTTCGTATGGTGCTTTGCGGCCGCGCTGAAGCCGATCGAAGCGAGCGAGCGGCCGAGTTCCGCGGCTTCCTGCTCGTTTGCCGCGAACTCGATGAACTCGACGCCTTCGACCGCGATACGGTCCGGCATGTCCGGAACCCTGATCTGGAGGGCGGGTTCGGCGCGGCGTACCTGATCCATGAGGTTGATTAGGGAGCGGCGGCCGTCGATCGAGATCGACTTAGGCGAGCCGCCGCGGAACTGGTCGTTGAAGATCTCGAGCGAGATCGGCCCGTCATAGCCGGTGGCGGCAACAGCGCGCATGAAGTCGACCACTGGCAGGTCGCCTTCGCCCGGCATGTTGCGGAAATGCCGGCTCCAGTAGAGCAGATCCATCTCGATCAGCGGTGCGTCAGCCAACTGGACGATGAAGATGCGATCACCGGGAATCGAACGGATCGAGCCAACGTCGATCTTGCGCGCCAGCGTATGGAAGGAATCGAGGATGAGCCCGACATTGGGATGGTCGGCGCGACGCACTATCTCCCAGGCATCGCGATGGTCGCTGACATGCCGGCCCCAGGCGAGCGCTTCATAGCCGACGCGCAGGCCGCGTTTTGCCGCGCGCTCGCCGAGTTCCCGGAAATCCGCCGCCGCCCGGTCAATGCCGCCGAGTGCGGCCTGCGAGACCGAGGAGCAGACGAGGATCAGATCTGTGCCGAGTTCCTGCATCAGGTCGAACTTCCGCTCGGCCCGGTCGAAGGCGCGGCTGCGCTGTGGTTCGGGCAGGCCTTCGAAGTCGCGGAAAGGCTGGAATAGCGTGATCTCGAGCCCGTGGTCGCGGACCATGCGTCCGACCTCCGCGGGCGAGCCGTCGAAGGCGAGGAAATCGTTCTCGAAGATCTCGACGCCGTCGAAGCCCGCCGCCGCGATCGCCGCGAGCTTCTCCCGCAGGTCGCCGCTGATGGACACCGTCGCGATGGATGTCTTCATGGCCGTCGCCCTCCCGTTGAGCCGTGCTTCCGCTCGGCATAAGGGCTGAGAGCGCCCTCCATCGAAACGGTATGGGATTTATAGCGCCCGACGATTCATGCTTCGCCTATCAATATCTGCAAGAAGCGTAACATGATGTTACGGTCGTCTTGCCGCCTTTCGAGCGCTTGGCACCGGCGCGGCAATGAGGCGGACCGAATTCATTTCCGCGCGGAGAAGCTCGATGAAGTGTTCGGCGAACGCGGACAGGGGCACGTCGCGGCGACGGGCGACGTAGGTCTGGAAAGTGCTTTTGGCGTCGATCTCGATGCTCTTTAGGCCAGGTACGCTGCCATGGGCGACGGTGAACTCGTCGATGATCGCGATGCCGAGGCCCGCGGCCACCAGCGAGCAGACGGTGGTGCCGAAGCGCGCCTTGACGTTCGTGCGGTAGTCGACGCCGGCGTCGGCGAACATCGCGGCCATGATCGCGCCGTAAGGATCTTTCGGGTTGATGCCGATCAGCGGATGCTGCGCCATCTCCGCTGGCGTGATGCTCGACCGCCCTGCGAGCGCGCTGCCTTCCGGAACGATGCAGACGAGACGGCCGCTCGCAAGCGGCTCGAACTCGATCAGGGGATGGTCGAAGCGCGACGACATCGCCACCGCCTCGCCGCGGCCGAGCAGCAGGTAGTCGATCGCCTCCTCGATCTTGAGAATGCCAATGTCGAGGCCGAGGTCGGGATAGCGTTTGCGCAACGTCGCGATCGCGCGCGGCAGCATCACATTGGCGATCGATGGCACCGAGGCGATGCGGAGCTCCTGGCTCTCGCCGCGGCCCAGGGCCTCGACGGCCGATTGCAGGTCCTCGATCTTGCGGTGGACGGTGTCGAGCAGGTCGAAGATGTCGCGCGCCTGGGGCGTCGGCACGTAGCGCCCGGCGCGTCGGTCGAACAGCCGGATCCCAAGGCTGTCCTCGGAATACTTCATCAGCCGGCTGATACCGGGCGCGGCGACGTTGAGCAGGCGGGCAGCACCCGCGATGCTGCCGGTCACCATGATGGCGCGGATGACCTCGATCTGGCGAAGCGTGAGCATGGTTCACGCTGCCATCATTGCTGCGGCCGATGCAACCCGGTCGGTATCAGGTGCTGGCGTAGCGATGAACCCGTTGCTGGGAAGCAATTGCGAGATGGTCCGGCGAACTTCGAAGTGGCAGCGGCGGAGCATCGATCGGCCGGCCGCGCAACGAAGTCGCGAAGCTAAAGGTGGAGCGGGATATCCAGAAAAGGCCGTAGCCTTCTTCGCGAGGGAAGTTATACGAGGTTCGCCTTCATGGCGAAGGGTCTGCGAATCTTGTGTCGGCAGCCAGCGCCCAGTTCCTGAGCTCCATCTTCTGCACCTTGCCTACCGCGTTGAGCGGTAGGGTAGTCACGAGGTGCAGCTTCTCCGGGAATTTTTGCCGGGCAAGACCAAGCGCACTCAGATGCGCGATCATGTCGGCGAAGCTGAACGTGTGACCGTCTTCAGCGATGACGAATGCCACCACCATCTCGCCACGCTCCTGGTCAGGCACTCCTACCACCGCTACCTGCCTGACCCCGACGTGCCGCAACAGCGCATTCTCAATCTCCAGCGGGCTGATGTTCTCGCCTTTTCGGATGATAATTTCCTTCTTGCGCCCGGTAACCTCGATAAAGCGTTCCGCCACGAGTCGTCCGAGGTCGCCCATCCTGAAGAAGCCGTCATCGGTGAACGCACCCTCCTCGTCGGAAGGGTTCAGATAGCCAAGGAACATCTGAGGTCCCCTGGCAAAAATCTCGCCTTGCTCCCCCTCGGGGACAGGAAGGCCCTCATCCGAGACGATCAGGATCTCGGAGGCAGCCTCGCCGTCCGTGTCGGCGCGAAGCCGGGCTTCGTCGCGGGTGCGGATGCCGGGGCAGGCCAAAGGCACCTCGGTCGAGCCGTATGCCCGCGAGACCACGGCATTGGGAAACCGCTCCAGTCCCTTGCGGACGAGCTCCGGCGGCACACTTGCGCCGCCACAGATGAAGCGCCTGAGACTTTCGAGCTGCCGGCCTGCACGCTCCGCCGCCGCGAGCAGTCCGGAGAGGAACGGCGTCGCACCAGCCATGAAGGTGATGCCGTTTTCGTCGATCAGGCTGACTGCCTCGTCGGGATTCCAGCTATCGCTCAGGAGCGCGACGCAGTCGGTGATCCACGGAAACTCAAACGCATAGATCGACCCGCCGATATGGCCGATCGGCGAGGCGACGAAAAGAATATCGGCTGGTCCGATGGACCAGAATTCCGACGCCATGCGGATCGTCGCGTCAATCGTCGCATGGCTGTGTATCACACCTTTCGGGTGGCCCGTGCTTCCGGAAGTGAACAGCACGAACTTGATGTCGTCAGCCGCGGGAATGCAAACCTCGCCTGCCTCATGCCGGATGAGCTGCTCGAAGTCGTCCGCCGAAGCGGGATCGCCGCGCACCGTCAGGACGTGGGCCGGCCGATCGTCGAGGCGTGCGACGAGAGTGGGATAGTCAACACCGCGGTGGAACGCAGGCACGAATATTGCCTCGACACCGCAGGCCGCAAGCATGATTGAGAGTTCTGCCTCGCGATAGAAGGTGAGAAGGGGCACGAGCCTCAATCCGAACAGCGACGCGGCCAGGTTGATCACGCTGGCTTCCCACCAATTGGGCAACTGGAAGGCGATGGCGGAGCCGGGGCGCAGGCCTCGCGCGTAGAGGGCGCCGCCGAGCCGCAGCGCGCTGTCCAACATCTGCGCCCGAGATATCCGGCAGGTCCCTTCCACCAGCACCAGACGGTCGGGATCCTGATGCGTCTTTTCGATGGCGATTTGACCGAGGGGGCGAGCGGAAGAAGGCGCCAGCCGCCTATGTTTGCCGATCTCCTGATGTCTTTTATCGAGTAGGTTCATTCTTGCCTTCCCCGATACCGTTGCGGGATCCATCAGGCTCTGCCGCTCGGTTCCGACCGACGGTTGAGGTTCGCCTTCATGGCGGCGACCGCCCGTTTGTGGTCTTCCGAACGCACCGACATCGACTCGTATGCGATCCCGGCGTCCATGGTGCCGTGGGCAATCCGCTTGAGTTCGAGGTTGACGGTGGCCTTGGTACCCCTGATCGCCTGGGCTGAACCGGCGGCGAGCCTGTCACAAAACTGGTCGACGCGCCCGTCCAGTTCAGCAAGCGGCACGCAGTGATTTATCAGTCCCATTTCGGCTGCTTTCGCCGCGGGAATTAGGTCGCCGGTCAACAGATACTCCTTGGCGCGCGAGAAGCCGATTAATTGCGGCCAGATCACGCAACCGCCGTCGCCGGCGACCAGTCCAACAGCGACATGGGGGTCGCCGATCCTTGCGCTGTCAGCGGCGAAGATCACGTCGCACAGCAGCGCGATCGTGGCACCTAGTCCGACCGCGTGGCCACCTACCTTCGCCACGACCGGCTTCTCGATGTCCAGTAGGGCGAAGACGAGCCGCTTGGCGTCCGAAGCGTCGCGGTCGAACTCGGCCGGATTGGCAATACACTCTTCCATCCGCGAGAGATCGCCGCCGGCCGAGAAAGCACGGCCGACTCCCGTCAGGAGAATGACGTCCGATCCCTCGTCACGATCCGCAAACCGCAGCGCTTCGATAATCTCGACGTGCATCGTGGCATTGAACGCGTTCAGGACTGCCGGGCGATTCAGCGCAAGTGTCAGCACGCGTTCCCGGCGAGACAACAGGAGCGTATCGAAATAGGGTACGTCGCTCACGTCACGCTCCATCGCTTGTTGAATAGGAACCGCATGTTCGACGCGCCGCCGCCCATGCTCGCTCGCAAGAGCCTGGCGCGATAGGTCCAGCGGTGCAATGGATGTTCGAGTGTCAGCCCCATTGCCCCCATGAACTGATGCAGGTCGAATACGATCTTCGTCGAGGCTTCCTGGATAAAGCCTAAGGCCATCGAGGCGTCAGCGGCATTGACTGTCTGCGCCGCTTTCAGCGCAAGCCAATAGGCAGCGTCGATCTTAACCGCCGCGCCCGCCAGCCTATGCTGTATCGCCTGGAAGCTGCCGAGCGGCCTGCCGAACTGGTGCCGGTGGGAGACATGGGTCACGACCGCGTCCAGCCCGCCCTTGAGAACTCCGGCGAGTTCGGCGGCGAGCGCCACGCGCCAAATTCGCCTCATCCGCTCCGCGTCGTCGTCCAGCCAGCGCCAGTCGAGGCGCGCGCCGTTCCGCAGGCGTCCCATCGGATAGGCATAAAGGCTCTCGACGGTCTCGACGTCGCCGTGTTCAAGCGTCGCTGCCTCAACGATGTTGTCGCCGATCAAAATCACCGATCGCGCCGTTGGCATGAACGGCGCCAACCCGTCGCGGCCCTGTTCGAGCACGGCAATGGGACGCGGCAGATCGGCCGCCCACCGAGGGCGCAGCATCGACGAGGCCGCACACTCGACCAGCACCGGCAGGCCCGCCACGCGAAAGACCATCGCTGTTGCCGCAGGCAATCCGAGCGTCTCTTCGAGGGCGCAGTCCAGGAAGCCGCTGCTCTCCAACATCGCATCGAGTTCACCCGACCATACATGGCGCGACCAGTCCAGCGACGTCCGCCAGGCTGCTTCCGGAGACGCCATCATCTGTTCCAGAACCGAGAGGAAAGCGGCCTGGTCTGCATTCGGATCGAAGCGCACTCTAGTCACCCTTGGGCAGGCCGAGCCAGCGCCGGGCGATGAGGCCGAGTTGGATTTCGGCGGCGCCGGCTGCGATGCCGGTGACGATGGCGCGCTCGTGATGTGCGAGGAAAGCCGGGTGGCCGTTGCCGGAGAAGGTATCCGGCAGGAACTCCATTCCGAAGTCGGTCACGACATGATCCGCTTCGATTACAGCCACGCGGGCTATGCTGGCCTCGGCGCCCACCACCTCGCCGCGCGCGCGCATGTCGACGGTGCGATAGACGAGCAGTCGTGCCGCCTCGCAGGCCGCCGCCGCCGACCCGGCCCTCGCCTGGACGATCGGATCCTCGACCATGCCTCGCCGTCGCAGTTCGTCGACCATCCGGTCGAGGACGCGGCTTGCCAACTCATAGCGGGGGATGCCGACGCGCTCGTTGGCGAGCGAATAGTTGATAATCGACCAGGCCTCGCCCTCTTCACCAAGCCGCGCGCCCACTGGCACCCGCACGTCGCTTAAAAACACCTCGTGAATGTCGCCGTGGCCGATCAGGCTAGGGATGGAACGAACCTCGATACCGGGCGTCGACATGTCGATCAGAAAGATCGCGATCGCCGATTTGCCGGCACCGGTGCGGGCGAGCAGGAAACAGTTCTGTGCCATGCCTGCGTAGGAGGTCCAGATCTTGGAGCCGTTGATGACGTAATGATCGCCGTCGCGTACGGCGTGCGTGCGCAGCCGGGCAAGGTCCGAGCCGGCGTCCGGCTCGGAGAAGCCCTGACACCAGATCGCGCGGCCGGCGGCCATCTCGGGCACGTAACGTGCCTTCTGCTCCGGCGAGCCGAAGCGCATCAGTGTCGGGCCGATCCAGTTGACGTTCATGTATTGCGCGCCGCGCGGCTCTCCCGCCGCCCACATCTCTTCGCCCAGGATGAAATGCTCCCAGGTCGTGCGATCATCGCCACCCCATTCGCGCGGCCAATGAGGAACGAGCAGGCCAGCCTCCGCCAATTTCGGGCAGAACTTCAGGCTGAACTCCGTCTGCTCGCGTGAGCCGGGGCCGTGGCGGGAGATTTCCTCCCAATCCGAAGGCAACTCGGTCCTCAGAAAAGCGCGGACTCGATCCCGGAATGCATGGTCGTCCGCAGTCCATTCGATATCCATGCCGCTTCCAAGTGTCCACTTAGTGAGACTGTTTTGATTGGCGTTCGCTCCGCGCGGAAATTGCCGATTTGACGCTAGTATGTCAAGAGAATGTGGAAAATCGAGCCTCTTTTCCAAGCCTCATTGCCTACTGAACGAGTGGGAAAGCAACTCTCTGGATTGACATGTGTATCGCATGTTGGGACATTGGGCCTCCTTATCGCGCCGACCAGTACTCGCCGGCGCTCGCTTGAAGACGACCCGTACGGAAAGATCGGCGTGCAGATATCGTTTAGCCCTCAGGACCATGCGTTCCGCCGCACGGCGCGGGAATGGCTGCTCGCCAACGTGCCGGCGGATCGTGCGCCACACAGTGGGCGGCCGGCGCGGGATTTCGCGCTTGCGTGGCTCGCCCGATGCCACGCGGCCGGCTGGTCAGGCATCAGCTGGCCCGACGAATATGGCGGCCGCGGCCTCTCTCAGGAAAGGCTGATCATATGGTATGAGGAATATGCGCGAGCCCGGGCGCCTTCCGTGCTCGACTGCACCTTCGTCGCGCTGAACCATGCCGGACCGACACTCATTGCCTGTGGTTCCGATGAGCAGAAGGCGTTTCACCTGCCGCGCATCCTGGCCGGCCAGTCGATCTGGTGCCAGGGGTTCTCGGAGCCCGGATCCGGATCGGATCTCGCCTCGCTCTCCACGAGCGGCCGGGTCGAGGGCGATCATCTCGTGGTGAATGGGCAGAAGATCTGGACCAGCTTCGCCGACATCGCCGATTATCAGGAACTGCTGATCCGAACCGAGCCGGGATCGAGGCGCCATCAGGGCCTGTCTTGGGTGATCTGCGACATGAAGAGCGAGGGCATAACCGTTCGCCCGATCGAGAACATGGCCGGCGCGGTCCATTTCGCCGAGGTTTTCTACGACAATGTCCGCATCCCCTTGTCGAACGTCGTGGGCGATCTCCACGACGGCTGGCGGGTCGCCATGAACACGCTTGCCTTCGAGCGCAAGACCGCCGCGATCGGTCTCCAGCTTGAGCTTTCGGTAAAGGTCGAGGATCTGATCGATCTGGCCTCGCCGCCGCGCGGCTCGTCAATGGCGGACCGGCTCGCCACCTTGCGGGCCGAAGCGGCCGCCCTGCGCGCCATGACCTACCGCACAATGCTTCGCGACCCGGCGACATCTTCCGACGGTTCGCTTGTGCGCCTGTGCTTCGCCGAACTCGCGCAGCGCGTCCATCGCGCGGCGATGGACATTCTCGGTCCGGACGCACTAGTTGAGGGCTCTTGGACTCACGATTATCTCGAATCCTACAGTGAGACGATCGCCGGCGGCACTGCGGAGATCCAGCGCAACATCATCGCCGAACGCATCCTCGGCCTGCCCAGGACCAGGCATCCATGACGTGCGATCTGAACCACGGCGAGGAACAGCGCCAGATTATCGACGCGGCCGCGGCCATGCTGCGCGCCCATTATCCCGTCGCCCGGCGGCGAAAGGGGAAACCGGATGACCTCAGCGAGGCAGCGGCGTTCGGGACCTTCGGCCTCGCGCTTACGGAAGAAGAGGGTGGGGCGGGTTTCAGTCTCGTCGAGGAGGCGCTCGTCCACGTGCTGTTCGGCCGACATGTCATCTCGTCCGGATCGCTCGCCATGGCCCTCGGCGCCCGGCTGGCGCGCGCCGCCGGGCAGGGAGATCTCGCCGACCAGATCATTGCCAGCGACACCTTCGTTTGTGCGGGGATCCCGTCCCGGGACACGGTTCTTCTCCTGGAACCCGGCAAGGCGCAAATCGCGCTTGTCTTCGGAGCGCGCGAGCTGGAACTGTGCGCAATAGATGCCGTTGCGGTGCGTAAAGAGGCGACACTGGGCCACGGCGCGGCGGCGCACAGGATGCCGCGTCGTGCAAACGGCGTGATCGCGCGCTCGGCGGAGCAGCCGCTGCTTGCGATTGCCGATCTGCTGGTCAGTGCGCAGCTGCTCGGCATCGCCGAGGCCGCGCGCGATCTGGCCGTAACCTACGCACAGGTTCGACAGCAGTTCGGCCAGCCGATCGGCGGCTTCCAGGCGATCCAGCATCATTGCGCCAACATGGCCATTGGCGCGGAAATGCTGTCATGCCAACTCGACATGGCCGCGATCGCGCTACGCGACGAACGTGAGGACGCCGGGTTCCAGGTCGCGGCGCTGCGCCGGCTCGCGCCAGGCATCGCGTTGACGAATGCGAGGCTGTCGATCCAGGTTCACGGCGGTATAGGCTTCTCGGCCAAGGCCGACGCACATCATTATCTGAAGCATGCGCATGTCCTGTCGCGACTGGGCGCCGCCGCGGACATCCTCGATCTGTCGGCACCACTTGCCCCTCTGTCCCTCGTCCCGGAAAGGAACTGAGATGCGCGTGGCCCTCATCACCGGAGCATCCAGTGGCATCGGTCTCGCGACATCGCGAATGTTCGTCGAGGCCGGCATCGCGGTCGTCGGCGTGGCGAGAGACCCCGAAAAGAACGCCGCGATGGAAAAGGAACTGGCGGCTGGCGCTGCTCCGGTCGCCACGCTGTCGGCCGACGTGCGCGACGACGATACGCCGCGTCGTGCTGTCGAACTCGCAATCGAACGCTTCGGCCGGCTCGATCACTTGGTCAACAACGCCGGCATCGGCAGCCCCAAGCCAGTGCATGAGACCGACGACGATACACTGGATCTCTTCCTCGATGTGATGCTCCGTTCGCCCTTCCGCTTTTGTCGCGAGGCGCTCAAGGTATTTGGCCGGGAGGCGACGATCGTCAATGTCAGCTCGACATACGCCCTTGTCGGCGGACTGCGCGGCGGCGCCTATTCCGCGGCGAAGGCCGGCATAAACGGCCTGACCACACACCTGGCCTGCCAGTATGGCTCCTCGGGCATTCGCACCAACGCGGTCGCACCCGGCGTGGTCGCGACGCCGATGACGGCTCACCGCATGGCGGACGAACGATTCCGGCGCATGAATGTCGACATGACGCCCGCGACGCGCCTCGGCACCCCGGAGGACGTCGCGCAAGCCATCTTTTTCCTATCGTCGCCGGCATCATCGTGGATCAACGGGCAGGTTCTCGCCGTGGACGGCGGTTGGAGCACAACGAAGTTCCTGACCGAAGAGGCCTTGTCTGCAGAGCGCCGTTCGGTCACACCGGACTGGACGCATTCGGGACGGTCCCGGAGCCATGCGAGCGAACTCGAATGAGATCACCATCACCCGCTGCTGCCGGCATCGCCGGCAGATCGGCCGGAGAGGGCAATACTGACGGCACGCAAGCGGTCCGGCGCGCGGCCGCCATCCTGCGGCGCATCGGACGCGGCGGTACGCAGGGCGCCAGCCTCGCAGACGTGACGCAGGCGCTGGGGTTGCCGCGTTCCACGACCCATCGCATCCTGAAATGCCTGGTCGACGAGGGGCTGGTGAAACACGATACGGAGCGCCGTCGCTATCTCATCGGCCAGCTGACATACGAGCTCGGCCTGACATTCAACGAGAGCGCGCTCGATCTGGCCAAATGGCGCGTGGCGGTCGATCGCGTCGCGCAGAAGACGGGCGTCACCGCTTATCTGCTGAGCCGCAGCGGCATCGAGGCGACTTGCGTTCTGAAGACAGAGGGCAACTCCGTCGTCAGGGTTATCCCGGTCGAAGTCGGCCAGCGCCGTTTCCTGGGGGTCGGCGCCGGCGCGACAGCTCTGCTTGCTGCGTTGGACGAGGAGTTGCGCGAGAACGTGATCAAGACGATCGCGCCCTACCTGACGGCGTATTCGACACTGACGGAAGACAAGGTCCGCGAACTCGTCGATCAGACGCTGGCGGCCGGATACTCCGTCAGCCGTGGCAACGTCGCCAGGGACGTCATAGGCATTGGAATGGTGGTTCCGGAAGCGCCTTACCTTGCCCTGAGCATCGCTGGCCTCGCTAACCAGATTGAGGAGAGGGGTGTCGCGCACTGGGCGCAGATTCTGCGCCAGGAGATCAACGCCGTGCGTTCGAAGGACGCCTGACAATTCTCCTGCGCTGCCTTTCGACTGGTCGCCGACCTATTGCGAGGCGCTCGCGCCCGGCAGCCAGGTCACGATGTCGGGTATTGCGATCAGCAGCAGCACCACGAAGATCGATGTAAGGGCAAACGGCATCACCCCCACGAAGACGGTGGCGAGCGAAATGCGCCTTCCCAGATTCGTGGCCGGATCAGAGGCAATCCGGTGCACGATGAAGGAAAGGATGCCGAGGGGTGGCGTCAGCAGTCCGACCTCGGCCATCACCACGAGGAACACGCCGAACCAGAGCGGATCGACCCCCACTGCCTTGAGCGGAGCCAACAGGACCGGAATGGTCAGGAGCATCATCGCCAGCGTGTCCATGAACATGCCGAGTACGAGATAGACGACAATCAGGATAAGCAGCAGTTCGACACGATCCAGTCCCATGTCGACGATGACTGTGGCGAGCGTATTCGGCACTTGGCTCAGCGCCATAGCCCGGGTCAGAACCACGACCCCGATAATCAGCAGGAAGACCGAAGCGGTTCCGGTGAGCGTCCCGACGATCGATTCGCGTAGGGTCACCCCGATCTGCTGCCATGAATCACCGCTGCGAAGCTGATGGATCGTTCCGAAGACGAGTGCAGCGAGCATGCCGAAGACGCCAGACTCGGTCGCCGTGAAGATACCGGCGAAGAGGCCTCCGATGATGATCGCCACGACGACTGCGATCGGAAGAAGATTGCCGAGAGACTCGAACCGCATCCCCCAGTTGATGCCAGTCATATCCGCGCGCGGCGCCATGGACGGCTTCAGGATCACCATCACGACGATGAGCAGCGCGAAGGCGGCCGCGAGGATCAGGCCTGGCACCACGCCGGCGAGCAACTGCTGGCCGACGGGAACGGACGCCGCGCCGGCATAGACCACGAGCAGGAGACTTGGAGGGATGATCTGGCCGAGTGTGCCGGCCGCTGCGACGCTGCCCACGGCAAGCTGGGGGCTGTAGCCGGACCTCAGCATCTCAGGGATCGAGACGCGGCCAAGCGCGTAGGTGATCCCGATCGTGCTTCCGCTGCTTGCCGCCAGAATGGCGCCGGCAAAATTGGTCGCTACCGCGAGACCGCCCGGCATCCAGCCGAGCCAGCGGCGCGCCGTCTCGAAGGCCGAGGTGGTCAGGCCGGACTTCCACAGGATCATGCCCATCAGGATGAACATCGGGATGACGCTGTATGACCAGGATGCCGCGCCATCGAAGGCCACCGCCTTCAGCGTCGAAGTCACCACGCGCAGTCCACTGAGCGACCACAGCCCGACGACCGCGGCCCCAAGGATTGCGATTCCGACCGGTATTCCCATCAGCAGGAGCACGATGCTGAGGATGATGACCATCGCGCCGATCATCTCCTTGGGCAGATCGCCGAAGGCCATTGCCAGCACGGCCGCAGCCGCGACCAGTAGTCCGGCGAAAAAAACGAACCCGCCGATCCTGTGCTTGCGCGGAGCGGGCGCGCCGGTCGCTTGGATGTCGGAGAACTCGTGAACGTCGCGCTCGCGCGCAAGGTAGCGGGCGACGTAGCGATAGGTGGTGGCCGCGGCCTGGAGCGTCAGCAGGGCGAGACCGACGACCGCGACGAACTTAAAAGGCCAGATCGGGACGGGCGGAACTGAAGGAGTTGTCTGTCCGAGCCGTGCACTCTGCAAGGCATCGACCAGTGTGTAATAGGAGAGGGCCGCCGTCAGCAGCACGGCCACAACGCCGAACGATCCTTCCACCAGCTGTCGCATCCGCAGGGGAAGCGCGTCGAGCATGATCGTGACCTTGATGTGCTCCTGTCCCCTCTCGGTAATGGCAAAAGCCAGCAGGGTGAGCGCCGGCATCCACCAGTAGGCTGTGTATTCCAGCGTGCCGGGGAACGGCGCGTGGAAAAAGGTGCGGCCGACGACATCGAGACAGATGTTGAGAACGAGCAATACGAGCGCCACGGCCGCGCCGAACGACGCCAGACCGCTCATGCGGTCGATGATGCGGAGGGCGACAGGAAGCCTTGGCGGCAAGGACGGCTCACTGATGTGGTGCTTGGTCTCGGACATCACGTGGTCGGCCCTCCAAGGCAAAGTAAGGAACCCGGCGCCGCGAGGCGCCGAAGTGGAGCGGCCCCGCCCACAATTTGCAAGGCGGGGCCGACCGGGACAAGCCGCGACTACTTCTTCAGCTTGGGCGTGACCTCGTCGTTGAACTTCTTGGAAAAGTCCGAAAGGTCGACGTCGCGCAGGCCGGCAAAGGATTTCAGGATGGCTTCAGGCGTGCGGTCGGCGACCGGGTAGCCTTCCGCAACGAGCGCGTCGGTCCAATAGGCGATGCGCTTCAGGTAGTTGTCTACGACGCCTTGCGCGTCGGTGACGGTCGGCGGTGCAACGCTCGCGAGCTTCGCGACGGCCGCCTCGCGCTGCGCCTTGGCGAGCGGCTCGAGCTTGGAAACGTCGTTGGTGTGCACTTCCTTGCCCGCGGCAATGAGGTCGCCCGCCTTGGCCTCGATCTGGAGGTAGCCCTTCCAGATGTTGGCGGCGGCGCGGACGGATTCCTCGGTCATGAAGTTCTGCAATTCGACGGGGAAGCTGTTCCAAGCCTCAAGGTTCATCACCCATGTCGAGGCCTGCAGCTGCGCCATCGTCACAGGCACGTATTCCGGCGCAACGTCCTTAAGAATCAATCCGTCGACATATTGGTTGGGGTTGATGACCATGCAGTCAAACACGCCGCGCTGGAGGCCTTCGTAAGACTCGTTCCAGGCGATGCTGACCGGGGTCATGCCAAGCGCCGTGACGGTATCGGACCATACCGCGCCGATCGCGCGCGCACGCTTGCCGGCAGCCTCCTCAGGCGAGGAGATGGGCTTGTTGCACAGCAGGTTGTAGGCCGGCGTGGAGGTGGCCTGCATGACTTTGAGGTTGTGCGAGGCATATTCGTCGGTAAGGGGCTGAAGGGTGAGCACCGTCTCGAGTGCTGCGGCACCGCCGGCTGCTACGTCATGCACGGTCGAACCGCTGAGCGCGCCGCCGAGGCCAAAGAGCCAGGCGCCAACCGGCAGTTTCTGCGGGTAGTAGGTGGGGATGATGAGGCCAATATCGGCAACGCCGTCACCCACGCCGTCGAGCGTATTGACCGCGTTCAACAGCGACGACGACCAGTAGTTCTCGAACGTAATCTTGCCATTCGTGAACTTGGTCACCGCCTGCTCCCATTCGACCATCGCGCGGCCGAAATTGGCATTTTGATCGCCCGAGAAGTCGGCCAGTTTCAGCACCCTCGGTTCAAGCTTCTCCAACCATGCTTCGTCGGCCGACGCGGCCGAACCACCTAGAAGAACGCCTCCCACCAGAAGCGCGAACGCCGACAGGCCAGTCCAGAATGTCTTGTCAATCATGTGTTCCTCCCGCCGACACAAACGGCAAACGTCAAAAATCTGCCGCGCGTCCATACGCGACAAGTGTTCCACTATCATCTCCTACGATGTGGGACAATCCCAGTTTGATCGGACGAGCTCGTGCATTGACCAGATATCCGCTGAAGCTAGTTTCTTTTGCTGGACTGGACGGCATCGCGCGCAATATAGCAGGAATGGTGGAGAGAATGCGGCTTGGCGACATTCGTATCCGGTGAGCGAGAATGGATGTAAGATGTCCATATAGTGAGACTACTATGTTGTGCCGATAACCAGCTGCGTGGGCAGAGGCCGGGGAGCGAGAGGGTTTTCGATCATGGTTACGACGATAAAGGTCTACGAAGCGCTCGCGCGCGCCCTCGCTCAGGGTGAAGTCGGAGCGTTGTTCGGTGTCACCGGCGACGCCAACGTCTATCTGATCGACTGTTTCGTGCGCGCCCACGCGGGCAGCTTCGTCGCAGCCGCCAACGAGAACGGCGCCGCGCTCATGGCGCTGGGCTACGCGTCGGTGTCCGGCAAGGTCGGCTTCGCCACCGTCACGCACGGCCCGGCCGTGACCAACACGCTGACCGCCCTCGCCGAGGGCGTGAAGGCTGGCACGCCGATGGTCCTGATCTGCGGCGACACCATATACGGCGATCGCCAGAATCTGCAGAACATTGCCCAACGCGACCTGATCGTCGCCACGGGCGCGGGCTTTGAGCAATTGCACAAGCCGGAAACCGCCGTTGATGACCTCGCCCGCGCCATCCGCCGCGCCCAGGCCGAGCGTCGACCGGTTGCTTTCAACTGTCCTGCCGATCTCATGTGGCGGCCGGTGGAAGCCGACCTTCCGCCGATGCTGGCATCGATGGCGAAGCCGGTGGTCGTGCCGCCCGTCGAGGATCTCGAAACCGCCGTCGGGATCATCGCGACGGCAAGGCGCCCCATTGTGCTAGCGGGACGGGACGCTATCGACGATGCGTCGCGGGTTGCCATGTTGCGATTGGCGGAGCGGATCGACGCCCCCGTCGCGACGACGCTCCGAGCGAGAAGCCTCTTCCGGGACGCCGACCACAATCTCGGCATCATGGGCACGCTGAGCACGCCCAAGGCGGTCGATGCCATCATGGCGAGCGATTGCATCCTGGCCTTCGGCGCTGGCCTGAATTTTCACACCACGTCGGATGGCGGTTTCGTCAAGGGCAAGCGGATCGTGCAGGTCGCGGCCGATGCTGCCGGCATTGGTCGGGGCCACGCGCCGGATGTCGGGCTGGTTGGAAGCGTCGCGGAGGCAGTGGACGGAATCATCCGCTGGCTCGACGAGGCGGAAATTGCGCCGTCCGGTTTCCGTGGAGAACTGCCCGCGACGGGGCTTGCGACCTATCCGCCAGCAACGCCCGCGGAGGGCGAGGGCGGTCCCCTCGACTATGTCGACATGCTTTCCCGGCTCGATGCGATCCTTCCGGCAGACAGGGTTCTGGTAACAGACGCGGGTCGCCATATGATTAGGGCAATGCAGTATCTCGACGTCGAGTCCCCCAGACTCTACGTCCAGACTGCGAGTTTCGGCTCGATCGGGCTTGGTCTGCCGCAGGCGATCGGCGCCGCCGTCGCCGAACCCCGCCGACCGGTAGTGCTGACGATAGGAGACGGCGGCTTCATGCTCGGAGGCCTTGGCGAGTTCAACACGGCGGTCCGCCACCGGACGGATCTGATCGTCATCCTTTGCAACGACAATTGCTACGGCGCCGAATACGCCCAGTTGCGCGACAAGCAGATGGATCCTTCCATCAGTCGTTTTGATTGGCCGAACTTCGCGCCCATCGCCGACGCGCTGGGAGGGCAGGGCGTTATCGTCAGAAGCGCTGCCGATCTCGACACCGTTCGCGAAGCGATCGAGCACCGCGATCGACCCCTCTTGATCGAATTGAAGCTCGACGCCGACCGGATGCCGTTTTGGTAAGTGCAATTCCACCAGCGCCGATCGCTGTCGATTAGTCAGCGATGGGTAAGGCGACACCCAGGAGAATCGGACGAACTGGTCGAGGGACCGCAGCAGGCGCTGGACTCCAACGACAAAGATCGCAGAGAAGCGATCAATGCTATTCGTTCACTCGTTATAAAAACGATGGTAGCGGAGGAGGGATTTGAACCCCCGACACAAGGATTATGATTCCTCTGCTCTAACCAACTGAGCTACTCCGCCCCAAGTCGCATGCGGCAGGGCGCGAGGCCTTGCTGGGACGCGCGGGATATAGTGTGGGCCGGAACGGGATGTCAAGCATTCCAAGGCGCGCGGCTCCAGCCAATCACATGCCCTGATCGCGTCACTGCCTGACTGGCGCTCGAAGTCTTGGGATACGCGTTGCCGCAGGCCTGTGCAGGCCGCCGTGCTCGTGCGGCGCACAGCCGCTGACGCAACGTCTTATCGGGCGCGGGGTTGAGTTCGCCCCATTCGCTGGCTATGTGTCTGCGGCATTTTCCAGGAACGACACGCATGGCGCCGCGCATAGCAGTCCTTGGCTGCGGATATTGGGGCAGCAACCATATCCGCACCCTGAAGTCGCTGGGTGCCCTCCATGCCGTCTCCGATGCCAATCCCGCCCGCGCCGAGGGGTTTGCCGTCGAGCAGGAGGTGCTGGCGATCGCGCCGGAAGACCTGTTCGCCCGCGACGACATCGACGCCATCGTGATGGCGCTGCCGCCGCAGTTTCACGCCGAGATGGCGATCCGTGCTGTCGAAGCGGGCAAGGACGTTCTGGTCGAGAAGCCGATAGCGCTCACCGTGCCCGACGCGGAGCGCTCCGTCGCCGCCGCGAAGGCGGCAGGGCGCATCTTCATGACTGGCCACGTGCTGCGCTTCCACCCGGCCTTCGAGACGCTGAAGGACCTGATCGACCGCGGCGACCTCGGCGAGATCAAATACATCCACTCGCACCGCCTCGGCCTCGGCAAGTTCCACACCGAGAACGACGCGCTGTGGGACCTCGCGCCGCACGACCTGTCGATGATCCTCGCCATCACCGGGGCAGCACCGGTCGAGGTGCGCGGGGAGGGGGCGGCGCTGCTCGACCATCTCTCCGACTTCGCGCATCTGCACATGCGTTTCCCCAATGGGCTGAGGAGCCATCTCTTCACCTCGCGGCTCAACCCCTATCGCGAGCGCCGGCTGACGGTGGTCGGCACCAAGTCGATGGCGGTGTTCGACGACGTCGAGCCGTGGGAGCGCAAGCTCGCCGTCTACCGCCACGCGGTCTGGCAGGACAGCGGCCACTGGGCCTTCACCGCCAACGAGCCGACCTACGTGCCGGTGGGCGAGGGCATGCCGCTGACGCGCGAACTGCAGCATTTCCTCTCCTGCATCGAGACCCGGGCGGAGCCGCGCACCAGCGGCGAGGAGGCGATCGGCGTGCTGAGGATCCTCACCGCGGGCACCGTGACGCACGACTGATGCGATCACCCAGCCTTACAGGGCAGGGACGTGTGTGAAACCGCCCCACTGGCGCAGGCCGGCGGATCGAACTATGACGGCATCTTCGCCGGCGGCCTTCGGCCGCCCCGCTACACGACCCGACAAAGGCGACCCATGCAGTTCATCGATCTCGCGGCCCAGCGCGCACGCATCAACGACCGTCTCAAGGCCGCGATCGACAGGGTGGTGAACGAAGGCAAGTACATCTTCGGGCCGGAGGTTGCCGCCTTCGAGAAACAGCTCGCCGACTATGTCGGGGTGAAGAATGTCATCGCCTGCGCCAACGGCACGGATGCGCTGCTCCTGCCGCTCTATGCCAGCGGAATCGGCCCTGGCGACGCCGTCTTCGTGCCGAGCTTCACCTTCGCGGCGACGGCCGAGGTGGTGGCACTGGCCAAGGCCGAACCGGTTTTCGTCGATATCGATCCCGACACGTACAACATGGACGTCGAAAGCTTGGAGGCGGCGCTCGCCATGGTCAAGGCGGAGGGACGCCTGAAGCCCCGTGCGATCATCCCGGTCGACCTGTTCGGGCTTGCCGCTGACTACGATGCAATCGGCGCGATCGCCGCGCGCGAGGGCCTGATGGTCATCGAGGACGCCGCGCAGGCCATCGGCGGCTTGCGCAAGGGCGTGAAGTGCGGCGCCTTCGGCGACGTGGCCTCCACCAGTTTCTATCCGGCCAAGCCGCTGGGCTGCTACGGCGACGGCGGCGCGATGTTCACCAATGACGACGTGCTGGCCGAACGACTGCGCTCCTTCGCCTTTCACGGCAAGGGCGAGACGCAGTACGACAACGTGCATGTCGGCCTCAATTCCCGCCTCGACACGATCCAGGCCGCGATCCTGATCGAGAAGCTCGCCATTCTGGAAGACGAGATGGTCGCGCGCGAGGCCGTCGCGAAGCGCTATGCCGAGCGGCTCTCCGGCATCGTCAAGCCGGCGCGTATGCCGGCGGAGAACCGCTCAGCCTGGGCGCAGTATGCGATCGAGACCCCGGTGCGCGACGGGCTGAAGGCGCATCTCCAGTCGCAGGGCATTCCGTCGGTCATCTACTACGTCAAGCCGCTGCACTTGCAGGTGGCGTATCAGAAGTTCCCGCGCACTCCTGGCGGGCTGCCGGTGTCGGAGGCGCTGCCGCAGCGCATCCTGTGCCTGCCGATGCACCCCTATCTAACCGAAGCCGACCAGGATCGTATCTGCGAGGAGATTGCCGGCTTTGTCGGGCACAACGCCGCGATCGCGGCGGAGTAGCCTCAGGCGGGCAGGCGCGAGCCTTCCACGTCCATCCTGCGCAGCATGGCCTCCGCCTCCGGCGCGCGCTGCGAGCGGGCAATGAAGCCGCCGCCGAACACGCGGGCGCCGTCTCCCTCGCCGTCGTAGAGCACGCAGGCCTGGCCCGCGGCCACGCCCTGCTCGCCGGCCGAAAGCTCCACCTCCGCCCGTCCCTCCGCCCACCGCAGGATCGCGGGCGCGGGGCGTCGCGTCGAGCGCACCCTGGCGAAGAGTTCCATACCCTCGGCGGGCAGGTCCTCAAGCGGCGCGTCCCCCAGCCAGTTCATGTCGCGCAGGATCACCTTGCGCGTCTCCAGCGCCTCGCGCGGGCCGACAACGACACGCGCATGCGCCGCGTCGATATGCACGACATAGAGCGGGTCGCCGGTCGCCACGCCGATGCCGCGCCGCTGGCCGATCGTATAGTGCAGTATGCCTTCGTGGCGGCCGAGCACGCGCCCGTCGAGATGGACGATCTCGCCCGGTGAAGCCGCCTCAGGCCTGAGCTTGGCGATGATGTCGGAATACTTGCCCTGCGGCACGAAGCAGATGTCCTGGCTGTCCTGCTTCTGGGCCACCGACAGGCCCATCTCGGCGGCGAGCTCGCGCACCTGCGGCTTCGACAGGTCGCCGAGGGGAAAGCGCAGGAAATCGATCTGCGCCTGCGTCGTGGCGAAAAGGAAATAGCTCTGGTCGCGGTCGGCGTCGACCGGCCGGTAGAGCGCGCGGTGAGCACCGTTCGCACGCGAGCGGATGTAGTGGCCGGTAGCGAGCGCATCCGCGCCGAGGTCGCGCGCCGTCGCCAAGAGATCTGCGAACTTGACCGTCTGGTTGCAGGCGACGCAGGGAATCGGCGTCTCGCCGGCGGCGTAGCTCGCCGTGAACGGGTCGATCACCGCCTCGCGGAAGCGCTGCTCGTAGTTCAGCACGTAATGCGGAATGCCGAGCGTCTCGGAGACTCGGCGCGCATCGTCGATGTCGCGCCCGGCGCAGCACGAGCCGGGCCGGTGGGTCGCCGCGCCATGGTCGTAGAGCTGCAGCGTGACGCCGACGACGTCGTAGCCCTGATGCTTGAGCAGTCCCGCGACGACGGAGGAATCCACGCCGCCCGACATCGCGACGACGACGCGCGTGTCTTCGGGACGTCCGGGAAGGTCGAGGCTGTTCTGTGTCATCGCTGCATGGCCGTGGAGACGCCGGTTTGGCGCTCGCGACAATATAGGTCAAGCCCCCGCAATGTGCCACGCGACTGTCGCCCCAAGGCGTCGCTAAATTCGAAAATTCAATAAAAACAGTATGTTGGAAGCGATCGAATTCGATCTTTCCGCTTAGGCAAATTTTAAACCTGTGGCGGTATTGTGTTCGGGATCGAGTGTAAGTGCGTTGTTTAGAGAGTATGATGACCGATCTGATCAGACCGCGCGTCAAGTATGTCATCGGGCCGGACGGCAGTCCCCTCACCATTGCCGACCTGCCTCCGTCGAACACGCGTCGCTGGGTCATCCGCCGCAAGGCCGAAGTCGTGGCCGCCGTGCGCGGCGGTCTCCTCAGTCTCGAAGAGGCGTGCCAGCGTTACAAGCTCACCACCGAGGAATTCCTGTCCTGGCAGGCCTCGATCGACGAATACGGCCTCGCGGGGCTGCGCACCACCCGCATCCAGCAATACCGGCACTGATCTTCAGGCTCACTTCGTCGCGGCTCGTGACTTCACCAGCGCCGCGGCCAGGACTGTCAGCACCACAGATCCGGTGAAGAACCACAGGCCAGGCTGCGTGATCGCCGTCGCCAGTCCGCTCGTCTTTGCCGCGAAGATCACCAGCGCCACCAGCACGACATCCAGCATCGACCAGTTCGACAGGCTGCGGAACCATCCGGGCAGGCGATGACCGTCGTCCGCCGCCGAGAACGCTGCGGTGTGCAGCAGGTAGAGTTTCATAGCCGGGAAAACGATCGAGAAGACGAGGATCAGTCCGGCGATCGCCCATTCGCCCGCGTTCCACAGGCTCGCAACCATGGCGACGAGGGACGGTTCGTCGGAGAGGATCAGGAACCGGTCGACCCGGATCAGCGGCAGGGTGATGCCCAGCGCGAAGGAAAAGGTTGCGCCGCACAGGACGGCCGGGAGCAGGAACCGCATCCGGTCCCTATAGCGGAACGAAGCCCCGGGCGTAAGGTTCGCGCAAGCGGCTCGCGCGATAGATCAGCCCAAGGGCAATTCAGCCGACGGCGCGGCGCGCATCGGCCTCGAGTTCGCGCTGGCGCGTATCACGGTTCTCCAGCATCTCGGCCTTGGCGAGTTCGGCCTCGGCCTCGGCAAGGGCGGCTTCGGCACCGGCCTTCTGCTGCAGGAGATCGTGCTGCGACGTCTTGAGATTGTCGCGGCGCAGGCGCGCCGCCTTCGCGAAGGTGGGGTAAGCGAAGTGATTGACGTCGGTGATGCCAGCCTTGCGCTCTTCGGAGGCGATTTGTGCCTCGAGCTCGTTTGCCATCCGCTCGAAGTCGGCCACCATCATCTCGATCTGAAGAAGCTGGCGGCGTTTCTCGCTGGCCTGGAATTTCTTCAGTCGGACGAGATTCTCGCGTGACTTAATCATGGTGAACTCCAGAAACACATACTCAACTCAACCACTTGCCCAAGACCGCCCTGACGGGCGCCCCGGGCGCTTCATCCGACAGGTTGAACCATCGTGCCAAACAAAATCTTAAGGCAGGACGATCCTGGTAACCTTTCGTTTACGCGCATTGTTAATCATACGGTCCATGGCTTAAGGGCCGGTAAAAATCGATCGGTGGGGACCGATATTCGCAACAGCGAATCCGAAACACCAGGTTCGGTCGATTTCCTAATGTGTCGGTTTAACAAGTTCGGTTAGTGATTCACGATTGGATTCAAAAGCGTGCCGCGAAGAGTTCCCAAAGTCTGATTGCACTTGCATAATGGAATCAGATTTTGTTAACCATTCAATGGCAGCCTCTGAATCAGGCAATCACTGTCCTGGGCCGGTTGGTGCTCCGGCACGGCGGCGGAGAAGGGGAATGAAATGCGCGTCCTGCTGATTGAAGATGACAGTGCAACGGCCCAGAGCATCGAGCTGATGCTCAAGTCGGAGAGCTTCAATGTCTACACGACGGATCTTGGCGAAGAGGGCGTCGATCTCGGCAAGCTCTACGACTACGACATTATCCTCCTGGACCTGAATCTCCCGGATATGTCGGGCTACGAGGTGCTCCGGACGCTGCGCCTCTCCAAGGTGAAGACCCCGATCCTGATCCTGTCCGGCATGGCCGGCATCGAGGACAAGGTGCGCGGGCTCGGCTTCGGCGCCGACGACTACATGACCAAACCTTTCCACAAGGACGAGCTCGTGGCGCGCATCCACGCCATCGTCCGCCGCTCGAAGGGACATGCCCAGTCGGTCATCGCCACCGGCGACCTGATCGTCAATCTCGACGCCAAGACCGTCGAAGTGGGTGGCCAGCGCGTTCACCTGACGGGCAAGGAATACCAGATGCTGGAGCTCCTCTCGCTCCGCAAGGGCACCACGCTCACCAAGGAAATGTTCCTCAATCATCTCTATGGCGGGATGGATGAGCCCGAACTCAAGATCATCGACGTGTTCATCTGCAAGCTTCGCAAGAAGCTCGACGCGGCTTCGGGCGGACAGAACTTCATCGAGACTGTATGGGGTCGCGGCTATGTTCTGCGCGAGCCTGAAGAACTGCGCGCTACCGCATAAACCGGCGAACAGCAAATAAGAGAATAGGGGAGACAATTCCCTATGCGCCGGTTGCGGTTGACGCGGCCGGCCGCTTGTTTTCCCTGATCGCTCACGCCGCCTGCTGGACCTGGCGGAAACGTTCGAGAAGTTGCGAGCGGTTGAACGGCTTCATCAGATAGCCGGCGGCTCCGGCCCTCTTTGCACGCATGATCGCGCCGAGGTCGAACTGCGGGATGCAGATCATGATGCGCGGCCGCACGGCCGACGGGATCGCCATGGCCGAGCGGATGAATTCCACCGTCTGCATGTCCGGCAGGCCGCCGTCGACGACGATGATGTCGGGCATCTGTGCCGCGCACATGTCGAGGCCTTGGGCGCCGGTGCCCGCCTCTACCACGACCATCTCGGGTCCCGTCAGAATGCGCTTGGCGACCTTGCGGATCACACTGGAGTCGTCGACGATCATGCAGCGCTTCATCGGTCTGTCCTTGGCTTGGCGTCCCCGGGACGGCGCCGTTCCGGGATGATCCACAGGCATGTTAGACGACCGACGGTAAAAAACCGTCAAATACGATGCTTAAAAATATACTCGTCTGGCGAAGAAATACTCTCCGCGCCGGACCTCAGCGGGCGGTGAAGACGATTTCTTCTGCGCCGGCGCGGATTGAAATCTCCATTCCGGCCTCGCGGGCGAGCAGCAGCGTGTAGTACGGCTGCACCGAATGCGCGTCGATCGGCTCGGAGGGCTTGGCGCCCGAATGCAGTTCGAGAAACTTTGGCGGCACCCGCACCATCGGCCCCGCCGCCGTGATGGTGAATACGGGCGCGGTGTCGAGGTCGTCCAGGTTGACGCGGATCTTGCCGCCGCGCGGAATTGCGCCGATCGAGACCAGGATCAGGTTGAGGATCAGCTTGACCTTGTTCTTCGGCAGCAGCGCCCGGTTGCCGACCCATTCGAGATCGGGCTTCTCGTTCTTGACGTAGGCGAGGGCGACAGCCTCCGCATCGCCGGTGTCGATCTGCATGCCGGCCGAACCGGCGGCGCCGAAGGCGATGCGGGCGAACTGCAGACGCGCCGAGGCGTTGCGCGCGCTCGTGCGGATGAGGCTCATCGCATCCTCGTCCGCTCCCCCTTCGTCCAGCAGTTCCAGGCCGTTGTTGATCGCGCCGACCGGCGAGATGATGTCGTGGCACACCCGGCTGCACAGTAGTGCGGCGAGTTCCGGAGCCGAAAGGGTGAAAAGGTCCGCCATTCTCGAAAAATCCCCTGATGCGCCAACGTGCGAAACGAGCGGTGTCCACGCCCGCCACGGACCGCGAATCAACAATGAAACCCGCATGTTCCGGATATACGGCGACCCGAAACTCGGCAACAAACGGCTGCGTGCGCCGCCGTCGAGGTCATGAAAGAAACATCATCATTTGACGGATTAATGGTTGAAAAAGGATTAGCGCCTAGGGTTGCCGGATCGTTGCCATGCGGCCGGAAGAGCCGCGGCGGCCAGGCGTCGGAACAGGGTGCTCCCAGGAAGGGAGAATGGTTGTAATGCTTGTTAAGATCTTCGCGCGCGGTGCGCGCGCCCTGTCCATCGCCGCTGCGTTCGCGGTGCTTGCCGTGGCCTTCGCCGCGAGTGCGCGCGCCAATGAATACACGGCCCAGGAGATCGTCGATTCCGGACACAAGTTCTTCGGCGCGACGTCGGGCGGCCTCGCCACCGTCGTCGAAAAGATCTTCGCCTCCTACGGGCTGCCGAACGGCTATGTGCTCGGCGAGGAAGGGTCTGGCGCACTGGTCGGCGGCCTGACCTATGGCGAAGGCACGCTCTATACAAAGAACGCCGGCGACCACCGCGTGTTCTGGCAGGGGCCGTCTGTCGGCTGGGATTTCGGCGGGCAGGGCGCGCGAACGATGATCCTCGTCTACAATCTCGACTCGATCGATGCGGTCTACGGCCGCTTCGGCGGCGTGGCGGGTTCGGCCTACATGGTCGCCGGCCTCGGCTTCAACGTGATGAAGAACGGCCGCGTGCTGCTCGTGCCTGTGCGCACTGGCGTCGGCGCCCGGCTCGGCGTCAATGTCGGCTATCTCAAGGTCACCGACCGGCCGACCTGGAATCCCTTCTGATCCTCCGCATTAGGGTTAAGCGAAAGTAAATCTCATCGGGGCTGGATTCGTCCGGTCCCGATGTGGCACATCTACGCTGCCGGTCCGAAGGGATCGGAGAGGCGCGTCGTCCTGAAGGTCGGGCGCCTGGGGACACGGCCGAACCGCCCGGAACGAACCTTTTGATCCAGTCCATCCTGTTCTTTTCGCTGGGCTTTCTGACGGCGGGATTTCTCGCCCTGATGATCGCGCCGGCGATCTGGAGACGGGCCGTCAGCCTCACCCGCAGGCGGCTCGAGGCGTCGCTGCCGTTGACCGTCAACGAGATCCAGGCCGACAAGGACCGCATGCGCGCGGAGTTTGCGATGTCTACGCGCCGGCTCGAGATGAGCATCAAGAACTTCCGCGACAAGGCTTCGGCGCAGATCATCGAGATCAACCGCAACCGCGACGAGCTGAGGCGGCTCGCCGAGGAGCGCACGGATCGCGACCGGACGATCACCGAACTCGATGCGCGGGCAGGGGAGCTTCGCGCGGAACTGCGCAACCGCGAGGAACAGCTCCAACGCCTGACGGCACGGCTCGCGGAGGCCGAGGATATGCTGGAGGACCGGGCGCGCGAGATCGACAGGCTCGGGCAGCTCTATGACGAGGCGACGCTGACGGCCAGCAACCGCCAGGTCGAACTGGTCGCCCGCGAGACCGAATTCGACCGGCTGGCCGGCAATGTCGGCCTGCTGCAGAGCGAGCGCAAGGATGCCGAGAAGCGGCTGCGCGAGATCGCCGCCGAGAGCAAGGCGGCGCAGGAAGCCTTGAAGGACGAGCGCAAGCGCTCGGCCGAACTCGACCGCAAGCTGGAGCGGCTCATGTCCACCGTGTCCGACCGCGAGGAGAAGCTCGCCCGCCGCGAGAAGGAGCTGGCGCGCCTGCGCGACGAGATCAAGACTGCCTCGCAGGGGGGCAGCGACCTGGATTCGAAGCTGACACAGGCGCAGGCCGACCGCGTGAAGCTGGAGGCGGAAGTCGCCGAACTGCAACTCCAGCTCTCGACGCTCCTGTCCGGTGCCACGGGCAGCGACGTCGACAAGGCGATCGGCAGCCTGCAGCGGGAGCGCGACCGCCAGGCCGACAGGCTCGGCGTGCTGACGCGCGAGAACAAGAGGCTGCGCTCCGAAGTCGAGGCGTTCGAACGGTCGAAGGTGCAGGACTGGGACGACGAAAAGCGCGACAGTGCGCTGCTGCGCGAGCAGATCAACGACCTCGCGGCCGAGGTGGTGCACCTGACCGCGATGCTCGACGGCCCCGGCTCCCCGATCGCACGGATTCTCGATACGGCCGACGCGGGACAGGATGGCGGCGCATCGCGGATCGTCAGCCTGGCGGATCGCGTCAAGGCCTTGCAGAAGGCGGCTTCCGCCGCCGGTTCAGCCGCGCCAGAGACGGTGCAGGGCAACCGCTGAGGCGGCGGCCACGTTCAGGCTGTCGAAGTCTTCCGCGATCGGGATGCGCACCGTCGTCAGGCGCGACATAAGGTCGGCGGGCAGGCCGTGGCCTTCGCTGCCGAGTAGCAGCGCCGTGCGAGCCGACGCGGGCGCCTCGCCGATCTCCATCTCACCGCGCGGCGACAGCGCCAGGATCTGGAAGCCCGCCGCGCTCAACCCGCCGATCATGTCGTCCAGGCTCGTGGCCGTCGCGAACGGCGTCTTGAGGATCGCGCCCACCGAGACGCGGATCGCCTTGCGGTAGAATGGGTCGCACGAGGTCGGGTCCAGCACCACCGCATCCGCGCCGAAAGCTGCAGCGTTGCGGAAGATCGCCCCCATATTGTCGTGGTTCGAGATGCCGGCGAGCGCCACCACCAGCGCATTTTCCGGTAGGCTCGACAGGAGGTCGGCAACCGGCTGCGGTGCCGGCCGCCGGCCGATTGCCAGGATGCCGCGATGGATGTGGAAGCCGGCGATGCCGTCCATGGTCGCCGCATCGGCGACGTAGACCGGAACATGATCCGGGATCATCGGCAGCAATTCGTCCAGCCCGCCCACCCTGTTCTCCAGCAGGAGAACCGCTTCCGTTTCGTAGCGTGCGGCCGAGAGCAGCACGTTGAGCACGACGCGCCCTTCCGCCACGAAGCGGCCCTCGCGGCCGACGAGGTCGCGCTCGCGGATGTCGCGGAAGGCGGCGATGCGCGAGTCGTCCGGGTCGAAAATGCGGATCAGGCGTTGCACTGCGGTTCAGTCGAGGTGGCGGGGCTTCCAGCGCGCGAGGAGCGCGGAGTTCGTTACCACGGAGACCGAGGAGAACGCCATCGCCGCGCCCGCGAGGATCGGCGACAGCATGCCGAGCGCCGCCAGAGGTATGCCGATCACGTTATAGAGGAAGGCCCAGGCGAGATTGTGCATGATCGTGCGGCGCGTGCGCCGCGCGATGTCGAGCGCGGCCGGCACCAGCCTGAGGTCGGGCCGCATCAACGTGATGGCGGCCGCCTCGCGCGCGACGTCGGTGCCGGACGACATGGCGATGCCTAGCCCGGCGGCCGCCAGAGCCGGCGCATCGTTCAGGCCGTCGCCGACGAAGGCGATCGACTTTGGGTCCTCGGTCAGGCCGCGCAGCGCCTCGGTCTTGTCCTCCGGCAGCAGCGAGGCGCGGAAGTCGGCGAGCCCGATGTCGGCGGCGATGGCGCGCGCAGCCTCCTCATTGTCGCCGGTGAGCATGACAGTGCGGACGTCCTCCACGGCCAGCGCGCGTAGCGCTGTCGCTGCCTCCGGGCGCGGCCGGTCCGCGAACAGGATGCCGCCCGTGAGTTCGCCGTCCACCGCAACGAAGGACAGCGTCCCCGTCTTCGCGAACCGCGCCTTGAGCGCATCGATTCGATCCTGCGCGATGCCGAGCTCGGTCATCATCCTTGCATTGCCGACGGCGATCGACGCGCTGGCAACCGTGCCGCTCATGCCCTTGCCGCGCGTGGCGGATACTCCGCTGGCGGTGAGCGGTTCGCCGGTTTCCGACGCCGCCCGCGCCACGAGCGCACGGGCGAGGGGGTGCTCGCTGCGGGTCTCGATGGCCGCCGCCTTGCGCAGCAGGTTGGCGGTGTCGCCGTCGGTGGCGACGACCTCGACCACTTCGGGGTGGCCGAGCGTCAGCGTGCCGGTCTTGTCGAAAGCGACGACCTTGATCGCCTCGGCCTTCTCCAGCGTCCCGATGTCGCGGATCAGGATGCCGGCCTTTGCCGCCGCACCCGTTCCGGCGACGAGCGCCGTCGGCGTGGCGAGGCCGAGCGCGCAGGGGCAGGCGATGACGAGCACGGCGATCGCCGCATCGAAGCCGGCGGCCATGTCGCCGGCGATCCACCAGCCGAGGAAGGTCAATATGGCGACCGCGATGATGACGGGAACAAACACCGCCGAGATGCGGTCCACCAGGCGCTGCACCGGCGCTTCGGAGAGCTGCGCGTCCTCGACCAGCTGTGCCATGCGCGCCAGCCGCGTGTCGGCGCCGACCGCCGAGACACGAACTTCCAGCACGCCGTCGCCATTGACGGTGCCGGTGACGACGGCGGCACCCTCGCTCTTCTCGACCGGCAGGCTCTCGCCGGTGACCAGCGACTCGTCGAGGCTGGAGGCGCCGGCCACGATCAGGCCGTCGGCCGGCACGCGTGTCCCCGGCCGCACGATCACCACGTCGCCGGGAGACAGGCTCGCCGTTGCGACGATCTCCGTGCCCGAGGCGGTCTTGCGCTCCGCCTGCTGCGGCTGCAGCTTGCCCAAGGCGGCAAGGGCGGCCGACGCGCCCTGCTTGGCGCGAGCTTCCAGATATTTGCCGAGCATGATCAGCGTCAGCACCACCGCTGCCGCCTCGAAGTAGAGGTGGCCGTGGGCGTTGCCGGACCAGACCATCCAGAGCGAATAGAAATAGGCGGCCGAAGTGCCGAGCGAGACGAGCACCGCCATGTTCGCGCCGCCCCCGCGCAGCGCCGACCAGGCCTCGCGATAAAACCGGGTGCCCGAGATCAGCATCACGCCGGTGGCGAGGGCCGCTTGCGTCGACGGGCCGAGCCAGGCATGGCCGGTTCCCAGCATCATCGGCAGCATGCCGATCACGAGCGGGATGGAGAGCAGGGCGGAGACCGCGAAGCGGATGAGCGTCAGCCGCTCGTCCGCCCGGTGCGCCGCCTCGCGCGCCTCGTCGGCCTTGCGCTGCGCGGCCCGGTCGTCCGGGCGCAGCGTCGCGCCGTAGCCGGCGCGCTCAACGGCGGCTATCAGCTTCGCCGCATCGATCTCGCCGTCGATCTCGAGGCTGGCGCGTTCGAGCGGCAGGTTCACGTCGGCACGGCTGACGCCGTCGACGCGCGAAAGCACCTTCTCGACCCGGGCCGAACAAGCGGCGCAGGTCATGCCCGTGATGTCGAGCGCTACCTTGGTCATGGCATTTCTCTCAGGCGCTGGTTCAGCCGGCCAGCCGGGCGTCGTAGCCGGCGTCCTCGACGGCCGCGACGAAGCGCGCCGGATCGGCGCCGTTCTCCGTCTCCACCACCGCTTCGCCCATGGCGAGATCGACTTTGGCCGCCTTCAGGCCGCCAACGCTGCCCAAAGCCTTCTCGACCGAGCGGACGCAGCCGCTGCAGGTCATTCCTTCGATCTTCAACGTGAATTGCATGGTCTTTTCTCCTGTTGGTCAGGAGATAGGGCTTCCAGTAGATGGAAGGTCAAGAGTGCGAATGCGCGTGCTGCGCTTTTGCCGCTTTTTCGCCCAGAGCCATGCGGGCCTCCTTGGCCATCTCCACCAGCTTCATGTGGGCGTCGCGGGGCACCGACAGGGGTTGCGGGAAGAAAATCCTCAACACCTTGTCGCCCAGCGTGAGGTCGAAGCCGTCCGGATCGTATCCGGTCATGCGCCAGTCGCCGTTCTCCTCGCGGGCATAGTGCATCGCATAGTTGGCGATGGCGTCCGCATGGTCCTCGTTCATGTGGTTGACGGCCGACTGCTCCGACTTCGAGAAATCCTCGATCGGGCCGGAGGACAGAAGGTCGTCGCGGCTCAGGAGATAGGCCTTGCCGAAGCCGCCGTTGAGGCTCGCCTTCTCGATCTCCAGTCGGAAGAAGGCGAAGTCGCCGAGGCCGACATAGAGCTTCGCCTTCGGGTTCTTGTTGAGATAGCGCCGCTCGGCCTGCGCCCATTCCGCCGTGTCGCGCTCGAAGCGGCGGGCACGGCAGGAGATGGAGATGCGCGGATGCGCCAGCGGATCGCCCTTGCCGGTCTCGCCGAGCAGGAGCGAGCAGCGCGGGTCCGCCACGATCGCGGCGGTATGGGCCGACAGGCCCGAGACGAGGATCAACGGGCTGCCGTCCGTGTCCGTCGCCACGCCGACGCGGCTCGCCAGCGGCGCGCCGTCCTTCGGGTCGATAGCGGCAAGAGCGCCGTAACGCGAAGCGCGCAGCAGGGTCTTGGCGAGGCGGATGGCGTCGGCGTCCGTTTCCCGGATCACGTCCTTCGGCTTGTCGTCCATGTCGCCTCGCAAGAAATCCTGACTGATGCGCTCCTCTTATTTCAGAACCGGGCCGGCCTGCAAGACATGCTATTTCGGCGCCATGCGGATCGCGCCGTCGAGGCGGATCACCTCGCCGTTGAGCATCTGGTTCTCGACGATGTGGACCGCGAGCGCGCCGTATTCCGCCGGTTCGCCGAGGCGGGGCGGGAAGGGCACCTGCTTGCCGAGCGAATCCTGTGCGTCCTGCGGCAGGCCGGCGAGCATCGGCGTCTTGAAGATGCCCGGAGCGATCGTCATCACGCGGATGCCGGCGCGGGAAAGGTCACGCGCCACCGGCAGCGTCATGCCGACCACGCCGCCCTTGGACGACGAATAGGCCGCCTGGCCGATCTGGCCGTCATAGGCGGCGACCGAGGCGGTGTTGATGATCACCCCGCGCTCGCCGCCGTCCAGCGGATCCAGCGTCTCGGCGCCGACCGCGAGCAGGCGGATCATGTTGAAGGTGCCGATCAGGTTGACCTCGATCACCTTGCGGTAGAGGTCGAGCGAGTGGGCGCCGTCCTTCGAGGTGGTCTTGGCGGCGATGCCGATGCCGGCGCAGTTGACGAGGATGCGCGGCGCCCCGAGCTTCTCCTTCACTTCGGCGAAGGCCTTCTCGCCCCCTTCGGCGCTGGAGACGTCGCATTTCACCGCGATGCCGCCGATCTCTTTCGCGACCTTCTCGGCGCGCTCCATGCCGACGTCGAAGATCGCGACCTTCGCGCCCTTGGCGGCAAGCGCGCGCGCCGTCGCCTCGCCGAGACCGGAGCCGCCGCCGGTAACGATCGCGACCTGTCCTGATGGGTTCATTCCGTATTCTCCTCCGTGAACTCTAGGCCCCATGCCTATTCCATCAGGCTCGCCTCGCGCAACATGCCGCGAACGGATCGGCCGTTGCGGCGGCTTTGCGTGCCGCCATTTCCCGGTTACATCGCGCTGCGACATCGGCTCGATCGATCTGCGGGGAGAATTCATGGCGGAACAAGCGAGACGTTTCCGGTTGTCCAGGCGCGCGCTTCTCGGTCTTGCGATCGTCGGCGGCGGCGCCGTGTGGGCGGGCGCGACGGCGGCGCGGCTGATGCGGGCGCCGTCGGGCGCGAAGGATGCGGGGCGCATCGCCGACCTCGACGGCGTGCCGCTGCCGCGGGAGCCGGACTTCGACAATCCCTACTACGACCCGTCGCTGCCCTGGGCCTCCGAGGGCGGCACGATCAACGACGTCAGCGCCTTGTCGCGCACGCCGGTCTACGGCGTGGTGAAGGTCGCCGAGGAGAAGCATGTCGCCGATGCGTTGGCCTTCGCCCGCGGCAACAATCTCTCCGTTTCGCTCGCCGCCGTGCGCCATTCGATGGGCGGACAGGCGTTCGACGACCATGCGATCGTGCTCGACATGATGGGGCTGAACTCGATTGAGGTCGACGAGGCCGCGATGACCGTAACGGTCGGCCCGGGCGCCACATGGCACGACATTCAGAACGCGCTGCATCCGCGCTTCGCGGTGAAGGCGATGCAGTCGACCGATATCTTCTCGGTCGGCGGCTCGATCTCGGTCAACGCGCACGGCATGGACCACCAGGCCGGCTCGATCGTCGGCTCGGTCAAGGCGTTGGAGGTCATGCTGGCGGACGGGAGCAAGACCACCTGCTCGCGCGACCAGAACGCCGACCTGTTCCGCCATGTCGTCGGCGGCTACGGCCTGTTCGGCGTCGTGCTGAAGGCGGTGCTGGAGATCGTGCCGAACGCGGTCTACCAGACCTCGCGTGCGGTGATCCGCTCGGAGGATTTTCCTAAACTGTTCGAGACCGAGATGGTCGGCGATCCTGGCCTCGGCCTGTTCTACGGGCACCTGTCGACGGCGCGGTCGAACTTCCTCGAGGACATGATCGTCTATCGCTACGACAAGGTGGCTGATACGGCGCCCCCCAACATGGGACCGCTCGGCGAGCCGGGCATGGTCGGTGTCAAGCGGCTGATCATGAACCTCGCCAAGCGCGGCGAAGTCTTCCAGTCGTTCAAGTGGTATATGGAAAAGGAACTCGAACCCGAGTTCGAGAGCTGCACCGTGCCGCGCACGACGGCGATGGCGGAGGGCGAGGCGTGCCTGGTCTCGCGCAACAACCCGATGCACGATTCCGTGCCCTATCTCTTCAACGACCTGCCGGAAGAGACAGACATCCTGCACGAATATTTCTTCCCCCGGTCAGAATACAACGCCTTCATCGGCGGCGCCCGCGAGATCCTGCGCAGGAGCGAGCTGCCGCTGCTCAACGCCTCGATCCGCGTCGTGCATGCCGAGGACACGGCGCTGACCTATGCGAAGGAGGACGCCTTTTCGCTCGTCCTCTACGTCAACCAGCGGACGGACGAGGACGGCAATGCGAAGATGCGGGCGCTGACCCGCGAGCTAGTCGACCTGACGCTCAAGCACCGCGGCCGCTTCTTCCTGCCCTACCAACTGCACTATACCCGCGCGCAACTGATGGCGGCCTATCCGGAGCTGCCGGCCTTCCTGGCGAAGAAGCGCGAATACGACCCGCGCGAACTCTTCACCTCGACATTCTATCGGGGATTGAAGGCCGCCGCCGGTATGGCATAGTCGTCGCCTCAACCCTGCGAGGTGCCCGGATGTCGGGCTTTTTCGGAACGGATGTGCAGATCGCGCTCCAGCGTCTGACGCTGGAGAAGCGCGCGGCGATCGACGAGACGCCCGGCCTTTACAATGCGGGCCGTTTCTATGGCACGGACGACCCCGACCGCATCGGATGGTCAGGCATCGACGCGATCCTGGGCGAGCAGGGGATGCTCGGGCTCAGGATGGTCTCGCCGGCGCAGCGCAGCGCCTATGCGAGCGGGCTCGCCGAGCGAGGATATCGCTTCGACACCTGGGACACGATGATCGCGGATGCGGCGACGATACGCCCGAGGATCGCGGCGATCCTGGCGGACGGGCTGCCGGCCGGCCTCGTGCTGGGGTCGGCGCTCACGGAGCCCGAAGGCCCTTCAACCCGGCGTGTCCAGCAGTTCGTTTCGGACGCCGGGATCGTTCCCTTTCCTGGGGCACTGCTGGTCGAGGGGCCGGGGCAGGCGAGCGTCGTCATCGCGGACCGCGACGGCTCCCCGGTCGCCTTCGCGCATGGCTGCTTCCCGCACAATCGCTTCAGCCCGCACCATCGAAGCGCGTGGGTCGGGCTGGTCTCGGTCGATCCGAAGGCGCGGGGGCTCGGGCTCGGCAAGATCGTCAATGCGCTGGCGATCCGCCGGATGGTGGAAGAGTTCGGCGCGGAGCGGGTTTATGAACTCGTCTCGGCGACCAACGAGGCGTCGCGGCGGATGGTCGAGGCCTGCGGGCCGACGGTCGATCCGAGCCTGCTCTGCGGATCGGTCGTGCCGGACGGCGCGGGGCGCTTCACGCGCTGATGCGTGGTCAAAACCAGTCCGGCGTCACGGACGCCTTGAGCCAGGACATCGTGTCGAGCGCGTGCTGCGAGGCGCTGGACCAGGTGCTGCCGACCGTGTCGCGCACGGAGACGTAGCCGTTGAGCGTCCTGAACACGGTGGTGATGCGGCCGAGGCTGTCGGTCGAGACGTCGCCTTGCCGGCCCTCGGCCACGATCGAACCTGCCGCGAGCTGGACCTGCTCGGTGGGCGAGGGTCGGGCGGAGGCCATCACAGGCGTCTCGGACGTGTCGCGGCAGACCGCGACCACCAGCGGATAGTTGTCCTGCTGGCGCATGACGCGCTTCTGGATGTCGGCCTCGCACTCCGCGACGCTCGTCCATTGCTGGTCCGTGGTGCGGATGTACTCGCACATCTTGGCGTCGCAATCGCAGCCGATCAGCGCCATTGCGACCAGACCTTCCTTGATCATGGCCTCGGTCCCTTCTCTCTCAAGGAAGGGATGACCAAGGATGGCGGCGGGATTTCGATGCAATCGCGGCGAGTTCGCGGCGGCGCGTAAAGCAATGTTGCTGTTGCCCGAAGGCAACGTCGCTATTCGGCCTTGAGCTTCTTGCGCGCCTTCTTGAGCTTGCGCTTCTCGGCGCGGGCGGCTCCCGGGGCGGAGGCCGGAGGCTTCTTGTCGAAGTGCTTCTTCGGGCGCGGCTTGTCGCGGAAGGAGGGGCGCTGCTCGCGCGGCGGGGCAGGGGGCGCGTCGTCCGACAGCGGCGAGATCGTCACGCCCTTCTCGACGGCGCCCGGTCGGGCGATCGCCGCGGCATACGCGTCCGCCTTGTCGGGCGCGACCTCGAAGCGGGTCTCGTCCTCGAGGATGCGGATCGAGCCGATGGCGGCCTTGGTGACGTTGCCGGCCTTGCAGATCAGAGGCAGCAGCCAGCGCGGCTCGGCGCGTTTCTTTCGGCCGACCGAGATAACGAACCAGGTGCCGCTCTCGAAGCGGGTCTGCGGCCGCTCGCCGGTTTTAGGATCGTAGGGGGCGGGTGCGCCGTCGGACAGCTCCTCCGGCGAGGGGTATTGCGCGAGCAGTTGCTTTACGAGTGATGCCGCGATCCGCTCTGCGCCGTAGCGGGCAACGAGATCGGCGCCGAGCGCGAGTTCTTCCGGCGTCGCCTCGTCACCGAGTGCGGGGTTGTCGAGAACCCGCTGGCGGATCAAGACGTCGATGTCGGAGGCGCCCGGCGCCTGCATCGGCTCGGCCTTGAGGCCGGCCGTCCTGAGCAACCGGTTCGCGCTGCCGCGGCGGTGATGCGGCACGATCAGCGCGCACACGCCTTTTCGCCCGGCGCGGCCGGTGCGGCCGGAACGGTGCAGCAGGGTTTCGGGATTGGACGGCAGGTCGGCGTGGATGACGAGGTCGAGGTTCGGCAGGTCGATGCCGCGCGCGGCGACGTCGGTGGCGACGCAGACGCGCGCCCGGCCGTCGCGCATCCATTGCAGCGCGTTGGAGCGCTCGGCCTGCGACAGCTCGCCCGACAGCGAGACGACGCGGAAGCCGCGATTGCCGAGACGGGCGGCAAGCCGTTTCACCGCCTCGCGGGTCGAGCAGAACACCAGTGCGTTGGTGGCGTCGAAATGGAGCAGCGTGTTGACCACGGCCGCGTCGCGCTCCGACGGAGCGACCAGGATGGTGCGGTATTCGATGTCCTCGTGCTGGTCGCCTTCCGAAGCGATTTCGAGTCGTTCGGCGCGTTTCTGGAACTTTCGCGCGAGTGCCTCGATGGGGGCCGGGACGGTGGCGGAGAACAGCAATGTGCGGCGATCGTCCGGCGATTCCGACAGAATGAACTCGAGGTCTTCCTTGAACCCGAGGTCGAGCATCTCGTCGGCCTCGTCCAGCACAACGGCGCGCAGCGACGACAGGTCGAGCGCGCCGCGGGTGATGTGGTCGCGCAGGCGGCCGGGGGTGCCGACGACGATGTGCGCGCCCTGTTCCAGCGCCCGGCGCTCGGTGCGCATGTCCATGCCGCCGACACAGGAGGCGATCCTGGCGCCGGCCTCGGCGTAGAGCCATTCGAGCTCGCGGCGCACCTGCATGGCGAGCTCGCGCGTCGGCGCGATGACGAGGCCGAGGGGCGTGCCGGCGTCGCCGAAGCGCTCCGCCTCGCCGAGCAGTTCCGCCGCCATGGCGATGCCGAACGCGACCGTCTTGCCTGAACCGGTCTGGGCGGACACCAGCAGGTCGCGGCCTCTGGCGCGGGGCTCAAGCATCGCGGCCTGGACCGGGGTGAGGGTGTCGTAGCCGCGCGCCGAAAGGGCGGCGCCCAGCGCCGGAGCGATGTCGAGGGAGGCAGTCATGTCGAGGCTTTCGATTGGCGCCTCTCAAGGCGCACGGGTCGGGGGCGTATAAAGGGGCAAGTGCCGGAGGTCAAATCGCATGGGCGCGGACATGCGGGATCGTCGACCGCAGCGCATTTTTTCGCGGACGAAGGCAGGATCGGTCTGGGGCGTTCACCTGTCCTGCATGGGTGCAGGACAGGTCTTATCAGGACGTATCACGCAGTTCGACCGGCGAGACGATCGCATCAGCCAGACGCCGGAGACCGGCGCAGTGTAGCCCGCCCTCATTCCCGGCCTCGTCGGACGCCAGCCCACGGTGCAGGAACGACAGACGGCACAGATGCGCCGCGATGGCCCGCATGTAGAGCCCGAATGCCCTGAGAGAGTCCGCGATGTCCTCGGCATCGAAGGGATGGCTGCCGAAGCCGGCCGGCATCGGGACGGGCGTCCAGGGTCTGCGTGCGAAGCTCCGGAGCGTGCCTTCGACATAGGCGCTCAGCAGCGTATTCGCCTGCCAGGCGGCCCAC
>Ga0164290_1000852_pt1 | contig 72637 bp, 68 predicted proteins | sample Micstemetagenome_FD_108782 | JGI IMG/M metagenome (GOLD analysis project Ga0164290, IMG submission 108782) | Contaminated culture microbial community from soil near Moab, Utah, USA - Microcoleus steenstrupii SON62 (Illumina Assembly) | ecosystem: Environmental > Terrestrial > Soil > Soil crust...
TCCCGACCAACGTGATCTCGATCACCGACGGCCAGATCTTCCTTGAGACCGACCTGTTCTTCGCCGGCATCCGACCGGCCATCAACGTCGGTCTGTCGGTGAGCCGCGTGGGATCGGCCGCGCAGACCAAGGCGATGAAGAAGGTTTCGGGCTCGATCAAGCTCGAGCTCGCCCAGTATCGCGAGATGGCCGCCTTTGCGCAGTTCGGCTCGGACCTCGACGCGTCGACGCAGAAGCTGCTCGCGCGCGGCGCCCGGCTGACGGAGCTGCTGAAGCAGCCCCAGTTTAACCCGATGCCCTTCGAGGAGCAGACCGCGTCGATCTTCGCGGGCACCAGCGGCTATCTGGACAACGTGCCGGTCGAGGCGGTCACCCGCTACGAGCGCGAGATGCTGGCCTTCCTGCGCGCGCAGTTCCCGCACGTGCTGATCGCCATCCGCGACACCCGCGACTTCTCGGACGAGACCAAGGGCAAGCTCCGCGAGGCGCTCGACCAGTTCGCCAAATCGTTTGCGTAAACACCTGAACGGGAAAGGATTTCCTTTCCCGTTCGCTTCGAGCGAAGTCGAGAAGCCGTTTCTCGACTTCGCTCGAAACGAACGGACTAGAGACACTTAGATGGCCAGCCTCAAGGCGCTTAAACTCCGCATCGGCTCGGTGAAGTCGACGCAGAAGATCACCCGGGCGATGAAAACCGTCGCCGCGGCCAAGCTGCGTCGCGCGCAGGACGCCGCGGTGGCCGGCCGTCCTTATGCCGAGCGGCTGGAAGCGGTCATGGCCAGCCTTGCGTCCAAGATTACGATCAGCGCCTCCTCGCCGCGCCTGCTGGCCGGCACCGGCCGCGACGATACCCACCTGATCGTCGTGATGACCTCGGAACGCGGCCTCGCCGGCGGCTTCAACACCAACATCGTTCGCGCGGCGCGCCGTCAAGCCGACGAGCTGCAGGCGCAGGGCAAGACCGTCCGCTTCTACCTCGCCGGCCGCAAGGGCCGTGGCGTCATCAACCGCTACTATCCCAAGCAGACGCTGCACGACTTCGACATGAGCCACGCCAAGAAGGCGGCGTTCGACGACGCGCAGGCGATCGCACAGGACCTGATTGCCCGCTTCGAGGCCGGTGAGTTCGACGTCGCGCACCTGGTCTTCTCGCGGTTCCAGTCGGCGCTGGTTCAGGAGCCGACGGCCAAGCAGCTCATTCCGGTTCCGCTTACTGGTGAGAACTTAGTGTCAACTTCGGCTGGCGCAGCGGTCACATATGAGCCCGACGAGGAGGCGATCCTCGCCGACCTGCTGCCAAAGAACGTCGCCATCCAGATCTATCGCGCGCTGCTCGAGAACCAGGCCGGCTTCTACGGCTCGCAGATGACCGCGATGGACAATGCGACCCGCAATGCCGGCGACATGATCAACCGGCTGTCGATCGCCTATAACCGGCAGCGTCAGGCCGCGATCACCACCGAACTCGTCGAAATCATCTCCGGCGCCGAAGCGCTGTGAAAGTTACGCTGAAGGAAGACGCACATGCTTGAGCCTCAGACCCTTAACCGCACGGCCGCTGTTGCGACCGGCCGCATCAGCCAGGTGATCGGCGCCGTCGTCGACGTCAGCTTCGATGGGCACCTGCCCGCCATTCTCTCGGCGCTCGAGACTGAGAATAACGGCCAGCGGCTGGTGCTCGAAGTCGCACAGCACCTCGGCGAGAACACCGTCCGCACCATCGCGATGGACTCGACCGAGGGCCTGACCCGCGGCCAGGCCGTGACCGACACCGGCTCGCAGATCCGCGTGCCCGTGGGGCCCAAGACCCTCGGCCGGATCATGAACGTGGTCGGCGAGCCGATCGACGAGCGTGGGCCGATCGGCCACACCGACACTGCGCCAATCCATGCGGACGCGCCGGTGTTCGTCGACCAGTCGACAGAGAGCTCCATTCTGGTCACCGGCATCAAGGTGATCGACCTGCTCGCGCCTTATGCGAAGGGCGGCAAGATCGGCCTGTTCGGCGGCGCGGGCGTCGGCAAGACCGTGCTGATCCAGGAGCTGATCAACAACATCGCCAAGGGCCATGGCGGCACCTCGGTGTTCGCTGGCGTCGGCGAGCGCACCCGCGAGGGCAACGACCTCTATCACGAGTTTCTGGACGCCGGCGTCATCGCCAAGGACGCCGAGGGCAATGCGACCTCGGAAGGCTCCAAGGTTGCGCTCGTCTATGGCCAGATGAACGAGCCGCCGGGCGCCCGCGCCCGCGTGGCCCTGTCGGGCCTGACGATCGCCGAATATTTCCGCGATGTCGAAGGCCAGGACGTGCTGTTCTTCGTCGACAACATCTTCCGCTTCACCCAGGCGGGTTCGGAAGTGTCGGCGCTGCTCGGCCGCATTCCCTCAGCCGTGGGCTATCAGCCGACGCTCGCAACGGACATGGGCGCGCTGCAGGAGCGGATCACCTCGACCAACAAGGGCTCGATCACCTCGGTGCAGGCCATCTACGTGCCCGCCGACGACTTGACCGACCCGGCCCCGGCCACGTCCTTCGCCCACTTGGACGCCACCACCGTGCTGTCGCGCGCGATCTCGGAGCTGGGCATCTACCCGGCCGTCGATCCGCTCGACTCGACCAGCCGCGTGCTGGAGCCGCGCGTTGTGGGCCAGGAGCATTACGAGACCGCTCGCGCCGTCCAATCGACGCTGCAGCGCTACAAGTCGCTGCAGGACATCATCGCCATTCTGGGCATGGACGAGCTGTCGGAAGAGGACAAGCTGGTGGTCAGCCGCGCGCGGAAGATCCAGCGCTTCCTCTCCCAGCCCTTCCACGTGGCCGAGGTCTTCACCAACATCCCGGGCAAGTTCGTGAGCCTGGAAGAGACGGTGAAGTCGTTCAAGGCCGTGGTGGATGGCGAGTACGATCACCTGCCCGAGGCCGCCTTCTACATGGTCGGCGGCATCGACGAAGCGGTCGAGAAGGCTAAGAAGCTGGCCGAAGCGGCCTAAGCCAACACCGTCAGTATCGAGCGAAGTCGAGATACGCCCTTCGTCCAGCTCAGGACAGGCTTCTCGACTTCGCTCGAAGCGAACGGATCATGGGGTGCGCACCCCAAGGATAGAAGAATGCCCCTGCACTTCGAACTCGTGACCCCCGAAAAGCTCGTCCGATCCGAGGACGTGTATATGGTGACGGTGCCCGGCAGCGAGGGCGACTTCGGCGTGCTGGAGAACCACGCGCCGCTCGTCTCGACGCTGCGCGACGGCGAGCTGCTCGTCTTCCCGACGCAGGGCGCCACTCCCGCCAGCATCCGGGTCGAGGGCGGGTTCGCCGAGGTCAATGAGCGCGGCCTCACCATTCTGGCGGAACGCGCCGAGGTCTGACGTTACTGTTCCGGCGCGTCAACCGAGCGCTTGCGATAGGTCCAGCTGACGCGCTTGCTGCCGTCCATCATCGAGATGGTGGCGATGAGCGTGTCGCTCTTCCGCTCATAGACGATGCGCTGCGGGTAATCATGCGCCGGGTTGACGAACGTCGCTCGACCGGCGCCCACCTGCACGGCCCCGAACCGCGTGGCCGGCACGCCATTGGGTGAACCGAAGAAGGCGAGCCCTTTCTCATCCGTCGCGATCCGCATGAAGTCGAAGGAGCGCGTCTGCAGCCCGCCCACCGAACGGCCGACTCCCAGCAGTGTGCCGAACGCCGGCTCCGTCCACAGCTCCTCGGTCCACCGCGCGCCGTTGGCCATGATCTGAGGCTCGGTCCGCCAGGCGCCGGCCAGCCAGTGCAGATCGTCCGTGGTCGGCACGCCGCTCAGCAGCAGCAACACGCTCAGCATCGCATCCTCCCGCATCAGGGTTAGCACTCTATCAAAGTTTCACGCCTATGCCGCTTGCCATGAGTGCGTTCGGTAAGCGTGGCGGAATCGGGAGCGGCGGCCCGCGCCCATCCTTCGGCGTCGCGCGCCCGATGCAGTCGGCGGCCGCTCCCGCGCGCGAATTGCGGCGTGAGCCTCTCCCCGAAACCTTTCCCGATGCGGAGCCGACCGCGCCCCCGCTGGACGCGATGGCCCGCCTTGCCGAGCGCCAGGCTGCGTCGGGAGAAGCCGGCCAGTCGAAGGTCGAAGGCTTCGAGTCCTCGGTTCACAAGATCAAGGAGCAGGTGCTCCCCCGCCTGCTGGAGCGCGTCGACCCCGAGGCGGCCGCCTCGCTCAGCAAGGACGAGCTGGCCGAGGAATTCTCACCCATCATCGGCGAGGTGCTGGCCGAGCTGAAGATCACGCTCAACCGGCGCGAGCAATTCGCGCTCGAAAAGGTACTGATCGACGAACTGCTGGGCCTGGGACCGCTCGAGGAGCTGCTCGCCGACCCGGATGTCAGCGACATCATGGTCAACGGCCCCCAGCAGACTTATATCGAGCGCAAGGGCAAGCTCGAGATCGCGCCGATCCAATTCCGCGACGAAGAGCATCTGTTCCAGATTGCGCAGCGCATCGTGAACCAGGTTGGCCGCCGCGTCGACCAGACCACGCCCCTGGCCGACGCCCGCCTGAAAGACGGCAGCCGCGTCAACGTGATCGTGCCGCCGCTGAGTCTGCGCGGCACGGCCATCTCGATCCGCAAATTCTCCGCCAAGCCCATCACGCTCGACATGATGGCGAAGTTCGGCTCGATGTCGGAGAAGATGGCGACCGCGCTCAAGATTGCGGGCGCCAGTCGGTTCAACATCGTCATCTCGGGCGGCACGGGCTCGGGCAAGACGACGATGCTCAACGCCCTGTCGAAGATGATCGACCCGGGCGAACGCGTCATCACGATCGAGGACGCGGCCGAGCTGCGGCTGCAGCAGCCCCACTGGCTTCCGCTGGAGACGCGCCCCGCCAACCTCGAAGGCCAGGGTGCGATCAGCATCCGCGACCTGGTCATCAACGCGCTGCGTATGCGCCCGGATCGCATCATCCTGGGCGAGATCCGTGGCTCCGAATGTTTCGACATGCTGGCCGCCATGAACACCGGCCATGACGGCTCCATGTGCACCCTGCACTCCAACTCCCCGCGCGAGTGCCTGGCGCGAATGGAGAATATGGTGATGATGTCGGACATCAAGGTGCCGAAGGAAGCGATCAGCCGCCAGATCGCCGACTCCGTCGACATGATCGTGCAGGTGAAGCGTCTCCGCGACGGCTCCCGCCGCGTCACCGACATCACCGAGGTGATCGGCATGGAAGGGCCGGTGATCGTCACCCAGCAGCTCTTCAAGTTCGAGTATCTGGACGAAAGCGCCGACGGCAAGATCATCGGCGAATATCGCAGCTCGGGCCTGCGCCCCTATACGCTCGACAAGGCCAAGCAGTTCGGTTTCGACCAGGCGTTCCTCGAAGCCTGCCTCTGATCGGAACGCAGGCGCACCGAACGCATTCTTCTTCCTGTCGCATCAGGGAGAACCACCATGAATCGCAATGTTACTCTGAGCCTCGGCGCGCTGATCGTCCTTGTCATCATCGTTGCGCTGCTGTTCTGACCCGCTCTTGACCCCCTCTCCCGCCTCGCGCACGTTCGGACGATAACGGGAGGGAGGGCTCTGAAATGAAAGCGGATCTGCTGGCACCCGCCGCGGTGCTGGTGCTGTGGACGATCGTCATGCTGTTCTGGATGGCAGGCACGCGCCTGCCTGCACTGAAGGCAGCCGGGATCGACATGTCCAAGGCGGTAGGAGGCCGCGGCCAGGACTTGGAAAGCGTGCTGCCGCCGAACATCAACTGGAAGGCGCATAACTATGCGCACCTCGTCGAGCAGCCCACGCTCTTCTACGCCGTCATTGGCATTCTCGCGATCATGGGCCAGGTCAGCGCCGTCGCGGTTGCCCTCGCCTGGACCTATGTCCTGCTCCGCATCGGGCACAGCCTGGTGCAGGCGACCACGAACCGAATCGCGCTGCGCTTTCCGCTGTTCCTCGCGTCCACCCTGGCCCTGCTGGGCCTCACCATCCTCGCACTGCTGCGGACGCTCGGCTGATGGACTTGAGCCCCATGCTCGCACCCGTGGTGGTGCTTGTCGCCTGGTCACTCGTCATGTGGCTATGGATGTACGCGACGCGGCTGCCTGCCATAAGCCGGCTCGGCATCAAGCTCGACCCGGAGGTGCCGCCGAAGGACCTGATGGCGCAGCTGCCGGCGCGCGTGCGCTGGAAGGCCGACAACTACAACCACCTGATGGAGCAGCCGACGCTCTTCTACGCGGTGGCGCTGGCGCTCGCGGTGGCGGACATGTCTGCGGGCGATGCAGGCAGCGGGCTCAATATCATCTTCGCCTGGTTTTACGTCATCCTCCGGATCATCCACAGCCTTGTCCAGGCGTTGGTCAACAACATCCCGGTACGCTTCGGCGTCTTCGTGCTGTCGACTATCCCGCTGTTCGGGCTGACCTGGGGCGCGCTGAAGGTGGTGTTCGGCTTCTAGGTGAGCGCCGGGCGCTTGCGGCCGATCTTCAGCCTCTGGTTCCAGTCGCGCGCCGGCCGTTCGATATAGAGCCAGGACAGCGTCGCCAGCACGACGACGATCGGTGTCGCCAGCGCGATGTTGGTCAGCGCAGGCGCAGCGGTGGCGAGGCAGAGCGGCACCAGAAGCTGCTGCACCGGAAAGGCATAGATGTAGACGCCGTACGAAATGTCGCCTTTGCTGGTCGGCGCGATGAACCAGCGTGGCGCAAGCAGGCCGGTGCCGATCATCGCATAGGTAACGAAGATCGGCGTGAGGTGCGTCGCCGCGGGCGTCGGCATGAGCGCGAACAGCGCCAGGGCGGATACCAGGACCAAGCGCCAGTCGATCGGGACGACGCTTCGATACTGGTAGCAGAGCATGCCGAGCCCGTAGAAGCGGAACAGCTCCGCCCAGGTCGCGACCACATCGGGCACCGGCAGCGCGAACGACACGATGATGAAACTGAGCAGGGTAAGCGCTGCGGTGGCGAGGCCGTAGCGCGCGCCGGCGATGCCGCAGACCACCACCAGCATGTAACAGAAGATTTCGTGCCGCAGCGTCCAGAGGCTGCCGTTGATCGCACGTGCATAGGGCAGGTTTTCGAATACGCCCGGCAGTTCATAGGCGGGCTTCACGATGATGCCGTTGCCGACGAGGAACTTCAGCATCTGGGTGCTGAACAGATAGTCCGTGACCGGGACGGTGGTGACGAACGCGAGCGCGGCCGCCGTCACCAACAGCGACACCCAAAGGCCGGGCAGGATCCGCGCCGCGCGCTTGCGGACATAGGAGAGCAGGCTCGACGAGCGCTGGAAGGATTGGGTGATCAGCAGCCCGCTCAGCGAGAAGAAGCAGCCGACCGACAGGAAGCCGAGCTTCAGCTGCCCATTGCTGAACGCGTAGAGCGGCTCGTTCGCTACCTTACCTGTGGTCAGTGCATAGGAATGGGATACGAGCACCAACCAGGCCGCGACCAGGCGCAGCGTGTCGAACCCATTTTCGGCAGCGCCGTGGTCGGACAGAAAAGACCCGAGTTTCTTCACACGTCCACCGCTCGTCGCCAGCCACCCATAATATGCGCGTCCCGTAAACGAAGCGTGTGGGTGCGAACAGCCGCTAGCGTGCGAAGCTGCCGCACAGCTCAACGTGAGTGGACCAGCGGAACTGACCGACCGGTGTGACGCGCTCCAGCCGATAGCCGCCGGTTATGAGCAGCCGCGCGTCGCGGGCGAAGCTCGCCGGGTTGCAAGACACATAGGCGATGCGCGGAACGGTGGAGGCCGCGAGCTGCTGCACCTGCGCCTCGGCCCCGGCGCGAGGCGGATCGAGCACCACGGCCTCGAATCGGTTCAGTTCCGCGGTGGTGAGCGGCCTGCGGTAAAGATCGCGATGATCGGCGAAGACATGGGGGTTGGCGGCCTTGAGCGCCAGCACCGCCTCTCGGGAGGCCTCCGCCGCATAGATTTTGCCGGGCAGCGAAAGAGCGAAGGTGCCCAGGCCCGCGAACAGGTCCGCGGTGATCGCAGCACCGGCGATCGCCTCCCGAACCGCTCCGACCAGGGCTGCCTCCCCGTCAGCCGTGGCCTGCAGAAAGGCGTCATGCGGCAGCGCCACGGGGTAGCAGCCGAGCGTGATCGTGACCCGTACCGGCTCCCACCACGTCTGCGGACCGAAGCCGTCGTCTATCGACAGCCGGGCGAGGCGATGCCGTTCGGCGAAGGCGGTCAGGGCTTCGGCGGCGGCAAGCGACTCCGCAGCACCCCCCTCGAGCAGCACATCCGGCCCCTGGTCCGCCACCGACAGCTTTACGCTTCCCACGCCCTTGTCGTTGAGCAGGCTGCCGAGCAGCTGGCGGAGCGGTGTCACAAGCGCGAACAGCTCAGGGCGGAGGACATGACATTCGTGCATGTCCTCGATCCGATTGCTCCGCTCCTGCTTGAAGCCGAGCAGCACCCGCCTGCCTATCCTCTGCGCTGACAGGCTCGCCCGGCGACGGGAACAGGGAGGCGACAGGTGGACGGGCGCGACCTCAGGCAGCGGAACCCGCTGGCCCTCAAGCGCCGACACGATGCGGTCGCGAACGAACGCGGCATAGCTTTGATCGTCCAGATGCTGGAGCTGGCACCCGCCGCACTCCGGAAAGTGGCGGCACGGCGGGCTCTGGTGGTGCGGCCCCGGCTCGACCGTACCATCCGCCAGCACCCGGTCACCCGGCGCGGCGAAGGCGGCGAAGCGGCCATCGGCAGTGACGCCCTCGCCCCGCGCGGCGACGCGCACGATCTGGTCCGGCGCGCTCACAGCAAGTCCGACAGTGCGCGGGCAAGGTCGTCGGCGACGAAGGCGCGTCCCAGCCGGTGCGCCGCCGCATTGTGCAGCCAGACGCCAGCCTGCGCCGCCGCGAACGGGTCCAGCCCCCGCGCGCGCATTGCCCCGATCGCGCCGGCGAGCACGTCGCCCGTGCCGGCGGTGGACAGCCACGGCGAAGCGCCGCCGGCGATGGCTGCGCGGCCGTCGGGCGAGGCCACGACGGTGTCCGCGCCTTTATACACGATCACCGCCCCGCTCTGCGCCGCTGAGTCCACCGCCCGGTCGACCTTCGAGCGATGGAGCAATCCCGGGAAGAGGCGCCGAAACTCTCCCTCGTGCGGGGTCAGGATCGCGCCTTCGAGCCCATTCGGATTTTCCCCGAGCAGGAACAGCCCATCCCCGTCGATAACCGAGGGCCGCCCGAGGCCGAGCGCGTCTTGCAGCAGCGAACTGGCACCCTTCGTGCGCCCGAGCCCTGGACCGACCACTATGGCACCCACCCGCTCATCTCCAGAGATCGCTGCCATGTCGCTCGACTGCACGATCGCATTCGGCAGCCGCAGCGGAGTCTCGGAGATCGTCTGCACATAGCCGGCCCCCGCACGCGCTGCCGCTTCGGCCGCCAAGGCCCCTGCGCCCAGCATCTCGCCTGCGATCACCGCGACATAGCCGCGCGTGTATTTGTGGTCATGAGGTCCGGGTGGAGCCAGATCCGGCCGGTCGATCACCGTCAGCCGACTTTCGGCCTGGACTCCGATGTCGGCAGTTACGATTCGCCCGCACCGCCCAGCGGCAGGGTGCAGCAGGTGCGCTGGGTTGAGTGTGGCGAAGGTGACGGTGAGGTCGAACGGTGGTGTTTCGCTCAGCACGGCGCCGGTGTCGGTCTCCACGCCACTTGGCAGATCGACGGCGATCGTGGTCCGTGCGCCCTCGGCCAGTCGAATCAGATGACCGGACACCTCCGGAGCCAGCCCCCGCGTCAGGCCCGTGCCGAACAGCGCATCGATCAGCAAGGGCGCCGGAGCGGCCTCGTCCAGACGTTCGACCGGGCCGTCCCATGCCTGCGCCGCGGCTGCGGCCGCGCCCTGCTTCGGCGCTCCAAGGGCTGCCACGCGCACGTCGACACCCCGCTCCCGCAGCACCCGAGCGGCGACATAGCCGTCGCCGCCATTGTTGCCCGGTCCGCAAAGCACCAACGTCGGCAGCGGGCCGGCAAAGCGCCACGCGGCCTTGGCCACGCCGACGCCCGCCCGCTCCATCAGGAGCTCAACAGGCGTGCCGCCGGCAATCGCCCTCTCTTCGGCAGTGCGCATTGCGGCGGCTGTCAGGATCGGGCGCATGGAGGCGCCTTACCCGCCCCTCTTCCTTCAGGGGAGAGGGTTAGATGTCCGCGAACACATGGGTTTCGGCCTTGGCCCCTGGGTGCGTGACCGCGCCCTGATAGGCGGGTCCGACGTTCTGCGCGTAGCGCCACAGCGCTCCGGACTGGTAATCATGCGTCCGCGCCTGCCAACGAGTCTTGCGTTCGGTGAGCACCAGTTCGGGCACGTCCAAGTCGATCGTGCCGGCTTCCGCGTCGATGCGGATGGTATCGCCGTCCTCGATCAATGCGATCGGCCCGCCCTCGGCAGCCTCAGGACCGACATGGCCGATGCAGAAGCCGCGTGTCGCGCCCGAGAAGCGGCCGTCGGTGATGAGCGCGACCTTCTCGCCCATGCCGAGGCCGTACAGCGCGGCGGTGGTCGACAGCATCTCGCGCATGCCTGGCCCGCCCTTCGGTCCCTCGTAGCGGATCACGATCACAGAGCCTTCCGCGATCTGCCGCCCCTCGACAGCAGCGAAGGCGTCCTCCTCGCAATCGAACACACGCGCGGGGCCTGTGAACTGAAGCCGGTGCATGCCGGCCACCTTCACGATCGCGCCTTCCGGAGCGAGGCTGCCCCTGAGCCCGACGACGCCGCCCGTCGGCGTGATCGGGTTCGTCACCTCGCGGATGACTTTCTGGTCCGGGTTCCAGGTGACCTGCTCGATATTCTCGCCCAGCGTGCGGCCGGTGACGGTCATGCACTCGCCGTCGAGCAGCCCGCCGTCGAGCAGCGTCTTCATCAGCATGTAGACGCCGCCCGCCTCATGCATGTCCTTGGCGACATACTTGCCCCCCGGCTTCAGGTCGGCGAGGTACGGTGTGGATTTGAAGATCGCTGCCACGTCGTGAAGATCGAAGGCGATGCCCGCCTCGTGCGCCATGGCGGGCAGGTGCAGCGCAGCGTTGGTCGAGCCGCCCGTCGCCGCCACCACGCGCGCGGCATTCTCGAAGGCGGCGCGGGTGCAGATGTCGCGCGGGCGGATGCGACGGGCGAGCAGCCTCATGACTGCCTCGCCAGCCGCGCGCGCCACCTCGTCGCGGGCCTGATAGGGTGCGGGCACCATGTTCGAGTTCGGGAGCGACAGGCCGATCGCCTCGCCGACGCACGCCATCGTGTTGGCCGTGAACTGGCCCCCACAGGCGCCGTGGCCGGGGCACGCCACCTTCTCGAGCTCGATGAGTTCCTGCAGCGGGCAGTTGCCGGCTGCGTGCTGACCGACCGCCTCGAACACATCGACTACAGTGACGTCGCGCCCGTGGAAGCTGCCCGGCAGGATCGAGCCCCCATAGACGAACACGCTGGGCACGTTGAGGCGCAGCATGGCCATCATCATGCCGGGCAGCGACTTGTCGCACCCGGCAAAGCCGACCAGCGCATCATAGCAGTGCCCACGCACGCTCAGCTCGATCGAGTCCGCGATCACTTCGCGGCTGACCAGCGAGGATTTCATCCCCTGGTGCCCCATGGCGATGCCGTCGGTCACCGTGATGGTGTTGAACCGCCGCGGCATGCCCCCGCCCGCCTCCACGCCCGCGCGCGCCGCATCGGCCTGGGCGTCGAGCGTGGTGTTGCAGGGCGCGCTGTCGTTGCCCGCAGAAACGATGCCGACGAACGGCCGTGCGATCTCCTCTTCGGACAAGCCCATCGCGTAATAATAGCTGCGATGCGGCGCCCGCTCCGGACCCACGGAAACATGGCGCGATGGAAGTTTGTTCTTGTCAAAGCCGCTCATCGCGAAAGCCTATGTCGTAGATGAAGCTTGTGACGCAAGCTCCTTGCGGCACCGTAGCAGGATCGGGGCGAGCAGACCGGCCCAGCGGTGCACGCCAACTTCGTCGGCGATCAGGTCGTTGCGGACTTCGATGGCGAGGTAGGGGATGCCGTTCGCTTCGGCGTGCATGTTCATGGTCGCGTTGAGCAGCTTGCCCGAATAGGGCTCGTTATCGCCGGTCACGAGCCCTGCTTCGCGCAGCAGCGAAATGGCAATGCGAGCTGCGCGATCGTCCTGATTATAGAGGATGCCGACCTCCCAGGGCCGGTCCGAGCCTTCGACCGTCTCCAGCCGCGGCGTGAAACTGTGCACCGCCACGATGAGGTCGGGCCGGGTCTCCTCGACGAGCCGCGCGAGTTGCTCATGATAGGGGCGCCAGAAACGCTGCAGCCGCTCCTCACGCTCGGCTTCGGTCAGGCCTTCGTTGCCGGGGATGCGATGACCATCGCTGACCGCAGGGATCAGGCCCGGACTGTCCGGCTCGCGATGCAAGTCGAGCACCAGGCGCGACATGTTGCCGAACAGGCCGGGGCAGCCGAAGCGATCGCAGAGCGCCCGCCCCAGGTCGGCCGCGCCGATGTCCCAGGCAATGTGCTTCGTCAGCAAGGCCGGGTCGATGCCCAGGTCGAAATCGGCGGGAACGCGATTGGAGGCGTGATCGACGACGATCAAGAGGCCGCTCTTCTGCGATCCAGGCAGCAAGTTGAAGGCTTCGTTCACGCGCTCCCCTGTCCCGCCTTGCTCAAGCAAATGCAACAGTGGCACCGCGGCGCCTGGTTGAGCAGAGAGCGAACATGATCGAGGAACTGGACGAGGCGTTCGCAGCGGCGCGGGTCTATGCGGATCGGGCGCGGGACGCGCTGGCGGCTCGTATCACGGGCAAGGAGGCGCTTGATCGCGAACAGCGCGCGGCGCATGGCTATGCCTGGATCGAGACCTCCGTGGAGGCTCTCGGCGCGCTGGCTGACTGGGCGCGGACACAGCCCGCGCTGGGCGCCGGCGAAGCGCTGCTGCTTCGTATCGCGTTCGGGGAGACGTTGGCGCAGCTCGCAGGCGGACTGCCGATGAGCCAGAACGAGTTTATCCGCCCGGTGGACCTGGGGCTCGACGCCGGACCCGACCACCCGCTCGCTCACACGGGCAACACGGCCGCTACACGTGCCGCGCTGATCGAGCATCTGCGGGACGGTGGCACGATCGACGAGAGCTTGGGCGACGGCACGCTCGACACGATCCGCGATCAGTATCGGCGCTTCACTAACGATCGAATCTTGCCTGCTGCACATGGTTGGCACCTCGCCAACGCGCTGATCCCGAACGAGGTGATCGCCGAGCTAGCGGCGCTGGGCACCTTCGGCGTGTGCATTCCGGAGAGTTATGGCGGGCTCGGCCTGTCCAAGCTCGTGATGTGTGTGGTGACGGAAGAGCTGAGCCGCGGCTGGATCGGCGCCGGATCGCTCGGCACCCGGTCCGAGATTGCCGGCGAGCTGATCCTTTCAGGCGGTACCGAGGTGCAAAAGGCTCAGTGGCTGCCTAAGATCGCGAGTGGCGAGGTGCTGCCGACGGCCGTGTTCACCGAGCCGGACACAGGCTCCGATCTGGCCAGCCTCACCACGCGTGCCGTCCGGACTGACAAAGGCTGGGCGATCCATGGTGCCAAGACGTGGATCACTCATGCCGCGCGCTCCGACCTAATGACGCTTCTCGCGCGCACGCGGCCGGACGTGCCCGGACATGACGGGCTGTCCATGCTGCTCGTGCCCAAAGCGCGCGGCAGCGAGACGAACCCCTTTCCCGCGCGCGGCATGTCAGGCAGCGAGATCGAGGTGCTCGGCTATCGGGGCATGCGCGAATATGCGTTGTCTTTCGACGGCATGGCGGCACCAGCCGATGCCCTGCTCGGCGGGGAGGAGGGCCAGGGCTTCAAGCAGCTGATGCGCACCTTCGAAGGCGCCCGCATTCAGACGGCGGCGCGGGCCGTCGGCGTTGCGCGGCGAGCTTTCGAACTCGGCTGGACGTACGCGAACGACCGCAAGCAGTTCGGTCGGCTCATCCTCGACTTTCCGCGCGTCGCCGACAAGCTGGCGATGGTGCTCGCCGACACCGTCACCGCACGCGAGCTGACCTATCGGGCAGCGCGGGCGAAGGACTCAGGCAAGCGCTGCGACATCGAGGCGGGCATGGCCAAGCTGCTGGCGGCCCGCGTGGCCTGGAGCAATGCTGACGCCTCGCTCCAGCTTCACGGCGGTAACGGCTATGCGCTCGAGTTCGAGATCAGCCGCGTCCTCTGCGACGCCCGCATCCTCAACATCTTCGAGGGTGCCGCGGAGATCCAGGCGCATGTGATCGCCCGCGGCATGCTCGCATCCGCTTAGAACTTCACCGCCGCGCGCGCGTAGATGAAGCGGCCGTTGAAGCCGTTCGGCGAGAAGTTCGAGAAGGGCGCCACATAGTTGGTCTGCGGGAAGAAGACCGGCGCGCCGTTGGTCGCGCTGATGCCTGCCTGGCCGACAGGCACCGGCGTCGGGTAGCTGTCGAGCAGGTTGTTGGCGCCGACCGCGATCTCGAACCGCTCGGCGAAGGTGAAGCGGGCCTCGGCATCCACCACCCATTGCGCCTGGAGGAAGTTGTCGTTGAAGACGCCGCTGCCCGCCGGCCCGATCTCGCCGCCGGTACCCTCGACCTTGCCGAAGCGGTTCGCGCGGAACGTGCCGCCGAAGTTCGCGACTTCATAGTCGAGGCCCAAGTTGATCTTGGTGCGCGGCTGGCCGCGGACCAGCCGCCCCTGTTCCTGCCGCCCGAACAGCACGATACCGGGGATGTTGGCGAGCGGCCCTGGAGCGGCCAGCAGGTTCCGCACGGTTGTTTTGTTGTAGTTGAAGCCCGCAGTCGTGCTCAGCCGGCCATAGTCGCCCAAGTCGAACCGGTAGGTCGCAACCGCGTCGATGCCGCGGGTGCGGCTGTCGAGGCCATTCACGAAGAATCGCGCAGCCGTGACGGTCGGGAAGCCTGCGTTGTTGAGAATGGTTGCAATCGCCCGACCGGGCCCCGTCCCGCTCGGGGCGCCCGCCGCGTCGCGCGTTGCCGACAAATTCTCCGTCACGACGATCCGATCGTCGATGTCGACCTGGTAGAGGTCAACGGTGACGTTCAGGCGCGGGACGGCCGTGAAGACGAAGCCGGCAGAATAGGAGATCGACTCCTCGGCATCCAGCGGCGTCGCACCAAGCGCGATCGCAACCGGGTTGTCGACCGGCAGCGTTACCGTGTCGAGCAGCACGCCGTTCACGTTGTTCGTCGCCTGCGCGGCATAGAATTGCTGCTGCAGGGAGGGGGCGCGGAAGCCGGTGGAGATTGCGCCGCGCAGCGCCACCCCGTCGACGAACTCGAAGCGCGCCGCGAGCTTGCCGTTGATGCTGGAGCCGAAGTCCGAATAATCCTCGTAGCGGCCGGCGAGCTGCACCGTGACCCGGTCCGTGACGTCCGCATCGAGCTCGACATAGGCCGACTTGTTGTTGCGCGAGCGCTCGCGGTCCACGCGTTGGCCGCCGATCACCGGCTGGAAGCCCGGGAACACCTGCGCACCCGGGGCTCCGCCGGCCGGGCCGTTGCCGAAGCTGGCCGGCTCGCCGGGACGGATACGGAAGGTTTCCTCGCGATATTCGAGGCCGCCAGAGAGCGTCAGCCGCTTGACGAAGCCGACTTCGATGTCGCGGCTGACGTCGAGATTGGCCATCGACTGAGTGTAGCGCAGCCCGCCCGAATCGAATGCAGTCTGCGAGGCGGCACCGAATGAGCGGTTGAGCGAGTTGGTGATGCGGAAGTCGAAGTTGTTGCGGCCGTAGCTGCCCGACAGGTCGTAGCGCCAGCCACCGACCTCGCCACGCAGGCCCAGCACGCCCTCATAGTCGTTCAGCTGCGTGTTGATGAAGGGCAGGAAGCCGTTCGGGTAAATGGCGGGCACGTTGCGGGCGTCGCTCGCCAGCCGGTAGAAGCCGGCACTCTCGCCGTCGCGATAGCCATAGGTGTAATAGCCATAAAGCTCGACCGCGTCGGTGATCGGCGCGCCGAAGTTCATGAAAATCTTGAAGTCGTCGGTCTGCGCGTCGCCATAGCGGTGGGTGTAGCGATCGAAGGTGAGTTCGCGGGGATCGAGGGCGCCGCCGATCAGGTTGAACTGACGGCGAACGTCGGGGCCGGTCCGGTTGGTCGGCCCGCGCCGCTGGAACTCGGCGGACAGGTTCAGGTGGCCACCATCGCCGATCGGCAACCCCACCGTGCCGGCGATGGTCAGCGTGTGGCCGTCGGAACGGCTACGCTCCTGGTCGGCGCGGTTCACTCGCAGCGTGCCGTCCGGAGCCAGCAAAGGCGTGCCGCCCGGGCCCTGCTGGACGCCGGTCACGTCACGGATCCCGCGCACGTCGGTGTTGTAGAGACCGTAGTTGACCGTAATCCGGCCGCCTTCCGGCGCGTTGCGGAGCTGGAAGTTGATCACGCCCGCAATCGCATCGGAGCCGTATTGCGCCGCCGCGCCGTCACGCAGCACCTCGACGCGCTCCAGCGCGATCGACGGGATCAGGTTGATGTCGACCGCCGACGTGCCGCGGCCGACCGAGCCGTTGATGTTGAGCAGCGCGGCGGTGTGCCGGCGCTTGCCGTTCAGCAGCACGAGCGTCTGGTCGGGGTTCAAACCGCGCAGCGTCGCCGGGCGGACCACGTCTGTGCCGTCGGTGATCGAAGGCTGCGGGAAGTTGAAGCTCGGGATCTGCTGGTTCAGCAGCCGGTTGGTCTCTGTATAGCCGGAGGTGGTGAGGCTTTCAGAGCTGATCACGTCCACCGGCACCGGGCTGTCCGCGACGGTCCGGTCAGCGCGCCGGGTGCCCGTCACGATGATGGTCGAATCCGCGTCGCCGGAGGCGGGGTCGTCGGCCCCCGTGACAACGGCCTGAGCGTGCAGCGGCTGGGCCAGAAGCGCCGCCGGAGCAATGCCGGCCGCCAGCAGAACCTTGAGATGACGCATGTCTGTTCCCCTGCTTTGTTGTTGCGCGCGAGTCTGTCCTGTTTCGATACTGCGGGGAAGGGCCGGGCGGGGTGGGATCGTCACATTCCCGTCACGATGTGGCGCAGTTGCAACAGCTTGGCTGGCCGAGGCTAACCACCCGAAGGCCTTTCATTTTCTTGTCGATTCGGAAACGCGAATCCTGCTAAGCGGGGGTCTGGCCGGGGGGCCATCTTTCTGGGCGGGGGGACCGACCAGGAGCCGTCATTGAACCTGCACAGCCAGCGCGACTTCACTGATCGCCGTCAGCTTCTGTCCGCTCTCCGCAGCCTGCGCCGGGGGGACTTTTCCGTTCGCCTGCCCGAGGACGATCCCGAGTTCGACAGCGAGATCGCGACGCTGTTCAACGAGGTCGTCGAGCTCAACCAGGACATGGCCCGCGAGTTCGAGCGCCTGTCCGTGGTCGTCGGTAAGGAAGGCAAGATCACGCAGCGCGGCCGCCTGAAGAACGCGACCGGCGAGTGGGAGAATGCGATCCGGTCGGTCAACGACCTGATCGACGACATGGTGCAGCCGACCGCCGAGGTCAGCCGCGTCATCGGCGCGGTGGCGAAGGGCGACCTGTCCCAGTCCATGGCCGTCGAGATCGACGGCCGTCCGCTGCGCGGCGAGTTCCTGCGCATCGGCAAGGTCGTGAACACGATGGTGGAGCAGCTCGCCAGCTTCGCGTCCGAAGTGACGCGCGTGGCGCGCGAGGTGGGTACCGAGGGTAAGCTGGGCGGCCAGGCGCAGGTGCGCGGCGTCGCCGGCACGTGGAAGGATTTGACCGACAACGTGAACCTGATGGCCGACAACCTGACCGGTCAGGTCCGCAACATCGCCGACGTGACAACCGCCGTGGCCAGGGGCGACCTGTCCAAGAAGATCACGGTGGACGTGAAGGGCGAGATTCTCGAGCTCAAGAACACCATCAACGTGATGGTGGACCAGCTGAACGCCTTCGCCTCCGAGGTCACGCGCGTGGCCCGCGAGGTGGGTACGGACGGTAAGCTCGGCGGCCAGGCCAACGTGCCGGGCGTGGGCGGCACCTGGAAGGACCTCACCGACAACGTGAACCTGATGGCCAACAACCTGACCAACCAGGTGCGCGGCATCGCCGACGTCGTGACCGCGGTGGCCCAGGGCAATCTGAAGCGGAAGCTCACGCTCGACGCAAAGGGCGAAATCGCGGCGCTGGCCGAAACGATCAACTTCATGATCGAAACGCTGTCGACGTTCGGCGACCAGGTGACCAACATGGCCCGCGAGGTCGGCATCGAGGGCCGGCTAGGCGGCCAGGCCCGCGTGCCAGGCGCCGCCGGCCTGTGGCGCGACTTGACCGACAACGTGAACCAGCTCGCGGCCAACCTCACGAACCAGGTGCGCTCGATCGCCGACGTGGCGACGGCCGTGACCAAGGGCGACTTGACCCGCTCCATCGCCGTGGAGGCGTCGGGCGAAATGGCCGCGCTCAAGGACACGATCAACGAGATGATCCGCAACCTCAAGGAACAGACCTTGAAGAATGCGGAGCAGGATTGGCTCAAGACCAACCTCGCCCGGTTCAGCCGCATGCTGCAGGGTGAGCGCGATCTGACGACCGTGTCGAACCTGATCATGTCGGAGCTCGCACCGCTCGTGAACGCGCAGTACGGCGTGTTCTACGTCACCGAGCGCGAGGAGAACGAGACACGCCTGCAGCTCGCCGCCAGCTATGGCGCCGAGAACAAGGGCGCGCTCAAGGACCGGTTCGAACTGCGCGAAGGCCTGGTCGGCCAGGCCGCGGCCGATCGCCGGCCGATCGTGCTGAAGGACGTGCCCTCGGATTTTATCCGCATCGGCTCGGGCCTCGGCCATTCCAAGCCTGCCAATGTGGCGGTGCTGCCGGCGCTGTTCGAAGATGACGTGAAGGCGGTGATCGAGCTCGCTTCGTTCAGCGAGTTCAACGAAACCCACCAGACCTTCCTCGACCAGCTGATGGAGTCGGTCGGCATCGTGCTCAACACGATCGCCGCCACCATGCGCACCGAGGGCCTGCTCAAGCAGTCGCAGCTGCTGACGCAAGAGCTCCAGGCCCGCCAGACGGAGCTCACCACCAAACAGGAAGAGCTGCACGCGACCAACGAGGAGCTGCAGGAGAAAGCTCAGCTGCTCGAAAACGAGAAGAAGCAGGTCGAAGCAAAAAATATCGAAATTGAAATGGCGCGCCGCGCGGTGGAAGAGAAGGCCGAGCAGCTCGCCCTGACGTCGAAGTATAAGTCTGAGTTCCTGGCGAACATGAGCCACGAGCTGCGGACGCCGCTCAACTCGCTGCTGATCCTGTCGAAGCTCTTGGCGGACAACCCGCAGGGCAACCTCAACGAAAAGCAGACCGAGTTCGCCCGCACCATCCACTCGGCCGGCTCCGATCTTCTGAGCCTCATCAACGACATTCTCGACCTGTCGAAGATCGAGTCGGGTACGGTGTCGATCGAGGTCGGCGACATGCCGATGTCGACCCTCAAGCAGCACATGGAGCGGACCTTCCGTCAGCTCGCGCAGGACAAAAATCTCGACTTCACCGTCGATTTCGACACCAAGCTGCCACCGACGATCCGCACCGACGAGAAGCGGTTGCAGCAGATCGTGCTCAACCTGCTGTCCAACGCTTTCAAGTTCACCGCGCATGGCGGCGTGACCCTTGCCGTGAAGTCCGTGACGACCGGGTGGAGCAAGAATCACCCGGTGCTGCGCGGCGCCGATCGGGCGATCTCGATTGCCGTGACGGACACCGGCATCGGCATCCCCGAGGACAAGCAGAAGCTAATCTTCGAGGCGTTCCAGCAGGCGGACGGCACCACCAGCCGCAAATATGGCGGCACGGGCCTTGGTCTCTCCATCAGCCGCGAGATCGCGCGGCTTCTGGGCGGCGAACTGCAGGTGCGGTCGAAGCCGGGCGAAGGCTCCACCTTCACCCTCTTCATCCCGCTCCAGACCGCGCCGGTGGTGGCGCTCGAAGGCGGCACCCAGCCCCGCTATGACAATAGCGGTGCCCTGCTGCCGAACACATTGCCTGCGCAGCTTGACGTGGTCGACGACCGCGACAGCCTTGCCGGCGCCCCGTTCGTGCTGATCGTCGAGGATGATCCGACCTTCGCGTCGATCCTGCTCGACCTGGCGCGCGAGAGTGGCCTCAAGGGCGTGATCTCCACTGCAGGCGCAGGCACGCTCGCCATGGCGCGCAAGCTGCAGCCTGACGCCATCACGCTCGATCTTGGCCTCAGCGACATCGATGGCTTCGTGCTGCTCGACCTTCTGAAGCATGACCCGCAGACGGCGCATATTCCCGTCCACGTCATCTCCGGAGCCGAACAGGCGGAATCGGCCAAGAAGCTGGGCGCCTTGGGCGTGACCGAAAAGCCGGCCGCGCATGACGAACTCACCGAGGTCTTCGGCACGCTTGCTGCGGCCACGGGCCCCAAGAAGAAGCGCAAGGCGGCGATCGGCGCGAACGACACGTCGCAGAGCCCGCGGGAAGTGCCGGAACTCGCCGGCGCCAAGGTGCTGATCGTGGACGACGACATCCGCAACATCTTCTCGCTGACGAGCGTGCTCGAAAGCTACGGCGTGGAAGTGCTGCACGCCGAGCGCGGGCGCGACGGCATCCTGATCCTGGAACAGACGCCCGGCATCGACGCGGCCCTGATCGACATCATGATGCCGGAAATGGACGGCTATGAGACGATGCAGCAGATCCGCGAGCGGCCCGCCCTCGCCGACCTGCCGCTCGTCGCGGTGACCGCGAAGGCGATGAAGGGCGACCGGCAGAAGTGCCTTGATGCCGGCGCTTCCGACTATATCGCCAAGCCGGTGGACATCGAACTGCTGCTCGCCCTGCTCCGGGTCTGGATTGGACGGGCGCGGGCACGTCACATGATAATGGCGGAGCCGATCGAAACGGCTGCTGAATGAGCCTGGCGCGAGCAAAGTCGTTGACAGTGTTGCCTGCCGAGGACGAAGCGCCGGTGCTGCGCGCGATCGAGCCAGAGCCCGATCGCGCGCGGGTGCTGGTCGTCGACGATGACGAGCGCAACCTGCTTGCCATCCGCACGGTGCTCGAGGACGTAGCGGATATCGTCGACGCAAAATCCGGCGAAGAGGCGCTGCGGCACCTCCTCAAGGACGAGTTCGCGGTCATCCTGCTCGACGTCTATATGCCGGGCATGGACGGCTATGAGGTCGCCCAGATCATCCGCGGGCGCGAGCAGTCGAAGCGCATCCCGATCGTCTTCCTGTCCGCGGTGAACAAGGAAACCGAGCATCTGCTCCGCGGCTATTCGATGGGCGCGGTGGACTATGTCTTCAAACCCGTCGAGCCGATGGTGCTGCGGTCCAAGGTGTCGGTGTTCGTCGACCTGTACCGGATGCGCCGGGAGATCCAGCGCAAGGCCCGCGAGCAGGAGGCGCTGCTCGACGCCAATCTTCGGACGACGGCCGAGCTGATCCGTGCGGAGCAGGAGCTGCGGCTTGCCGAACAGCGCCAAGCCGCGATCATCAACTCGCTTCCGATCGTGCTCTATCTCGAGCCGATCGACCGGACTCCCCGGCGGCCCGCTTTTGTCAGCGGTGACCTGGCGGCGATTACCGGCTTCACCATCGCCGATGTCGAGGCGGACCCCGACATCTGGGAACAAAGGCTGCACCCGGAGGACAGGCAGCGCGTGATCGCCGCCATCCAGGAACGGCGCCTCACCGGCAAGCTGTCGATCGAGTATCGTTGGCAGACGGCGAACGGGGAGTGGAAGCACTTCCTCGACCAAGCGGTGCTGCTCCCTTCGGACGATGGCGGGCCCGGCGAGTTCGCGGGTACCTTGCTCGACATCACCGAGCGCAAGGCGCTGGAAACGCAGCTGATCCAGGCCCAGAAGATGGACGCCATCGGCAAGCTGACCGGCGGCATCGCGCACGACTTCAACAACCTGCTCGCAGCCGTGCTGGGCGGCATCGGCCTGATCGAGCGGCGGATCGAGCTCGGCGAGGACCAGAAGAAGATACTGGGCATGACCCGCCACGCGGCCGAACAGGGCAGCGAACTGGTCCGCCGCCTGCTTGCCTTCGCACGCCGGCAGAAGCTGCAGCCGGCGTCGGTCGCGCTGAAGGATCTCTCCGTAAGGCTCAACGAACTGCTCGCGCACACGCTGGGCGGGCTGGTGGACCTGCGTTGGGAGCGCATGTCGGGCGACTGGGAAGCTTTCGTCGACGAGACGCAGCTCGAACTCGCCCTGATGAATCTCGCGATCAATGCCCGCGACGCGATGCCGGACGGAGGGACGATCACCATCAGTGCCGATCAACGGCAGGTCGGCGACGGTCACCCACTCAATCTTGCGCCGGGCGAGTATGTCACCCTTACAGTCACCGATACCGGAGAGGGCATCCGGCCCGAACTGCTGCAACAGGTAATGGAGCCGTTCTTCACTACCAAGCAGGTTGGCAAGGGCACGGGCCTCGGCCTGTCGATGGTCTATGGTTTCGCCCGCCAGTCAGGCGGCGGCGTCCAGATCGCGAGCGAGCTCGGCAAGGGAACGCAGGTCACGCTTTGGCTACCCCGCGCGCCATCCGGTCCGGCCGCCAAGCTCCTTGTCAAGCGCTCCGCGGTTCCAGCCGAGCCCGGGCGTGCGCTCCGGGTCCTGCTGGTCGACGATCATGAGGGCGTTCGCACGATGACGGCGGCGATGCTGGCCGAACTCGGGCACGAGGTGAAGGCCGTGCGTAACGGCAGCTCGGTCCTGCGGACGGTCAAGGCCGAGGCGGAGCGATGGGATCTGCTGATCACCGACTATGCGATGCCGACCATCTCCGGCTCCGAACTGCTGCACCAGGTTCGAAAGCAGGCGCCGGCGCTCAAGGGGTTGCTGATCACCGGCTATGCCGATCCGGATTCGATCGGCAATCGTCCGGAAGGGATCGAGATCCTGGGCAAGCCCTTCTCCCTCGATCAGCTGCGCGAGGCGATCGGCCGCTGCGTCAACTGACCGGTCAGCTGCGCACATTCTTGCGCAAGATGGCGACGATGATGATCAGGAAAGCGGCCAGGCGAATCAAATAGAGGGGGCTGCGCTCCTCAACTGGAATGCCGGACAGGACCAGCAGCGCCTGGTTCAGTCCCAGCAGCAGGAACGCGACCGCGAAGGCCAGGAACAGGCCGTCGCGGGTGCGCCGCCAGAAGCGGGCGAAGAACAGGGCGGCAACACCGAAGCCGAAAGTGATGCCCCCGCTCAGAAAGGGGCTCAGCGCCTCGATGTTCACGCCTCGTCCCCGCGCCAGATGAAGCCGAAGAGGAGAACGCAGACTGCCGCCAGCGATGCGGCCAGCCGCACCAGATTGAGGTCGAGGTCCGGGATCACAAGCAGGTCGAGGATGACCACGAGATTGTTCACGGCCAGCAGTGCGAAGCAGAGCCCGCTCCAAAACAGGAGCCCGCCCCCAGCCCGAGCATATCCGCGCAGGAGCAGGACCGCGCAGGTCGCGCTGGTGAGGAAGCAGAGCAGGTAGACGATCGCCGGAAAGGCGCTTCCCCAAGTCGCCATTATTTGTCCCCTCTCATGCGGAACGCGTCGGCAAAGCGCGTCAACTGATCCTCCCCACCCACGATCAAGCGGCGGACTTTTGCTGGTCGCATCTCGTAGAGCTGCGCGACGTCGGCAACCGTCTCGTCGAGCGTATAGGATCCTGGCGCATAGTGGATGAGCCCTCCCTCGGTGCGCACCAGATCGGCCCCACTGAGGTCGGCGATGCTGCGGGCTAGCACCTGCTCGCTCGCGCGAAGACCTTCGATGAGCTCGGCGTGGCTCCAGCCATGTGCCGGACGGCTGCGCACAAGCAGCAGCAGCTCGAGCGACCAGATCGAACGAAAAGCCGAACTGATGAAGCGCGCAAGGCTCTCGTCCTCTGCCCGTCCCCGATGGTTCTCGCTCACGCAGCCCCGTTCTTTGAGACACTCTTCGGTGCCCGGCCCTTTGCACCTGAAGTCAGGCCTGTCTACCGCGGACGGCAGTTGTGTCGCCGAGACGGACCGGGCACAGGATCGTGCGAAATGCGTGTCACGTTCTACGGAAAGCTTGCCGACAGGCTCAAGCGTACGGTCGACATCGACGGCCCGGCCAGGACCGTCGGCGAAGTCCGGGCGCGGCTTGCCGAACGCTTCCCAGACTCTCGTGACGACCTGCTCGCCCCGTCGTTGAAGGCGTGCATCAAGGACTTAATCGTCGGCAACGATCACCCGGTCGCCCGGGACACCCTGATCGAGTTCTTCCCTCCAGTGTCGGGCGGCTGAGGTGGGGGTCGAAGCGCGCCTGGCCGAAGCGTCTTTCTCGCCGGAGCGAGAGCTTGCGAGTTTCACGAAGACGTCGGCCGGCGCCGGCGCGGTGGTGAGTTTCACCGGGCTCGCGCGCGCCCAGTCCAAGGAGGGGCGGGCAGTGCGCCGCCTGATCCTCGAACACCATCCCCGTCTGACCGCCCGTTCGCTCGACGCCATCGCTCTCGCGACCGCCGAGCGCTTTCGTCTGACGCACCTTCTGGTCGTGCATCGCTGCGGCCCCATCGCGCCGGGGGAAGCGATCGTGTTCGTGGCGGCTGCCGGCACCCATCGCCGCGACGCCTTCGACGCTGTCGACCATGCGATGGACCGGCTGAAGAGCGAAGCCATGTTCTGGAAGCGCGAGGACTATGACGAGGGCTCGGGCTGGATCGAGCCGACCGAGGCTGACGCGCAAGACCTTGCCCGGTGGAGGCGCTGAATGGCCGCGATCGATGAAGGCCTGACCTTTCACCCGCTCAACATCGCGGTCTTGACCGTCTCCGACACCCGCACAGAGGAGACGGATACGTCCGGCCGCACCCTGGCCGATCGGCTGCAGGCCGCCGGGCACGGGCTCGCGGATCGCGCCATCGTGGCCGACGATGTGGAGGCGATCCGCGCAAGGGTGCTGGCTTGGGCGGCGAGCCCGGCAGTCGACGTTATCCTCTCCACCGGCGGGACCGGCTTTGCCCCCCGCGATGTGACACCGGAGGCGGTGCGGCCGCTGCTTCGACGGGAGATGGACGGCTTCGCGATCGTCTTCCACCAGGCCAGCCTGACCACCGTCGGAGTCTCGACGCTCCAGTCCCGGGCGCTCGCCGGCCAGATTGACGAGACCTTCATCTTCTGCCTGCCCGGCTCCACCGGCGCCTGCCGCGATGCCTGGGACCTGGTGCTGAGGCTCGAACTCGACAGCCGCTACCGCCCCTGCTCGCTTGCCGGCCAGGTCCCGCGCCTGCGCGACAGGTGCGCATGATCTCCTTCGAAGAAGCGGTCACACGGCTTAAGGTCGCCGCCGAGCCCCTGCCCGCCGACACCGTCCCACTCGCCGATGCGCACGGACGGGTGCTCGCGAAGCCGGTCGTCGCGCAGCTCAGCTCTCCCGCGGTGGATGTCTCAACCATGGACGGATACGCGGTCCGCACGGCGGATCTGGCGGCGCTTCCAGCCAGCCTCCGCGTCATCGGCCAGTCGCTGCCGGGACAGTCGTGCGCATCGACGGTGCAGCCCGGGACGGCAGTCCGCATCTTCACCGGTGCGCCCCTGCCCGCCGCCGCCGACCGCGTGATCATCCAGGAACATGTGCGCCGAGAGGGCGAGCATGCAATCGTGGGGCGAGCGGAGGGCGCGACCAACATCCGAGTCCGGGCGTCCGATTTTGCCGCGGGCGACGTGCTGGTCGAGGCCGGCATCCGGCTCACGCCCCGCGCCCTTGTCGCCGCAGCGGCTGCCGACCTGGCGGAAGTGGAGGTGTATCGCCGCCCCCGGCTTCGCCTGATCGCGACAGGTGACGAGCTGGTGCCGCCCGGCACCGCTCGCACCCAGGCCGGCACCATTCCGGAGAGCGTGTCCATCGGCCTGCTGGCGTTGGCGACCGAGTGGGGCGCCGAGTCACTGGGCAAGATGCATCTGCCCGACGATCTCACTCTCATGCGGCCTGCAGCGATGGCTGCTGCAGAGGGAGCGGACCTTGTCGTCGTCACGGGAGGGGCATCCGTGGGCGAGCGAGATTTCGCTCGCACGATGTTTGAGGACGCGCTCGAGCTTGTCTTTTCCAAGGTGGCGATCAAGCCGGGCAAGCCGGTCTGGTTCGGCCGGGTCGATTCCGCATGGGTGATGGGGCTCCCGGGCAACCCGACATCAGCGCTGGTCACCGCCCGGCTGCTGCTCGCGCCGCTGCTGGCCCGTTTGAGCGGACGCGATTTGGCAGAGGCGTTGGCATGGCGGCAGGTGCCGCTCGGCGAGCCGCTCGGGCCCACCGGCGATCGGGAGACCTTCTCGCGCGGTCGCGTCCAGGACGGTGCGGTCCGGCTGCTGCCAAACCAGGACTCGGGCTCACAGCGTACACTCGCTCAGGCCGATCTCCTTGTCCGCCGAGAGGCCGAAGCCGAGGGCTACCGCTCCGGCGACCCGATCCCGGTGCTGGAGCTCTAGCCTCCCGTCAGGCTCATGTGACGGGCGACGGCGGGCCGGCCCGCGTCGATGCGGAACGCGTGGCGCTCGGGTTTACCCGCAAGCAGCTGATCCAAGGCCGCGTGGACTGCGCTCGGACCGCCCGCGCGCAGGAGGTCTCGCAACTCGACTTTTTGGTCGTGGCCGAGGCAGCCATAGACGGTGCCGGTGGCAGCGACGCGGATGCGGTTGCAGCCGGCGCAGAAATTCTGGCTGAGGGGCGTGATCATGCCCAGCCGGACACCTGTCCCCGCCACATCCCAATAGCGAGCGGGGCCCCCAGTGCGTGCGAGGCTGGGGATCAGCTCGAAATCCCCATCGAGCTGACGCTTGACGCCGTCCAGCGAAAGGAAGTGCTCGGTGCGATCCGTGCCGACGTCCCCCAACGGCATGGTCTCGATTAGCGTCAGGTCATGGCCCTCGTCTGCGCACCAGGCGAGCATGTCGCCGATCTCGTCTTCGTTGAGGCCACGCAGCGCCACCATGTTAATCTTGACGTGCAGCCCCGCAGCAGCAGCTGCGGAGATGCCTTCCAGAACCGGTCCGATCTCGCCCGTGCGCGTGATGAAGCGGAAGCGTTCGGGATCGCGGGTGTCGAGGCTGACATTGATGCGCCGCACGCCCGAGCGCGCGAGCAGGTCCGCGAACCGCACGAGCTGGGTGCCGTTGGTGGTGAGCGTCAGCTCGTCCAGCCTTTCACCCACACGGCTGCCAAGGTGCGCAATCAGCGTCTCGATCCCCCGGCGCACCAGCGGCTCGCCCCCCGTCAGGCGTATGCGGCGCACACCGCGCGCGATCAGCATGTCGGCCAGCACGCCCAGCTCTTCCAGCGACAGGATGTCCCGCTTGGGGAGGAAGGTCATCGTCTCCGCCATGCAATAGCGGCAGCGCAAATCGCAGCGGTCGGTGACCGACAGGCGCACATAGCTGATCCGGCGGCCGAAGCCGTCGATCAGGTGAGGCTGCGATCCTGTCGGGAGCATCCGCCCAAGATAGCTGTGACGGGGCGCGGACGCTAGGCGGCGCGTTCGAACACGGCGGCAATGCCCTGTCCGCCGCCGATACACATGGTCTCGAGTCCATAGCGCCCATCGCGCCGCAGGAGTTCGCGCGTGAGGTTGGCGAGGATGCGGCCGCCGGTCGCGCCGATCGGGTGACCCAGCGAGATCCCTGAGCCGTTGACGTTCAGCATGTCGAGCCGCCCGTCATCCTCGCTCCAGCCCCAGCGCTTCAGGCAGGCGAGCACTTGCGGCGCGAAGGCCTCATTCAGCTCGATCAGGTCGATGTCGCTCCAGGCCAGCCCCGTCCGGGCGAACAGCCGCTCGACCGCGGGCACGGGGCCGATCCCCATGCGACTCGGATCACAGCCTGCCGCGGCCCAAGAGTGGAACCAGGCGATCGGCTCCAGTCCGAGTTCCTCCAGCTTGTCCTCGGCAACGATCAGGCAGGCGGCAGCGGCATCATTCTGCTGGCTGGCATTCCCAGCCGTGACGACGCCGCCCTCGATCGGGCGGAGCGCACCGAGCGTCTCCAGGCTCGCATCCGCACGATAGCCTTCGTCATGGTCGAACACGCGCGGTTCTCCGCGCCGCTGCGGGATGCTCACGGGCACCACTTCGTCGTCGAACAAGCCGTTCACCCAGGCAGAAGCGGCCCGCTGGTGGCTGCGCACGGCGTAGGCGTCGCACGCCTCCCGGCTGATCCCGTAATCCTTGGCCAGGTTCTCGGCCGTCTCGATCATGCCGCTGATCACGCCGTAGCGTTCGATAGGCTGGCTCATCACGCGGCCGCGGCTGAGCCGGTCGTGCAGCGCCAAACTGCCCATCCGGGCACCGCGCCGCAGCTCGGTCGTATAGTGCTCGACATTGGACATCGACTCGCAGCCGCCGGCGATCACCATGTCGGACACGCCGGTCTGGATCATCATCGCCGCGTTGATGACGGCCTGGAGGCCGGAGCCGCAGCGGCGGTCGAGTTGGTAGCCCGGTACTTCCTCCGGGAACCCGGCGAGGAGCCAGGACCAGTGCGCGATGGCGGGTGCCTCGCCGCTGCCATAGCCTTGAGCAAAGATCACTTCATCGACGCGTGCCGGGTCGATGCCCGTTCGCTCCACCAGCGCCTTCAGGATGATTGCCCCCAATTCACCCGCGGTCAGGCCCGCAAGCGCGCCACCGAACTTGCCGACGGCTGTCCGGATGGGGGCGACGATGGCGGCGCGACGCAGGGTCATCCGATGGTCCTTTGAAACGGAAGGGTGAGGCAGTCTAGCAGGCCGCGCTCGCCTGAACAGCAAAGGGCGCCCCGGTTGCCCGAGGCGCCCTTCTTCAATCGACGGTGCGGGTTAGGCGCCGAAGATCAGGTCCGTCGCGGTGTTCACGCTTCCGAACACGTTGACGGTCAAGTCGAGCGTCCCATTGCGGTCAGTGTCGACGAACAGCTTGTTGGCAGCGTCATCGAAGCTGACATTGGCGAGGCTGAGACCGCTGAACGACGCGAGGTCGATCTTGTCGACGCCCCATTCGAAGTCGAGGATCGAGTCGATCGACTTATCAGCGGCGCCATAACGGGCGATGATGAAGGTGTCGGACCCGCCATTGCCGGTGAACATGTTGTTCGCTTGGTTGCCGTTGATCCGGTCATTGCCTTCGCCGCCAACCGCGTTCTCGATGATCGCGCCATGGGCGATGCCGATATTCTGCTCCATCAGCAGGCGATCGCCGGTGCCGGTGATCTCCTTCCAGCTCAACCCTTCATTGACCAGCACCGGACCGTCCGGCGACGGATCGGACCAGCCGCCGTTGAAGTAGATCTCGTAGAGCCGCGCCGTGCGGTTCCCGAGACCGGCATCGGCATTGTTGGCGTTGATCTGGGCCAGCGTCGGCGTGTCGCCGAGCAGGCTCGGATCATAGGCGCCCCAGCCACCGGCGCTGCTGTAGCCACCTTCGCGCAGGTCGATCACCGAGTCGCTGAAATAGCCGGACAGGTCGATCGTATCGTTGCCGCCGGCGTCCCAGATCGTGAAGATGGTCGCCATCTCCCCGTCCTTGAACCGCATTGCCTCGTTCTTCACATCGGCGGTGGCGTTGAAGCCATATACGGTGTCGCCGGTGCGGGTTGTCATGTCGGCGCCGTACTTCTCCTGGATCACCGCCACGTCGTCCACCATCGGCGTGGACGGGTAGACGAAGCGCATCACGTTCCAGTCGATGTTCTGCGCGCCGGTCTCGTACGAGTCGAAATACGACATGATCGAGTATTGGTGGCTATCCTGAAAATACTGCGCATCGCCGGTATAGGTGATCGGATCCGGCTCGCCGTCGCCGTCCTGATCGTCGCCGAAATCGTAGGTGCCGGGGTGGCTGAGGCCGATCGCATGGCCGAGCTCATGATTCAGCGTCTGCAGGCCATATTGGCCCGGCTCGAGCTGGGCATTGCTGCCATTCACGCGCGGGTCGGCCACCCACACATCGCCCGCCACGCGCTGGTACTGCTTGTCGTAGCCCGGGTAATAAGCCCAGGCCTGCGCCGGACCGGTCGTGGTATTGGCGAGCAGGATGTCAGTCTTGTTCCGCTCGCTCGCGCCGGGCTGGTTCGGCACTTCGACGAATTTCGCCGCGATCAGATCGTCCCAGTTCGCAACGGCAATCCTGGCTGCGGCCTTCTGGGCTTCAGTAAACTTGGAGTAACCCTTGCCTTCACCGAATTGCGGATTGTTGTTCAGGCCGGTCGCGTGCCGCGCATCGTAAAAGCCATAGGTGATCACGCCGTCCGTCACGTCGTGGGACAAGCCCGAATCGAGCTGCCAGCGCACGGTTCCGGGCTCGTTCGGGCCATGCGGCAGGACGGGCTTTCCGCGGACCGACTCACCGATGAGATCGCCGATATGCGTGGGCAGGCCGATGCCGGTGCCCCAATCGAAAGTGTCGTTGAACCGGGCAGCGTCGAGATAGGGGGTCAGCGCCGTGCTCGCCTGCAGGGGCGGCTCGGCCGGGGTGCCGGTCTTGCTCTTGGACGTTTGTGACTGTGACTGGGTACGCTTCTGCAACTCGTCCTCCATCCTCTCCTTGGACGACGGAGCACGCCAACTACGCTCCCCATTCGCCCGGACGGCAACGCTGCTGCCGAACAGGACGAATGTCAAACGATTAAGATTACGTGACTTTTTTGTCCGGCGCTGTCAATCGGGCAGCTCCGCCTGGGCGGGCACCGCCCATTGTCAGCGGCAGCGCCGGGAGCATCGTCTCGCGCCCGTCCGGTAAGGTGACGGCCTGGAGCCCACCCGAGGCCTGCAAGTGCGGATCGTCGAACAGGTCCTCCGGCCGGCCGATCGGTGCAAAAGGCAGGCCCGAGCCCTCGAGCTTGGCAATAGCTTCGGCGCGGGTCATGCGGCCGAACATGGCACGGATGATCGGCAGGAGACGCTCGCGCGCCTGCACCCGCTCATTGTTTTTCCGCAGCGTCTCGTCGGCCCAGAGGTCGTCCAATCCGAACAGCGTGCAGAACTTCTCCCACAAGGCATCGGTGACCACCCCCACGAAGATCGGCTCGTCCTGCGTTTCGAAGACGTCGTAGATGGCCCAGGCTGAAATGCGCGCGGGCATCGGATCGGCAGCCTTGCCGGTCACCGCCTTCTGCGCCATGTGCTGGCCGACCAGCCAGACGGTGGTTTCGAACAGCGCGGACTGGATCTTCTGCCCGCGCCCGGTCCGATGCCGCTCCTCCAACGCCGCCAGAATGCCGATCACCCCGAACATGCCCCCGGCTGCGTCGATGACGCTGGTGCCGGCCCGCAGCGGACGGCCCGGCGGGCCGGTCATATAGGCAAGGCCGCCCATCATCTGCGCGACCTCGTCGAGCGCAGTGCGGTGCTCGTAAGGGCCAGGCAGGAAGCCCTTCAGCGTGCAGTAGATCAACCGCGGATTGGCGGCGGCGAGCGTCTCATAGTCGAGGCCGAGCCGGTCCAGCGCACCGGGACGGAAGTTCTCGATCAGGATGTCTGCTTCGGCTGCAAGACGCTTGGCCTCGGCGAGCCCGTCAGGGCTCTTCAGGTCCAGGAAAACGCTGTTCTTGTGCCGGTTGTACATCGGGAAATAACCAGCGCCCGAACCGATCAGGTTGCGGGTATGATCGCCACCCTCCGGCTCGACCCGCGTCACTTCGGCGCCGAGTGCGGCCAGCACGGCGCCAGCTGCCGGGCCCATCACCATGTGCGTGAACTCGACGACCTTGAGCCCGGCGAGCGGCCGGGCGCTCATGCCGCCACTCGCTGGTCGAGCCCGAGCGGCAGGCCCGCGTCCGGCGTGAAGCCGTAGAGCGGCTCCCCCGGGAGCGCGGCGGCGACGATCTCGCGCACCTTCATCAGTCGATCGAGATCGATGCCCGTCTCATAGCCCATCGCGTGCAGCATGAAGGCGAGGTCCTCCGTCACGATGTTGCCCGACGCGCCAGGCGCATAGGGGCAGCCGCCCAGGCCACCCAGCGACGCGTCGAGGGTGGTGATCCCCTCCTCCAGCCCCGCCAGAGCATTGGCGAGACCCAGTCCACGCGTGTTGTGGAGGTGAAGGGTAGTGAGCCGGTCTCCGACGACTGCACGCACCTTGCGCACCAGCCGCTTGACCTGCGCCGGATCGGCATAGCCGGTCGTATCGGACAGGCTCAATTCCTTCGCGCCTGCGGCGACGCTCGCCTCGGCCAGGCGGACGATCTGGTCCTCGGAGACGGCACCTTCGATGGTACAGCCGAACGCGGTCGAGAGGCCCACAGCGAAATGCACGCCGGCCGCGTCGGCGATTTGCGCGACAGCCCTGATCTCGTCGATCATCTGGGCATGCGTCTTGCGGACGTTCCGTTGGCTGTGCGTCTCGGACATGGAGAACGGGACGGACATGCCGTGCACGCCGGCCGCCACCGCCCGCTCCGCGCCCTTTGCGTTCGGCACCAGCGCGACGACATTGAGGCCCGGCAGCGTCTTGGCGAAGGCGACGAGTTCGGCCGTGTCCGCCATCTGCGGCAACAGGCTGGGCGGCACGAACGAGCCCACCTCGATCTCGCGCACGCCGGCCTCTGCCTCGGCCTTGATCCAGGCCTTTTTCGCCTCGAGCGGCATCGTCCGGTCGATGCTCTGGAGCCCGTCACGGGGGCCCACTTCGGAGATGAGGATGAAGGTCATGCCCGCTCCAGATAGATCCAGGGCCGCGCGCCCCGATCGCGGGCCTGCCAGGCCGCAATCGCGTCGCGATGCTCCAGCGTAAGATCGATTGCATCCAGGCCCTTCAGCAGCATGGTCTTCGCCTCCTCACCGATCGAGAATTGATGACGGCCGATCGTCTGCTCCGCGAGATCGACCTCCACCACCTGCCCCTCCATCTCGCCAATCGCTTCGGCATCGAGCGCCACCGGAAGCAGGCCGTTTCGCACGCAGTTGTTGAAGAAGATCGGCGCGAAGCTCTCCGCCACCACACAGCGAATGCCATATTCTAGCAGCGCCCACACGGCATGTTCGCGACTGGAGCCGCACCCGAAATTCTTGGCGGAAAGCAAGATCTTCGCGCTGGTGAACTCGGGCCGGTTGAGCACGAAATCGGGATTCGGCGTGCGCGCGCCAGCATCGGTGTAGCGCCACGGGGCGAACAGTCCGTCTGCCAGCCCCGTCTTCCCCGTCGTCTTCATCTCGCGCGACGGGATGATCGCGTCGGTATCGACATTGTCGCGGATCAGCGGCGCCGCGATCGAGGTCAGGCGCGTGAACGGCGTCATGCGAAATCCCGCGGATCGGCGATGCGGCCGGCGATGGCGCTGGCGGCGACCAGTTCAGGGCTGGCGATGTGGGTGCGGATGCCGGGGCCTTGCCGCCCTTCGAAGTTGCGGTTGGTTGAGGAGACGACACGCGAGCCGGGCCGGAAGCTCTCGCCGCCCGCATAGAAGCAGAGCGAGCAGCCGCTTTCGCGCCACTCGAAGCCCGCGTCTGTGAAGATGCGGTCGAGCCCCTCGGCCTCTGCCGCCCGCTTTACGGCCGACGATCCGGGCACCACCAGCGCCTGCACATGATCAGCCTTGCGCCGCCCCTTCAGAACCGAAGCCGCGCGGCGCAGGTCCGACAGTCGGCTGTTGGTACAACTGCCAATGAAAGCCGCGTCGATCGGCACGCCGGCGATCGGCTGGCCGGGTTCCAGGCCGATATAGCTCAGCGCCCTTGCATCCGCCTGCTCGGGAACGGTCGCGCCGACGCCGATGCTGTGCCCGGGCGACGTGCCCCAGCTGACCATCGGTTCGATGCTCCCTGCGTCGATTTCGATCTCACGGTCGAAGCTTGCACCGTCATCGGTTTGGAGGTCGGACCAGTCCGGAAGCGGGTCGGGCGCGAAACGGCGGCCGCGCAGATAGTCGAACGTGATTTGGTCCGGCGCGATGATGCCGGTAAAGGCCGCAAACTCGGTCGCCATGTTGCACAGCGTCATGCGCCCTTCCATGTCGAGCGCCCGCACCGCCTCGCCCGCGAACTCGACGATGTGGCCGGAGCCGCCGCCCGCCCCGTAGCAAGCGAGCAGCGTCAGGATCATGTCCTTGGGCGTGACACCAGGGCCCAGCCGTCCCGAATAGGTGACCCGCATCGTGCGCGGACGCGCGACACGCAGCGTGCCGGTCGCCATCGCATGCTCCGCCTCCGACGAGCCGATGCCCCAGGCCAGTGCCCCGAACGCCCCCTGCGTGCAGGTGTGGCTGTCCGGCGCGATCAGCGTGCAACCGGGCAGCACGATGCCGAGCTCCGGCGAAATGACGTGAGTGATGCCCTGATCGGGGTCGTTCATGTCAAAGAGGGTGATGCCGGCGGCATGAGCGGCGGCGCGCGTCTCGGTGATGAAGCCGGCGCCGCCCGGCATCAGCGTGCCGTCGCCCCGCCCGGGCCGCGTGTCGACGATATGGTCCATGACCGCGAACACGCGCGCCGGGTCGAGCACCTTGCGGCCGGCCGCGGCGAGACTGTTCAGCGCCGCCGCCCCCGTACGTTCGTGCAGGAAGATGCGGTCGATCGCGATCAGGTCGGCACCGCCCTCCAGCGAGGCGACCACATGCGCTTGCCAGATTTTCGCAAAGAGGGTTTGCGGCTCAGCCAGTCTGGGCCTCCATGCTCCGCCAATCCCTAGTGACCAGCTGCTCCTGGATCGCCGTGCGGGTTTCGAGCTGGCCGCCTCTGATCCAGTGCCAGGTGCGGCAGCGGCTCTGGCCGTCGTCGGCAATCTGGATCATCTCGTAAAGGTACAGCTCCGGATCGCCGGTGCGCTGCCAGTAGAGCATGACCGACCGGGATTTATCGTCCTGTCCCACTTCCCAGGCTGAGCCCTGGATCAGCTCATTGTCCCACCAGACGCGCTTGTCGCGGTAGGCGGCGGGAAAGTCGCGCACTTCGGTGCGGCCGTCGTCCCAGGTGTAGTGATTGGTCTGGTGATAGGGATGGCCGCTGTCGGGAAAGCGACAGAACAGGCGCGACTTGTGCTCGTCCACCTTCTCGCCGGCCGCATTATAATAGGTGTAGACGCCGTCCCACACGCCTTCGTGGCGGGCCAGTAGCGGCATGTCTTCGCGTATTCCCATCAGTGTCCTCCCATCGCTCTCATATAGTCGCGCGCAGCCGTGGCGCGGAGTAGCTCCCGATGTTCGACGGCCAGCCGCTCGGGCGCGAGCGCGGCGGGGTCGAAGTCGAGCGCGTTGCCAGCCCGTGCCTCGTACCAGGGCGCGAACAGGTGCCGCGCTCGGACGATCTGCCAGGCGCGCGTCAGATGCGTGCCGAAGCGATCGGGAGTGAGGTCGGGAAAGAGCCTGTCGATGTCGCCGATTGGAGCGGGGTCGCGGATGGCTCGGGTGGCACCGAGCTCGCGACGGGCCGAGTCGATGACGGCGTCCCATTCTTCACCGGACCAAGGGTCTGACAAGCCGTGTCCGGGAAGGTCTATTCCTTTCCACCCGGCTAGGCTGAGCTCGTCGAAGCCCTCTCCTTCTTCTTGCTTCCGTGAACAGGAAGGGAGGGCTTCGACAGGCTCAGCCCGGAAGGCATTTAGGCCGGCGCTGAGCGTCTCTACCGATCTACCAGGCCCATGCACTCTCAGCACATCACCCTGACCCCGCCAGTGCAGCTGCAGACCTTCCACCGACGCGAAGCCTTCATCGGCACCCTCGACCGGCTCAGGTGGATGCGGCGCCGGATGCGCCTGCAAGAATGCCAAGGTAGCCGCCTCCTGCTCGGCCGCAGTCTTGACCTTCCGCGCGGTCCAGCTGGCCGGCATTGTGCCCAGCCGGTCGATATGCGGCTGGAGCGGGTCGCCGTCATAGGCGGTGATCAGAACGGGAGGCGTGCGCGCGTCCGGAGGCGGGATGTCGCGCGAGGCGCGCAACACGGCGCCGTAGCCCGCGCGGTATGCGTCGCCGCTGTCCAGCATGTCGCGTACCACCGCATCTACCCGCGCCGGATCGTCATGGGCGACCGACAGCCGCGCCTGGGGGCGAACGTCGAACCACGGGAAGAACCAGCTCTGCTCGAGGATCCGGTTCCAGAGCCAGGTCAGATGCTCGCCATAAGCGGAGGGGCGGAAGGGGGGCAGGTAATTGCGGCCAAAGGCGGCGCGCTCCGCCTCCGTCCAGATCGCATAGCCGCCGATCGCCGCGGCGCTGAAGCGGTCGGGCTGCCGCGCCAAGGCGCTCGCCAGAATCACGCCGCCCGAATGGAAGCCATAGGCGCCGGTCCGCTCGATCCCGAGCGCCTGCAGCAGTGCCAGCAGCGCGTCGGCGAAATCGCCGATCTCCGGTTCGCCCGGCAACGGGTCGGACTGGCCGAAGCCCGGCGTGTCCGGAGCGATGACGGTGAAATGCTCGGCCCAGCGCTCGATGAGGGGGATGAACTCGGCGGAGGAGCGCGGAGATTGGTGGACGAGCAGAACCGCCGGCCCCTTGCCGGCGCGGCGATAATGCACGCGGCGGCCCGCGATGGACACGAAGTGGCGGCTGATCCCCACACGCCCAATTTGTCCGGACAAATTCCTCTCGACAAGCCCTAACTTGCTTTGGCAGGGTGAGGCCATGGAGATTGTCGGCACGCGCATGGTTTCGGACGGGCGCACCGCCCGCGAGATCTTCGAAGCCGTCATGGCGAACCCGGCGCGCAAGAAGTTCGGCTTCGGCCGCAAGCTCGCGCTGGTGAATGTCGATTTCCAGCAAGCCTATACTCGCATCGACAAATTCGCGACGGCCTATGAGACCGATCCAGACCAGATTGACTATGTGAACCGCTTGGCAGCGCTGTGCCGCGCCAAGGGCATGCCAGTGATCTGGTCGCGCGTCGCCTATATGGACAATGCGCAGGATGCGGGAGTCTGGGGCACCCGCACCGACACGCCCGACTCGCTCCAGAACATCAAGTATGAGTCAGAGCGGCACCAGTTTGACGAGCGCTGCCTGATCGAGCCCGGCGACCTCCAATTCACCAAGCGCATGCCCTCCGCCTTCTTCGAGACGCCGCTCGCCAGCTTTCTGGTCTTCCACGGCGTCGATACGGTCGTCGTGACCGGCGGCAGCACATCGGGCTGCGTGCGGGCGACGGCGGTCGATGCGCTCAGCCACGGCTATCGCACCATCGTGCCTATCGAAACCTGCGCCGACAAGCATGAGAGCTACCACTTCGCCAACCTGACCGACCTGCAGCTGAAATATGCGGATGTGGAGCCCGTCGAGGTGGTGACGCGGTGGTTGGAGGCGCAGCCGGATGAGGGCTGACCCTGAGCTCTACGACTTCACCCCGTATCAAGATCGGCCGAAGCTTACCTGGCCTGGCGGCAAGACAGTCGCCGTCTGGGTCGCCCCTAACCTTGAATATTACGAGATCGATCCGCCGGCGAACCCCCATCGCAAGAGCTGGGCCCGCCCGCACCCCGACGTGGTCGGCTTTTCCCACCGCGACCATTCGAGCCGCGTGTCGCACTGGCGCATGGCGGAGGCGATGACGCGGCATGGCTTTCCCGGCTCGGTGTCGTTGTCCGTCGCTCTTTGTCAGCATCATCCAGAGGTGGTCGCCGACGCGAACGACCGCGGCTGGGAGTTCTTCAGCCACGGCATTTACAACACCCGCTACGCCTATGGCATGGACGAGGCACAGGAACGCGCGATCATCGAGGACTCAATCGAGACGGTCCGCGCGGCGACGGGGCAGACGATCCGCGGCTGGCTCGCCCCTGCCCTCACCCATACCGAGCGCACCCTCGACCTGATCGCCGAATACGGCCTCACCTACACTTGCGACCTCTACCATGACGATCAGCCGACCCGGGTCCGCACCCGGACGGGCCGCCTCATCTCCATGCCGTACAGCCTGGAGGTGAACGACCATTACGGCTTCTTCGTCTACAATATGAGCCCGCGCGACTATGCCGACGCGCTGATCCGGCAGTTCGAGCGGCTGGCGGCGGAAGGCGGCACGGTGATGTGCATTCCCCTCCACGCTTATCTGATCGGGCAGCCGCACCGTATTGGACCCTTCGAACGCGTGCTGGAGCATATCGCCGCCGATGGCCGGGCGTGGATCACGACGGCGGGGGCGATCGCCGACGCGTATCTGGAGCAGGTCGGGTGAGCCTGGACCCCGGCTATCTGCAATATCCAAAGCGCCGCCACGGCTATGACCATGACCTCTACCGCTGGTCATCGATCTTCGAGCGCCGGCCCATACGCTGGCCGGAGGGAAAGACCGTTGCCGTCTGGGTCTGCGTCAGCCTCGAATGGTTCCCGCTGACACCTAGCGACACGCCGTTCCGGGCGCCGGGGCACATGCAGACGCCCTACCCGGATTACCGGCACTATACGGCGCGGGACTATGGCACGCGCGTCGGGCTCCCCCGCCTGCTCGACGCCTTTGCCGCGGCCGGAGTGCCTGTGTCGGTGGCAGCTAACGGCGCCATTGCAGAGCGCCAGCCAGAGCTCATTCACGACATCGTTTCAGCCGGGCACGAGATCATCGCGCATTCGACCGATATGAACGGCACGATCGCGACAGGGCTGCCGAGAGACGAGGAGCTTGCGCTGATTGCCCGCTCGCTGGAGGCGTTCGACAAGCTTGGCGTGCGGCCCTCTGGCTGGCTGTCGATCGCACGGTCGCAGAGCTGGAACACGTTGGACCTGCTGAAAGAGGCAGGCCTCACCTATTGCTGCGACTGGGTGAACGACGAACTGCCCTATCGCCTCACCAACGGCCTCATCGATCTTCCGCTCAATCACGAGCTGAGCGACCGGCAGATCGTCGCGACGCAGCAGCAGTCGGCGGACAGCTGGGCGCAGCAGCTGGAGGATGCGTTCGACTGGCTCGCGGCGGAGGCGCAGCAGTTCGGCGGGCGCATGCTGCCGATCCACCTGACACCTTATATCATGGGCCTGCCCTATCGCATCGGTGCGGTGGAAGCGCTGCTGAACCGGCTCACTGCGCGCCCGGAGACGTGGTTCGCGCGCGGTGACGCAATCGTTGAGAGCTGGTTGGCGCAGCAATGATCGACGTCCGCAATCCGCGCACCGGCGAGATCGACCATAGGTTCGAGCCCGCCTCAGCGGCGCAGGTCACAGACGAAGCCCGGCGGCTGCGCCAGGCCCAACCGGCCTGGCAGGCGCTCGGACCGGAACGCCGGGCAGACGTGTTGCGGCGTTGGGCCGACGCGGTCGAGGCGCATACAGAGGCGCTCGTCGCCGCGCTGAGCGTGGACACCGGCCGGCTCAAGATTGCGCGAGTGGAGGTAGAGGGCCTGCCCCGCAATATTCGCCGCTGGGCCGAGCGCGGACCCCAGATCATCGCCGCCCTGGATGCGCGCGACCGGCCAAGCGCCTTTCCGGGCGTGTCGATCAGCACGCGCCACCTGCCCTATCCGCTGTTCGGCGCCATCGCACCTTGGAACTTCCCCGTCGTCCTCTCGACTATCGATCTGGTGCCGGCGCTGATGGCGGGGTGCGCGGCGCTGGTGAAACCGTCCGAGGTGACCCCTCGTTTCGTGGAGCCGCTGCGCGAGACCGTGGCGGCCGTGCCTGAGCTCGAATCTGTGCTCGCCTTCGTGCTCGGAGGACCGGAGACCGGACAGGCGCTGATCGGCGCGGTCGATTATGTCTGCTTTACCGGCTCCGTTGCGACCGGGCGCAAGGTGGCCGAAGCGGCGGCGCGGGCCTTCATCCCGGCCAATCTCGAGCTTGGCGGCAAGGACCCGATGATCGTGCTTGCCTCGGCAGATCCGGTGCAGGCGGCAAAGACGGCGCTCCGGGCGAGCGTGGTCGCCTCCGGCCAGGCCTGCCAGTCGATCGAGCGCGTCTATGTGGCCCGCGCGATCGCGGATTCCTTCGTCGCCGCGCTGGTCGACGAGGCGCGCGCCTGCCGGCCGAACTATCCGGACATCGGCATTGGCGAGATCGGGCCCTTCATCTTCGCGCGGCAAGCGGAAGTGGTGCAGGCCCACATCGACGACGCTCGGGCGAAGGGCGCAACGGTGCACACCGGCGGGACAGTGGAGCGGCTGGGCGGCGGGCTGTACCTGCGGCCGACGGTCATCACCGGCGTCACCACCGAGATGCTCGTCATGCGGGAGGAGACGTTCGGGCCCGTCATTCCCGTGACTGTCTTCGACACGATCGACGAAGCGGTCGCGCTGGCGAACGACAGCAGCTTCGGCCTGTCCGCCGCGGTCCTCGCTGGTTCGGCCGAAGAGGCGGAGGCGCTCGGCGCCCGACTAGAAGCAGGGGCGGTATCGATCAACGATGGCGCGCTCACGTCCATGGTCGGCGACGCGGAGAAGAGCGCGTTCAAGCTGTCCGGCATCGGGCCTTCGCGTTCGGGCGATGCGGGCCTGACCCGCTTCTTCCGGACTCAGGCGCTTATTCGGCAGACCGGAGCGCCGATGCCGCTTGCAGCTTTTGCGGAGGGCGGATGAACCCGCTGCGCACTGCCATGCCGTCAATCGTCGCGCATGAGGGCGAGTGGGATGGCACCTACCGCCACATCGCCGCCGACTGCACGCTGCTGGACGAGCATCGCACCCGCACCTCGTGCATCTTCCCGGACGAGGGTCCGGACCATTATGTCCAGCACAGCCGGCTCAGTTGGGCGGACGGTCGGCGCGAGGAGTATCGTTTCGGCGGCTGTCTCCGTGATGGGCTGCTCCGTTGGGACACCGAGCGCTTCCACGGCTTCGGGTGGGAGAGCGAAGGCGTGCTGATGCTGCGCCTGGATCGCCGCGACGTGCCGGGCGCCTATTATGTCGAAATGATCAACATGGCACCGGACGGGAAGAGCCGCGCGCGGACCTGGCAGTGGTTTCGAGATGGACGCCCTTGGAAGCGTACGCTCTGCGACGAATGGAGGATCGGATGAGCCTGACCCTTGCCCTGGCCTTGCAGGCGGCCGCCTCGCCTGGTGTCGAGAAGCCGAAGGAGCGCGTGCCGACGGATGTGCGGCGGGTGACGATCATCGTTCGCGACATCGAGAACTCGCTGCAGGTTTATCGCGACGTGGTGGGGCTCAAGGTCAACTACGACGCGGTGGTCGAGACCTCGGGCGTCGCGCTTCCCGCCGGCAAGCCGGGCGCCAAGGCACGCCTCGTGCTGCTGAACGGCAACGACCCGTGGATCGGATGGATCGGGCTGATGCAGTGGGTCGACCCGCCGCTGGAAGGTCCGGCCCAGTATCCGAAGCGGATGACCTTTGGCGGGCATGTGATCGTGATGAACACCGACGATGTCGACGGGCGCTGCGCCGCCGCCGCCAAGGTGCCGAACGTGACGATGACCGCGCCACCGCGGCTGCAGACTTACCCGGGACGCAATGGCGGGCCGCCGATCCGCGTGCGCGGCTGCAACTTCTTCGATCCGGACGGCACGCTGATCGAGATGAACCAGATCCTGAAGTGAGGACCCGATGCTGAGCCTAGCCCTTGCCGCCGCTGCCGCCCCGCTCGCCTGCGACAACAAGCCGGTGCTGATGATCGTCTCCGGCCCCACCCACGACCGTGCCCGGATGCTCGCTTACGGGAAGGCAATCGCGGACAGCGGCCTCTACAAGAAGCTCGGCGGCTATTATGTGGCTGCGGGTCGGCCGATCGAGACTTTCGAAGGTACGCCGCCGCCCAACTACAGCACAATCGTCGTGCGCTTCCCCTGCCTGGCAAACGCGCGCGCCTTCTGGAACTCGCGCGAATATCAGCAGAAGATCAAGCCGATGCGGCTCAACCCGTCGGCAGGCGACTATCTCGTCACCGTGCACGCCGAGGTGCCCGTTCGCGAGGACATGGTCGGCAAGGTCGGCGACGCGGCTTATCGTGGGACCTTCGACCCCAAGCTGGTCGAACAGGTCAAACCTTAGCTGTCCCGCAACTCGCGGCTGACTTGCTCGACGGGCGGCTCGACTTCCGCGAGCGCCTCCATATCCTGCTGAACACCCCGCATCACGCGCGCGATATATTCCTTGGTCGCGAGCCCGCGCTCATAGGCGGCGTCCCGATCGGGCTCGAAGCCCTCGATGTCGGCGCGGCTGATCGTGCCCTTGGCGTCCAGCAGGCGTTCGACCGTGTCGAGCCGCTCCTTCAGGACCGACACTTCGCCGATAACCGCGAGCAGGATCGAGAGCATGCGGTCGAGCGCGGGGTCTTCGAAATAGTGCGGGCGCTTGCCCTTGGCCTTGGCGCCCGCGCGGGCGATCCAGTCGTGATCCGTCACGGCTTCCAAGCACCATAAGCGTGCCACACGGCGGCGCGGCCATGGTCCTCACCCTCGCCGCTCGCCTGCTCGGGAAAGATCTCGGGGTCGACGACTGCCCTGACGCCCGTTACGAACAGGCTCTCACGCGGCAGGCCGGACGCGACCATCAGCTCCTTCAGGTCGAGCGCGTGCATAGCGCTCCAAAACGGCTCGTTGTTGTTGAACGCATCCCAGTCGCGGAGGAATTGTTCGAACAGCGGCATCTCGTCCGAATATTGCGGCTGCTCCAGGTGGAGCTGCAGCCCTCCAGGCGCGAGCACCCGAGTCAGTTCGTTCAGGATCCGCGGCAGCGCCTTGCCCGAGGTCTCGTGCAGGAACATGGTCGTCTGCACCCAATCGAAATGCGCGTCCGGCCAGCGGCCGAGGTCTTCGGCGTTCGCCTGCAGAAAGGTTATGTTCCGGGCACCGAGCGCCTGCGCACGGGCGTGGCCATAGCGCAGCACCGGCGCGGCGGTGTCGATCGCGATCACCTCCGTGTGGGGGAAGGCAAGCGCGAGCGGTACGGCATTGTGACCGACCGTGCAGCCGATATCCAGGATGCGTCGCGGCTCCCAGCCGGGCCGCTCGCGCCGGACCCACTCGACCAGCGCCTGCCCGCCGCCATCAGAGAGGGCACCGAGCCCCCCTGCCGTCGTCGCGAAGATACCGCAATCATAGTTGGCGCCGGCAGACACGTCGGCGGGCCGCTCCTCGCCATGATAGCCGCCGGGCATGCAGTGGATGTCGACCGCCGTCTGATAGCGCGGCTGCTCGATCGCAGGATCGAGCTTCAGCGTGTCGCGGCCCTCATTGAACTGCCGCGCCTTGGCGTCGAGCTCATCCAACTGGCGCAGCACCATCGCCCGGCCATTCTGCTGACGCATCTCCATCGAGTTGCGTTTGCAGGCAGACCAGAACCGGTGCCACGGGTCCTTGTTCATGGCGTGGCGGATCTCGAACCGGTCCTGCGGATCGCGGCCATGTTCGGCGCGGAAGGCCGGCAGCACCCGACGATCATAGGCGAGCTTGTTGCCGGCACCGATCGTGCCGGACAGATATTTGTTGAAGTTCGCCAGGAAGTTGAACCGCGCCTTCTCGTCATGGCTTGGCTCCGGAAACACCGCGTGGCGCGACACGGCGCTGTAGGGCGGGGGCACGTCGTGCTTCATGGCCGGTCTCCCCAAACCTTCGTCATCCCGGCGAAGGCCGGGATCCAGCCCTCAACAAAGAAGAGCCTGGGCCCCGGCCTTCGCCGGGGTGACGAGAACCAGGTCATATCAGGCCATCCTTGGCCAGACGTTCGATCACCTGTTCGTGAACGCGCATGAAGTGGTCGCGGTCCGGCGTTTTGCCGAGCAGCGAGTCCGCCGGCTGGACCTTGGCGGCACCATAGGCGGTCGCGAACAGCTCGGTGCGCTGGCGTGCCAGATAGTTGGTCATGCCCGGTTTACGGCGGGCGGCACGAAGGCCGGCAAGGTCGATGTCGGCAAATGCCGTGAAGGTCTCACCCGCATTGCTCTCGGCCAGCACGGCGCCCTTCCAGTCGATCACCATCGAGTTTCCGTCGGCCGAGGCGAGCGGCATGGTCGTGCCCTCGATGCCGGCTGTGTTCGCCGAGACCACATAGGCCAGATTCTCAAAGGCCCGCGCGCGCTTGGCAATGGCCTTGTGGGTATCCGCCGGAGAGCCGATCTCGGACGAACTGTGCACGAAGATTTCGGCGCCCCGCAGGGCATGCGCGCGCGCGATCTCCGGATAGACGATCTCCTCGGAGGCGATGGCCGCGAGATTGCCGATCTCGGTCCGGGCAACGGGGAAGACGCCGTCCAGACCGTAAAGGTCGAGATACTTGCTCCAAACGTCGTGAGGCGTCGGCGCGAACATCGAGTTCAGGCGCCGGTAGCGCAACACGACCTTGCCCGAGGGCGCGAGGACGAAGCTCGTCTGAAAATAGAGGCCGGGGAAGTTCTTATCGACCTCATAGGCGTTCCCCGCCAGGAACAGCTTCTGCGCGCTCGCGATCTTGCCGAACGCCTCATATTCGGGGCCATCGACCTCCAGCGCGGCCTTGGCGGCGAAGTCGGGAATGGAGATGCGCCCCGGATAGCTGGTCAGCAAGTATTCCGGAAGAACCGCCAGGCGCACCGGCGCGCCCGAGTATTGCTGGATGAAGATGGATGAGGAGCGAAGTTTGGTGCCCACCTCCTCGATCATCTTGAGCATCTGCGCGCGCGCGGCGGCGCGGTCCGGCGCCCGCTCGACAGAGCGCGCGGCGAGCTGCAGGGCAACGGCCGCGTAGGTCTTCGTCTCAGCCAAGGGTGCGGCCTCCGCATGCCAGGGCAGGCTGGTTGCGAGAAGACCGGCAAGGGCCTGACGACGTTCGAGAATCATATACCAAGACCCAAGACCCCCGGGTTCATTCGGTGCTCCGGATCGACCGCTGCCTTGACCGCCTCCAGCACGCGCCAGGCGGCCGGATCGCTGCGGTCCTCAAGAGGATAGGTGCGGCCGATCTGGAAGTGGACGCCACCGACCGCGCCGAAGATGTCGATTACACCCTGGCGCAGTCTGTCGACCAGCGCGCGTGCCTCGGCATTCCGCGGCGCCTCGCGCAGGCGGGCGAGGTGCGCCGGCTCGACCGAGCGGCGGTGGAGATCGCCCCACGAGTCCGGGAAGTAGAAGACGGGCTCGATCAGGAAACCGGTGCGGCCGACCGTCAGGAACATATAGCCGGCCCCGACGCCCAAGCGCTCCATCTCGGCTGAGTGCGCGTCGTAGAGCGCCGTGATGCGTGCGACGGTTTCGACCCCGCGCGAGTGACGGACGATGCCATGGACGGGCACCCAGCGCTCGCCCTCCGGCCCGAGCATCGAGTTGACCGGCGGGAATGGGTTGGCGCGCAGCACCTTGGGAATGGTATTCTCGACCGCTCGACCGCCTGCCTTGACGACGATCGTCTCGATCCGCCGCATCGCCTCCTCGGCTTCGGCCTGAGTGCGGCCTTCGGCGATCAGGTGGGTGGAAAATGTCGCGCCTTCCAGAAACGAACGGCCGGCCGCGACCACCTTCGCGCCTTCCTTCAACGCCTTCCAGAAGCCGCCCTGCGCCTTCATCATGCCGACCAGCTGCTTGGCGTCCGCGCCGAGGCTATCGCGCTTCATGCGCTGCGCCTGCAGGAACGGATCGAAGCCGAAGCATTCCGAGGCGAGGCCCGCGCGCGCGACCTCGCTCATCGCCGCGAAGATGGCATCCGGCGTGTCGAAGGCGAAGCTGCCGAAAGCGAACGCCTCCGCCTCGCGGATCAGCGGCAGGGTGACGTGCGCCTTGATCCCGAACGCACCGGCATCGGCTGCGAACAGACCAGTCAGGTCGGGGCCGAACGGGCGAAGGAAGTCGCTGCCTGTCGACAGGACCGTGCCGTCGGCGAGCACGACGTCGAACTTGATCGCGGAGGCGGCGATGGTGCCGTGGGCGGCGCCCCAGAACAGGCCGTTCTGGCTCATGCCCCCGCCTATGGTCGCCTTCAGGCCGGACAGGGTGCCCCAGAGCGGCGTGCGCAGTCCCTTGGCGCGCAGAGCCTCGTAGAGCGCAGCCCAGGTGCAGCCCGCCTCGACGGTCACCACCATATCGACTGGATCGATGTCGAGGATACGGTCCATACGGCCGAGATCGACGATCAGCGCGCCGGCCTCGGGCGCGACATAGCCGCGCGTGTAGCTCATGCCGCCGCCGCGTGGGATGATCGTCAGGCCCTCGGCCGCTCGCAGCCCTTCGGAGAGTTCGGCGATGTTGCCCGGGCGGAACACCGCACAGGGTTGCGGCCCCTCGCTATGCACGTCCTGCGCATAGAAGGCGCATTCGTCCGGGTTGGTGATCAGCGCGCCAGCCGGGAACAGCTCTGTGAGATCGCGCTCGAGCACCGTCGCCATCATGCCACCTGCGGCTTCAGAGCCGGAGCCGCATCCGGATAGCGACCGAGCAGCAGCAGCAGCGCGCCGCCCGTCACGAACATCAGCATCGCGGCGGTCAGCATCGGATCATAGCTGCCGGTCACGTCACGCACGCGCCCATAGACGATCGGGCTGATCGCCGAGCCGATGCCGAAGGGCATGTAGAGCGCGCCGTAAATCTTGCCGTAGTTGGCCATGCCGAAATAGCGGGCGGCGAGGAACGCGATTACGTCCGACTCCGCGCCGGCCGCGAAACCGAGCAGGAAGCCGCCGAGCATCACCTGGGTCAGCATGGGCGCCGTACCCATCAGCAGATAGCAGGCGACCGCCGGCAGCAGCATGGCCGGGGCCGCCACGCCTGGCGCCCAGAAACGGTCGAAGAGCAGGCCCACGATGATGCGGCCTGCAAGAATTCCGAGGGCAACCACCCCGAGCACGCTCGCCGCCACTGCGGGCGAAAAGCCGTGCAACGCGACGATCTGCGCCATGTGAATATGCGCGCCGCCATAGGCCAGCGCGATCACTAGGATCGAGGCGAGCAGCACCCAGAAGCGATAGCCGCGCAAGGTCTCGCCAAGTGTCAGGCCGGTCAGGTTGCCCGCCGCGTCCGAGACGCCCGCGGGGCGCTCGTGCGGAAGCGGCTCGCGGAACCAAAGGAGCGCAAGCGGGATGGCTACAAGGAGCGGCAAGAGCGCAGTCGCCGGAAAGGCTGCGCGCCAGCCGAAGCGCGCGATGGCCGCCTGAGCTATCTGCGGCACGACCATTGCCGAAAGGCTGGTGCCGAGCAGCATGATGCCGAGCGCCAAGCCGCGGTTCTTCGAGAACCACATGCTGACGGCCCGGCTCCAGGTCACGGGCGTCGACCCGATTCCGACAATGCCGAGCAGTGCCCAGAAGAAGTACCAGCCGCCAAGGCTGCCCGGCAGCAGGTAGAAGCTTGCGAACACGACCGCGAATGTGGCCAGCGAGCCGATGGCGATCGGCCGCACCCCGAACCGGTCGGCCAGGCCCCCGAAGACTGGAGCCAGGAGAGAGGCAATGATCCCGAAAATGGTGACGCCCGCCGCGGCCTCTGCAAAGCCCCAGCCGAACTCTTTGGTCACGGGCCCGAGCACCAGCGGCAGCACGTTGAACGGAATGGGCGAGGCGCCGCACGCCACGCCGATCAGCGCGGCGGCAAGCGGGCGCCACCCCCTCGCGAACTCGCTCACAGCGGCTCTCCCTCCAGCTCGGCCAGCTCGAAGACCGAGTCCATATAGCCGCCGACCTCTCCCTTCACATAGAGGAAGTCGCCATCGCGGGTGAGCCACATGTCATAGTCGGGGTGATTATTGGTGAGGCCGACAAAAGCGATGCGGTGGCAGTCGAAGGTGCCCGCCGGCACGGTCACCGTCTCCGGCCCGACATACCGAAGGCCGCTCTGGCTGGTCGTGATGAACGGACCGGTTGCACCGAAATGGTGGAGCGAGTGGAGCAGGTTGCGGCCGAAGAACTGCACATGGCCGGGCCCCTTGTCGTACGGGAAGGTGGCGCCGAGCCAGCCGTCGCCCTGCACGGCATGGATGCCGAAGCCGCGGATGGGGCGCTGGATCGGCATGGTCTGCGAGATACGGCCTTCCGCCTCCGTCCAGCTTTCGCAGGTCGCTTCGGAGTCGGTGAAGCGGAACCAGCCCGTGCCGGTCACCCGGCCCTGCCGCATGATACGGACGAAAGCGTCGTGCGGATGGAAGTCGTCGTGGACGGAAAGCACGCTGTCGCGCACCGTGTTCTCGCCGTCGAACGTCATCTCGCAATGCGCAGCGAACACCCGGATGCCATCGGCGCCACGGCGGATGCTGATCTCTTCATGGCCCCACAGCTCGCCCGTGCCGCGTTTTCGATAGTCGATGCGGCCGCGACGAACGGAGAGCGGCGCGAAGCTCACTGACCCTTATGGTCCCGCTCGATGACGTTGATGAGCTGATCGTCCGGACCATAGAAGGTCATCTCGCGGAAGCGTGGCGTGAGGTTTACCGGGGGGCAGACGACCTCCCATCCGGCTGCGCGCACGCGTTCGGTCAGCAGGTCGAGCTTGGGCGCGTAGAAGACGAGCACGCCCTCACCGACGCTGACGGTACCCCGCTTCTTGCGCACCTTGGGCCGGCTGCCCTGAACGTGGAACAGCCCGATCATGCCATAGGCGGGGCCTTCCGCCTTCAGGATGCAGGCATCGACCTTGTCTGTAGCCTTGAGCCCCAGCAGCCGGGCCAGCACGTCACCCTGGAACACGCCTTCGAACACGATCTGATCGAGCCCGAGCAGATCCTTGTAGAAGGCCTTCGACTTGGCGAAATCCGACACGAACAGCGCCGTTCGGACCAGGCGGCTGACGTCCAACTCGCTGGCGGCCTGGGCGGGCGCGGAAAGGGAGGAAACCGCGCCCGCCGCCGCGGCAGCCGCGAACAGCTGCCGGCGAGAAAGATCAGAAATTGTATCGGGCACGGGCCATCCACATCATCGGAGGATTGATATAGCTGTAGTTGCTCAGCGAGGACTGATTATAGACCTCGTCGAAGCAGTTGGTGCACTCGACGGTGAAACGCCAACGGTCGTCCGGGGCGTTCAGCGCGATGCTGGCGTTGACAAGCCAAACGGCCTGGGTGGCAGAGCCCGTGATGTAGTTGCCGTTGCCGAAGGGGTTTGCCGGAAAATTGCCGTTGACGCCGCTCGACGGCTGATCGCGAATGGTCAGGTTGGCGATCGCCACCTCCTGCCGCGAGCGGTAGCTGGCGTTGATCGACGGCGTCACCGACCAGCCGCTGTCGCCGAACAGAAGCTCGTAGCTGCCGCCCAAGGCCAGCGACCATTTGGGGGTGCGCACTGGGGTGGCGATCCCGCCGTTCGCGGTTACGACGCCATTGGCGCAGGCCGGTGCATTGTTCGGGGGTGTGCCCGCCGGCCGGGTATTGGCGCCGTTCGGCACCTGCCCCGCTGCAAGGGCGGCGAGGCACGACGCCTGCTGTGCGGCAACCGATTGGATGCCGAAGGCGTCGGTCGCGGGTGCGTTGCGCGGGATACGGTAGTTGTCGTCCTGCCAGCCGACGTTCACGTACAGGTTGAGGCGGTCGACCGGCACGAAGGTGAACTCGCCCTCAATCCCCTTGTTGCGGTAATCAGCGAAGTTGCGGGTCAGGAAGGTGATCGCGCCCGTGGTGGGATTGAGGAGGCCCGCGATGATCTGCAGGTCCGTCACGTCCAGGTAGAAGCCGGTGATGTTCGCGCGGAAGCGGCCATCCAGCCAGTCGGACTTGATGCCGGCCTCGTAGCTCCAGACCTTTTCGGGATCAAAGGGGAGCAGCTGATTGTTGGCCGTGCCGCGGGCGTTCCAGCCGCCCGATTTGAAGCCGCGCGTCGCCGAGGCGAAGGCGAGGAAATTCTCGTTCGGCTTGTAATTGATCGCGAACCGCGGGGTCCAGATGCTGATGCTCTGCCGGTCGGGAATGCGCGCGCCGTTCAGGGCGACGAGGTTCTGATTGGCGAGACAGGTCGGCTCGATCGTGCCGTCGTTGCACGAAGCACGGTTGTCACGGATGTTGAACGTCTTCTCCTCGTCCGTGTAGCGGACGCCCGCCGTCAGCTTGAACTGATCCGTCACGTTGAAGTCCGCCTGCACATAGCCGGCGATCGCTTCCGTCTTGTTCTTGAGAATGCGGTCGGCGAGCAGCAGGGAGCCGTTGGGCGCCAGACCGAAAATGTCGGCGAAGTCGGTGGTGTTGCGCTCGTCGATGTAGAAGATGCCGGCGACATAGTCGACAAAGCCGTTGGCAAGCGTGCCGTCGAGCTTGATCTCCTGGCTGAACTGGCGGTGATTGCCATCGTTCAGGATCACGAAGCCGCCCTGAGGGAAGCCGCGCACCGGCGGCCGTGGATTGGCTACGCTGGGGCCCGCACGTCCGTCGAAGAAGTCGAGGCCGAATTGCTGGCCCAAGTTCACATAGCCGGTGATGGAGGTGAGAGTCGTGTTCTCGCCAATGTCGAACTGCAGGTTCGACGTGAAGATGTCGGTTTCCGCCTTCTGGCCAAGGCCATAGGTCGCTTTCCGGCCGGTGATCGTGATCGGAATGGTCGTGCCGAAGATGTTGCCGAAGCGGGGTGCGGCGCGGCGCTCCTCCGAATAGCCGGTGGTGACGAAGCGCCCGCCGCACTGGCTGGGGTTGGCGGGGTTGCAGTCGAAGTTGAGGATGTTCTCGCCTTCGGAGACGATGCGGGTGTAGCTGCCGCGCCACCGCGCCCAGTCCGCCAGGTCGCCCCGCAGGTCGAGCCGAACGCCCCAACCGTCGTCATCGTTCAGCCGCTCGCCCGTGGTGATGTTGCGGGCATATCCCTTATCGTCCTGAAAATAGCCGCTGACCTTGGCCGCGAAGGTCGGCGCGAGCGGCAGGTCGACGGACGCCCGCGCGACCACCTTGTTGAACCGGCCATAGCCGACCTCGGCGAAGCCGCCGAAGTCGTTGCTCGGCGTGCGCATGATCACGTTGATCGCGCCGCCGGTCGTGTTGCGCCCGAACAGCGTGCCTTGAGGGCCGCGCAGCACCTCCACCCGTTCGACGTCGAACAGCGACAGATTGTTGGCGTTCTGGCGGGAGAGGTAGATGTCGTCGATGTACGTGCCGACCGGCGGGTCGAAGGTCGCAATCGTCTCCGTCGAGCCCAGGCCGCGCAGGAAGTAGCTATTGGCAGAACCGATGCCGGTGTTGTTCTGCGCCACGAGGTTCGGAACGAACTGGCCGATCTGCAGCGTCGAGGAGATGCCGCGCGACTCAAGCTGCGCGGCCGAAAGTGCGGTGATCGCGATCGGTACGTCCTGCACGCTTTCCTCGCGCCGCTGAGCGGTCACGACGATGTCGGCGATCTGGCTGCCATCATCCGTGACGCTCTGCGACGCGGGCGGTGCGGCCGGACCGGAAGCCGATCCGCTCGGCTGATCCTGGGCGAGTGCGGGGTAAGCCAGTGACAGAGCCATACAGGCCGAAACGGACGTCAGCAGCGACTTGCGCATTGTCAGGTCCTCCCTTGGACTGTCCTGCGAGGGGCCTTGTTTCAGTAGCCCTTTTATGATTTGTCCGGACAACTTTGCAGAAGAACGAAGGTTGCTGTCAAGCGCGCTTGGCAGTTTTCATGGGAGAGGCGGATGGAAGGGCTCGGCTACCCCACTCTCGTCTGGGTGCACCTGCTGCTGTTCGTGCTGTGGCTGGGCGCGGATGTGGGCGTGTTCCTGCTGGGCCAACACTTCCGCAAGCGGCACAACTATTCGCTCGACCAGCGGCTCGCACTGCTGAAGCTCCTAGTGCTGGTCGACATGACCCCGCGGTCCGCCTGGGCACTCATGGTGCCGATTTCCATCTCCCTCTCCGCGGCGGGAGGCTGGTGGGATGTGCCGCAAGGGCTGGTCTGGACCAGCTGGATCGTGGGCGCGCTCTGGCTGTGGCTCGTTTGGGACGCGCACGCCCACGACCAGACGCCGCGCGCCGCCCGCAACCGACGTATCGAGAACTGGCTGAAATACGGGCTTACCGCCTTCTATCTCTGGCTCGGCCTGCAGTCCTTGCTGCTCGATCGGCCGATCGCCCCCGACTGGCTGGCCTGGAAGGCGGCGCTGTTCGGTTTCATTTTCGCGGCCGCCATCATGATCGACGTGGCCTTCAAGCCGGTGGGCCCGCTGCTCGGTAGACTGATCGCGGAGGGATCGAGCGACGCAACCGAGCTGCCGTTGCTCAAGGTCATGAACCGCACCCGGCTCTGGGTCTGGTGCGTCTATCTGCTGCTGCTCGCCACCTCCTGGCTCGGCAACGTCAAGCCGACGCTTGACAGTTAAAGTTGTCCGGACAAATCATGCGCGCGATGAGGGGACCCGAGGGACAGGCACTGGCGGCGCGCATGCAAAGCCTGCTGTTCGTGCCCGGCACGCGCCCCGACCGGTTCGCCTCGGCACTGGCCTCCGGCGCAGATGCGGTCTGCATTGATTTGGAAGACGCGGTCCCCCCTGACGGCAAGGATGCAGCACGGCGGGCGGCTCTGGAGGCGCTCGGCGATCCGCGCCTGCTGCTCCGCATCAATGGCCTTACAACCGACTTCGGTCGGGCCGATCTCGATCATCTCGGCGCCTCGTCCAGCCGCCCGCCGCTTCTGCTCCTCCCCAAGGTGGAAAGCGCGGACGAACTGGCGCCTGCCGCAGAGCTCGGCATCGGCCTGGTGCCGCTGATCGAGACACCGCGAGGCCTCCGGCGCGCGCATGAGATCGGAGCGGCACCGGGCGTCGTTGCTATGATGTTCGGCGGAGGCGATCTGTCGGCAGAGCTTGGCGTCGCGCTCGCCTGGGAGCCGCTGGCCGTAGCGCGCAGCCTATTCGTGCTCGCCTGCGCCGAAGCAGGTGTGCCGGCGATCGACGTGCCCTATCTGCACCTGGACGATGAAGCCGGACTGGCCGACGAGACGCGCCGAGCCCAGGCGCTCGGCTTCGCGGCCAAGGCTGCGATCCACCCGAAGCAGATCGCGACACTCCACTCGGTGCTGCGTCCCTCCCCTGCCCAGGTCGAGGAAGCACAGGCGGCCGAAGCGGCTTTCCAGGCGGCGGGCGGTGCGGCAGTGCGCTGGAACGGCCGCATGCTCGAGGCACCCGTCATGCGCCGCTACCGCCGCATCTTGGAACAGGGAAAAGCTTATGCGTGATGGCGCGATCCAGGTTGGCCCGAACCGATACCGCGAGACGTTCGGCCGCTATTATGAAGACTTCACGGTCGGCGACATCTACGAGCACAGGCCGGGCCGGACGATCACCGATGCGGACAATGTCTGGTTCACGCTGCTGACGATGAACACACACCCGGCGCACTTCGACTATGAGTACGCCAAGAAGACCGAGTTCGAGAAGCCGCTCGTCTGCTCGCCCTTCACCGTCGCCCTGATGGTCGGCATGTCGGTCTCGGACGTCAGCCAGAAGGCGGTCGCCAATCTAGGCTGGTCGGACATCAAGCTCACGCACCCGCTCTTTCCGGGCGACACCCTGTATGCGGAGAGCGAAGTGCTGGACAAACGCGAGAGCAAGTCGCGGCCGGAGCAGGGCGTCGTCACCGTGCGCACTCTCGGCAAGAACCAGCATGGCGATATCTGCTGCACCTTCAGCCGCACCGTTTTGATCTGGAAGCGCGGGCACGGCCCGAGCGACAGCTAAAGGAACCAAGATGGCGACCGCCGCCGAACTCGACCGCCCTGCCCCGGCTCTCTCGGCCGACGAGGAGGCCGCCTTCCTCGACGCGATCAATCGCTGGATCGAGAAGGAAGTGCGACCCGTCGTCATGCACCACGACCATAACGACCTCTGGCCTGCCGAACTGGTCGACCAGATGGCTGAGATGGGGTTGTTCGGCGCCACGATCGGCCAGGACTATGGCGGGCTGGGCCTGCCTGCCACCACCTACGCCAAGATCGTGGCACGGATCGCCTCCTACTGGATGGCGATCACCGGCATCTTCAACTCGCATCTGATCATGGCCGCGGCCGTCGAGCGGTTCGGTACAGAGCGGCAAAAGCGCGAATGGTTGCCGCGCTTCGCGACCGGCGAGATCCGCGGGGGGCTGGCGCTCACCGAGCCGGATGCGGGCACCGACCTCCAGGCGATCCGCACCACCGCCGTGCGCGACGGCGACGACTACGTCATCAACGGCACCAAGACCTGGATCTCGAACGGCGTGAAGGGCAGCTGCTTCGCACTGCTGGTCAAGACGGACCCGAAGGCTGAGCCGCGCTACAAGGGCATGAGCCTGTTCATCGCGCCCAAGGGTCCCGGCTTCACCGTCGGCAAGAAGTTCGACAAGCTCGGCTACAAGGCGATCGACAGCGCCGAACTGATCTTCGAGGATTACCGCATCCCGGCCGCCAACCTGATCGGAGAGGTCGAGGGCAACGGCTTCTTCCAGGCGACCGGCGGCCTGGAGCTCGGCCGCATCAACGTGGCGGCCCGTGGTGTCGGTCTGGCCGAAGGGTCGCTGCGGCTCGCAACCGAATATGCGCAGCTGCGAAAGACCATGGGCAAGCCGATCGCCGAGCATCAGGCGATCCAGCTGAAGCTGGGCGAGATGGTCACCCGCGCCCGCGCCGCCCGCCTGCTGACCTTCGACGCGGCCGAAGCCTATGACCGTGGCGAACGCTGCGACATGGAAGCGGGCATGGCGAAATACTTCGCCTCCGAGGCCGCCGTCCGCAACTCCGAAGAGGCGATGCGCATCTATGGCGGCTACTCCTATTCCAAGGAGTATGAGATCGAGCGCTATTACCGCGACGCGCTGCTGATGTGCATCGGCGAAGGCACCAACGAGATGCAGCGCATGATCATCGCCAAGCAGTGGTTGAAGCGGAACGCCATTTGACGCTGAAGCTGCCCCTCGCCGGCTATCGGATCCTTTCGGCCGAGCAATATGGCGCCGGGCCCTATGGGACGATGTTCCTTGCCCAGCTTGGTGCCGAGGTGATCAAGATCGAGCCGCCGGGCGTGGGCGACACGGCGCGGCAGGTGGGTCCGCATTTCCTGCGCCCGGGCGAGAGCGTCTATTTTCAGAGCTTCAATCTCAACAAGCGCTCCCTCACGCTCGACCTCAACAAGCCCGAGGGTCAGGCGGTGCTGCATCGGCTGACTGCGAACGCTCACGCGGTGGTCAACAATCTGCGCGGCGACATTCCCGACAAGCTAGGCCTCACCTATGCGGCGCTGTCACCGCACAATCCGGCGATCGTCTGCGCGCACCTCTCCGCCTATGGCCGCGACAATGAGCGGGCGCGCTGGCCCGGCTATGACTATCTGATGCAGGCCGAGGCGGGCTATCTGTCGCTGACCGGCGACCCTGATGGCGAACCGCAGCGCATGGGTCTGTCGATGGTCGACTTCATCACCGGCACGATCATGACCATCGGCCTGCTTTCCGCCCTCATCGAAGCGAAGGACAGTGGGCAGGGACGCGATGTCGATGTCGACCTGCTGTCGGCGGCTGTCCATCAGCTGAGCTACCCGGCGGTCTGGTACCTCAACGAAGGCGATGTGACCGGGCGGACGCCGCGATCCGCGCACCCATCGGTCACGCCCAGCCAGATGTTCCGCACGGCGGACGGGTTCATGTTCGTCATGGCCCAGCTGCCGAAGTTCTGGACCATCCTGTGCGACCGCATCGGACGGCCGGAGCTGGCGCAGGACCCCCGCTTCGCGAGTCCTAAGGACCGGCTCGCTAACCGGTCCGCGCTGACGACGTTACTGGACGGCATTTTCTCAGAGGCGCCGACACGGCACTGGCTCGACCTGCTGGAGGGACATCTGCCAGTGGCGCCGGTGTTCGACGTGGCTCAAGCGCTGGACAACCCGTATCTCGCGACCACCCGGATGCTGGACGAAGTCCCGCACCCGGACCGGCCCGACCTGCGCGTGCTGAACAATCCTATCCGGTTGGATGGGGAGCGGCTTCCGAACCGCGCCGGCCCGCTGCTCGGCGCCGACACGGACGCGGTGCTCAGGGAAGCGGGTTACGAGGCACACGAGATCGCAGGACTAAGGGCCGCGGGCGCGATCTGATGGGCAAGCTCAGCGGCATCAAGGTCGTCGATCTGACCCAGTTCCTGCCGGGGCCCATGATGACGCTGATGATGGCCGATCAGGGCGCGGATGTGCTGAAGATCGAGCCGCCCGCAGGCGACCCCGCCCGCGAACAGGCGCCGTTCGATCGCGGTCAGAGCGTGTGGTTCCGCAACCTCAACCGGGGCAAGCGCAGCCTCGCGCTCGACCTGAAGAGCCAGGAGGGCAAGGACCGGCTCTGGGCCGAGATCGCGGACGCCGATGTGTTCGTCGAAGGATTCCGCCCAGGCGTCATGGGGCGGCTTGGCTTTGGCTATGAGGCGGTCGCCGGGCGCAATCCACGGATCGTCTACTGCTCGATCTCGGCCTTCGGGCAGAAGGGTGCGCTCGCCCACCATCCCGCGCACGACATGGCCGTGCAGGCCTTGGCTGGCTTTCTCTCGGTCAACAACGCGACCGGCGACGCCCCGGTGGTGCCGGGCGTGCCCGCTGCCGACGCGGCGGCGGGGCTGACGGCCTTGTCCGGCGTGCTGATGGCCCTGATCGACGCGCAGCGGACCGGGCGCGGCGACTATCTTGACATCGCCATGTTCGACAGCCTGCTCCCCTGGTGCGCCCATATCGCCGGCAGCGCGATTCTGGGCGGAGAATCGCCGCGATCGGACAACCAGCGATCCCTGGGCGGAGCCGCCTTCTACCAAGTCTACCAAACGTCGGATGGCCGCCATGTCGCACTGGGCGGGCGTGAGGAGAAGTTCGTCCGGAACCTGCTGACGGCGCTCGGCCGCGAGGATCTCGTCCCCGTCGGGCTCGCGCCGGCCGGGGAGCAGGAGGTACTCATCGCCTTTCTGCGGGAGACCTTCGTGCAGCGCACCCGCGACGAGTGGGTCGCCTGGTTCGCGGACAAGGATGTGGCCTTTTCGCCCGTCCTCGACTTCCGCGAGGCCTTCGATCAACCGCATGTCGCCGAACGTGGGCTGCTCCGCGACGGTCAGATTGCGCCGGCGATCCGGTTTGACGACTGGAGCCCCAGCGAAGCACCGGAGCTGGGGGCGTGCTAGCCGTCCACGTCGATATGCATGGCGTAGGCGAAGCGGTCGCCGGGGTGGTGGCTCGCCGAAATCTCGAACAGACGCCCGTTCGTGTCGATATAGCAGCGCAGGATTCTGAGGCACGGCGCCCGGCGCGTGATCTTCAGCGCCTTCGCGATCTCAGCCGTCGCGGGCACGGCCTGAATGTCCTGGGTCACGGTGGCGATGCGCAGCCCGGCGAGCTGCTCGAGCTGGCGGAAGATCGTGGCGCCGCCCAGATCGATCTGCACGGCCGCGTCCGCCAGCTCCGGATGGATGAAGGCGTCGGTAAGCGCAATCGGAGCGCCTTCGGACGGGCTGACGCGGCAGCCGCGGAAATGCGTCCAGCGACCGTCCGGTGGCACAGGCAGCTGCTCCGCAATCTTCTTCGGCACCGACGTGTCGGGCATGCGCGAGAAATCGATGCGGGTGTCGCGGGCATATTGCAGCAGCTCGCCTACGTTCGACAGCGGCTGGTGCAGCGCCCCGCCCCGCGCCGTGGCCGGCTGGATCAGCGTGCCGGAGCCCCGCTTGCGGGAAATCAGGCCTTCGTTCTGGAGCGCACGCAGCGCCTCGCGCACCGTGAACCGGCTGACGCTGTAGCGTGCGCACAGCTCATGCTCGGTCGGGAAGCCGTCGGGCGCCGGAAAGTCGCCGCGCACGATCGCCGTGCGCAGATCGTCGGCCAACTGCTGGTACCGGGGTTTACGCGACGCCAGGTCGATGCGCGCCAATGTGTCCTCTCCCCTGACTGCCGCTGGAGGGATGCGCGATGGCGACCCTAACCGAGCGGCTGGCGGCCCATCTGCTGCGCCCCGTGAGCCCGAATGTCCAGACAAGAGCACGGCTGCACCTGCTCGATTGGCTCGGTTGCGTGCTGGCCGCGCGCCAGAGCAAGCAGGCACAGATTGCCCGCCGCGCCGAGCCGGACGTGCTGACGCGCGCGGCCCTGCTCGGCAACGTGCTGGAGATGGACGATGTCCACCGCACCGCGCTGCTGCACCCGGGTCCCGTCGTGTGGCCGGCGGCGCTGTCCGCGGCGCGGGAGACCGGCTGCGGCATGGACGCGCTGCTGGACGGGGCGGTGCGCGGCTATGAGGCGATGATCTCCGTCGGGGCGACCTTCGACGCGCATCATTATGCGCACTGGCACAACAGCGCGACGGCTGGTGGCTTCGGCGGCGCCGTGGCCGCGGTGGCGATCTTCGGCCTCGACGCGGACGGGATCGCCGACGCGCTGGGGCATGCGGGATCGCTCGCCGGCGGGTTGTGGCGGATGCGGCATGAGCCAGGCATGACCAAGCAGCTCCATGTTGCGCAGGCATCGCTCACCGGCCTGTGGCACGCGCGCCTTGCCCGCGCGGGCGCCCGGGGTCCGCGCGCGATCCTGGAGGGGGAGCAGGGGCTGTACGCCGCCATGACGCAGGTGCCTCGCCCGCTGGAACTCGGGGCCAGCTGGCGCATGGAAGAGGTAAGCTTCAAGCCGTGGGGGGCGTGCCGGCATGTTCACCCGGCAATCGATGCGGCGCTTACCTTGAAGGCAGCGGGCCGGCTGGCGACGCCGGTGCATGTCGAGAGCTATGCCGATGCGCTGCGCTTCTGCGATCGGCCCGAGCCGAAGACGGTGCTCGAAGCCAAATTCTCGCTCCAGCACGGCATCGCCATCGTGCTCGACAAGGGTGAGCCCGAGCTGGCCGACTTCGAACCGGACGCCATCGCTCGGCTGGCATCGTTGCGCGCGCAGGTGACGATCGCCGAGGATGCAGCGCTGACGGCCGCTTATCCGGCGCATTTCGGCGCGCGGATTGGCGAGCTGGTGCTCACTGACACACTGGGCGATCCGGAGCGACCGCTCTCCCCCGCGCAGATCGAGGCCAAGGCCCGTGCGCTGATCGGCTGGGGCAGCGCGGAGGCGGAGCCAGTCGTCACTGCAGCGCTGCGCGGCGACGATCCGGGCGCCGTGATCGCGCTGCTGGAGCAATGGGTGTGAGTGCCACCGCCGCCCTGCTCGATTTTGCCGCAGCCGAGCACCGGCTCCCAACGACTGTGCGCGCCGATGCGGAACGGCTGCTCGCCGATACGTTGGCCGTGGGCGCGGCCGGGGCTACGGCACCTGGCGCGGAGCAGGTCCGGGCGGCCGTGCGGTGCTGGGGCAAGAGCGCCGACGCGCGCATCATCGGCCTGCCCGACCGCCTGCCGGCACCTTCGGCAGCTTTCGTGAACGGCTTTCAGATCCACTGTCTGGAATGGGATGCCGTGCACGAGCCCGCCGTAGTGCACGCGCTGTCCGTTGTGACGGCAGTGTTGCTGGCGGTGCTGGATCGTACCTCCGTACGTCATCCGGGCGAAGGCCGGGACCCAGCCCAACAAAGAGGAGACTGGATCCCGGCCGCCGCCGCGGAGACGAAAACGGAAGAAGTCCTCACCGCCCTTGCGGTGGGCGTCGACGTCGCGGCGGGTCTCGGCCTGGCAGCGGACAGCGCCCTGACCTTCTTCCGTCCGGCGACGGCTGGCTGCATCGGCGCAGCGCTTGCAGCGGCGCGACTGGAGTGCATCCAGCGCGAGCGGCTGCCGGACGTGCTCGGCCTCGCATACTCCTTCTGTGCGGGGACGATGCAGGCGCATGCCGAAGGCTCCGTTGCACTGCCGCTGCAGATCGCGAACGCCGCGCGCTCGGCGATCATGGCCGTCGATCTGGTCAAGGCCGGTCTCAGCGGCCCGCATGACGCGCTCGAAGGACCGATGGGCTATTTCCGGCTGTTCGAGCGGGGCGATCTAGCCCGCTATACGCGCCACGTGGGCCAGCTGTGGCGCATCGCGGAGGTGAGCGTGAAGCCGTATCCGTCAGGCCGCGCGAGCCATGCCGTGCTTGCCGCCCTTTCCGAGTTCCGTGCCGAGGGCGAAATCGTCGCGGTGGAGGCGGAGGTGCCGCCGCTGGTCGCGCGCCTGGTCGGCCGCGCGCCCCGGCCCGACATGACGCCCGCTTACGCCCGACTCTGCCTCTCGGCGCTCGTCGAACTGATGATCGAAGACGGCCGCATTGATCCGCGCCGCTTCGGCAACCTGTCCGGTTTGGGCCAGCGCCTAACCTTGACGACGGACGGCAATCCCGATCCGAACGCTCTGTCGCCACAGCGGCTGACCGTGCATTTCGCCGATGGACGGAAGGTTACTCGCGACGTGCCCCACACGCTCGGCAGCCCCGGCGCGCCGCTCACCGCCAGCCAGGCCGCGGCCAAGCGCGCCCTCGCCCGCGAACTCGCGCCACCGGGGCACGATCCGCGCATCTTCGATCCACCCCTGGCCTATTTCGTGGACCCGGCATGACCCACCCCACCTATTTCGAGGCGCTCGACACGCGTCAGCTGCTCGCCGACTATCCGATCGGCGATGCCTTTTTGCAGCGTTACACGGCCATGTCGCGGGACGAGCTGCGTGCGCGGCAGGAGCGCGACTTCTTGCGGCTTATGGCGCGCGGCTGGCAGGTACCCTTCTATCGCCGGCTCTGGAGCGCCAAGGGGATCGAGCCCGGTGACATCCGCGGCCTCGACGACATCACCAAGCTTCCGGTCTACGACAAGTCGGATCTGATGGCGTCGGTCGCCGAGTACCCGCCTTTCGGCGATTTTGGGGGGATCGAGAGCCCCGATCGGCCGCCCGTCATCTTCCACACGACAAGCGGCACCACGGGCCGCCCGCAGCCCTTGCTGTTCGGACCCAAGGGGCGCGAGGTCGGCAACCTGCTGGTCGGGCGCATGTACCGCTGGCAGGGGCTGCAATCGTCGGACATCGTCCAGTCCGTTTACGGCCACGGCATGATCAATGGCGGCCATTATATCCGCGAGGCCGTCACCCACTTCACCAACGCGATCTTCCTGTCGGCCGGCACCGGCATCGAGACGCGCTCCGCCAATCAGGTCGGGCTGATGGCGGATTTCGGCGTCACGGTGCTGGTCGGCTTCATCGATTATCTTCGCAAGCTCGCGGAGGTGGCGCGCGAAGAAGATGTGCTCGACCGGATCAACATCCGCATGATCTGCGGCCACCTCGGCACCGAGGACCGGGCGGGCGTGGAGGCGGCGTGGGGCGGCGCGAAGGCGTTCGACTGGTACGGCGTCGGCGACACCGGCTGCATTGCCGGCGAAGGGCCGGAGCGCGACGGTCTCTATGTCTGGGAAGACGCGCATTTCCTCGAACTGCTGGACGTAGACACAGGCGAAGCGGCGGCGCCGGGCGAGACCGGAGACATGGTCGTCACCTGCCTCTACAAGGACGATGTGGCGCCCTGCATCCGCTTCAACACGCATGACATCACCCACGAACTGGCGGGCACCGGCGAAATCGCCTTCAAGCGCATCGCCGGGTTCAAGGGCCGCAGCGACAATATGGTCAAGCTGCGCGGCATCAACGTCTTCCCCCACGCGATCGGCGCGCTGATCGAGAACCGGCCGGACCTGACCGGCGAATATGTCTGCCGGCTGCGGCGTGAGGCGAGCGGGCGCGACGCTATGCTGGTGGTGCTGGAGAGCCGTGGGGGATCGGATCGAGATCAGCTGGCAGGGCTGCTGCGTCAGGGACTGGGGGTCGACGTGGAGATCGAGCTGTGCGGGCCAGGGGCTACGGCTGCGGCGACGCAGATCGAGGTGCGGCAGAAACCGCTGCGCCTGATCGATGAGCGGGGCTCGTCATGATGTCCAATTGTCACCCCGGCGTAGGCCGGGGCCCAGACTTTGGCTCCTTCCTACTGGGGCTGGGCCCCGGCCTTCGCCGGGGTGACGCGGAGTGACTGTGGACTGGACCACTCTCGAAGCCCACAACGCGCCGCTCAACGCGTTCATCGATCTCGACAAGATGGCCGCGCCCGGCACTGGCCCGCTCGCCAACCTCACCATAGGTATCAAATCCAACATCGCCATACGCGGACTTCCCTGGACCGGCGGCATGGCGCTACGGCGCGACGTCGTGGCTGAGCAGGATGCCGCGGTCGTCGCCAAGCTGCGAGGTGCAGGCGCCGCGATCCTCGGCGCGCTCAACATGCACGAGGCCGCGCTCGGAGCCACGACCGACAATCCGTGGTTCGGCCGCACCCACAACCCGCACCGGATCGGCTTCACCCCCGGTGGCTCGTCGGGCGGGAGCGGAGCGGCGGTTGCGGCCGGCCTGTGCGACGCGGCCCTGGGCACCGATACGCTGGGCTCGGTGCGCATCCCAGCCGCCTATTGCGGCGTGTACGGCCTGAAGCCCAGCTGGGGTGCCGTGGACACGGACGGGCTGGTCTTCCTGGGGCGCCGCTACGACACCATCGGCCCGCTCGCACGCACGCTGGACGTGCTAGAGCAGGTGTGGCGCGTGATCGGGCCCGGCAACGGCGATACGTCACCATTCCGACGCCTGGTCGTGCTGGACGATCTTGCCGGGGTCGACGTGCAGCCGGCCGTCGCCGCCGCCTACAACCGAGCGCTTGCGGCGCTCGACCTGCCCCGTGCGTCCTTCTCCTGCCCGGGCTCGCCGACATCCTTGCGGCTCGCGGCGCTGGCGGAGATCGCGCGGGAGTTGATCGCCGATCTGGGGCCCGATCGCCAGGCCAAGGCCGAGCTGATCTCGCCGGAGCTGACCTTCATCCTCAGCGCGCTCGACGGCTATGCGCCCGATCCCGAGTTGCTCGCGCATACCCGCACGGCGCTGATCGACGCTGTCGGGGACGATGGCGTGCTGGTGATGCCGACCACGCCCCAGGCGGCCTTCGCCCATGGCAGCCCGCCTCCCCCGAGCCAGGCGGATTTCACCGGTCTCGCCAACATCGCCGGCCTGCCCGCGCTCGCCTGCCCCGCCGGCCGCAGCGACGAGGGCCTGCCGGTCGGCGTGCAACTGGTCGGCCCTGCCGGCAGCGAAAGCCGGCTGATCGCGCTCGCACGCACCCTCGAACCCGCGCTGGGCGGCGCGGTCCTTCCGCAAGGAGTCACCCCATGAAAATCATCGCCTTGTTCAACCTGAAGCCCGGCGCCGCACGCGACGACTATGAGGCCTGGGCTCGCAGCCGCGACCTGCCGGACGTGCGCTCGCTAGGATCGGTGCAGAGTTTCGAGGTGCTGCGCACCACGGGCGTGCTCTTCTCCGAAGCCAAGCCGCCTTACGACTATATCGAAGTGCTGGACGTCTCCGCGCTCGACGCTTTCCTCGGCGATTGCGGGACGGACAAGGTGGCGAAGCTCGCGCAGGAGATGGGGGCGTTCACCGACGGCGCCACCTTCATCACCACCGAGGCGCTCGGATGAGCCGCTTCGCGGGCAAGACGATCGTCGTCACTGGGTCCGGCAAGCAGAAGGGGCTGGGCCAGGCGATCCTCCAGCGCTTCGCAGACGAGGGGGCGAACTGTGTCGTGTCCGACCTCGCGATCGATGCAGAGGCTGAGGAGGTCGCGGCCGATCTCAGGGCACGCGGGGCGGAGGTGGAGGCGGTCGCCTGCGATGTGAGCGACGTGAACCAGTGCCGCGCGCTGGTCGATGGCGCCGTAGCGCGCTTCGGTCGCATCGACATCTTCGTCAACAATGCCGGCATCGGCTTCATGATGCGGCCGCTGCTGGAGGTGGAGCCTGCGGACTGGGACAAGGTGCTGGCCGTCAACCTGTCGGGCGCCTTCTACTGTACACAGGCCGCCGCCCGCGCGATGATCGCAGGCGGGCGCGGCGGGCGGATCATCAACATCGCCAGCCAGGCCGCCAAGACCGGCTTTCCGCATCTGCCCGCCTATGTGAGCTCGAAGCACGGCATGGTGGGGCTCACCCGAGCGAGCGCCGTGGAATTGGGCGCGCACGGCATCACCGTCAATGCGGTCTGCCCCAATCACGTGACCACCGGCCTGGGCGCGCAGCAGAACGACTATTTCTCGAAGCTGCTCGGCTTCGACAGCGTCGACGCCTATCTCGCCAACATGGCGCGCAAGAACCCGATGGGCCGGCCCGGTCTCGCCAGCGACACCGCCGCCGCCTGCGCCTGGCTCGCCAGCGACGACGCCATCTACGTGACCGGCGAGGCGCTCAACGTCAGCGGCGGGGAGGAAATGCATTGATCCGCGAGGAGCGTATCGACTGGCCGAACAACGCCAACATCGCGCTGTCAATCGTCGTTAATGTCGAGGAAGCCTCCGAGATGACGATCGCGCGCGGCGACAAGGGCATGGAGCCCGTCGACGAGCTCGGCATCCACATCAAGGCGCCGATACGCAACTACGGCAATGAGTCCAACTATCTGTACGGGATCAAGGCAGGCGCGCCGCGCGTCGCCAAGCTGCTGCGCGACTATGGCGTGAAGGCGAGCTGGACCGTTGCCGCCATGAGCCTCGAGAACCATCCGGAGATCGCCGAGACGATCCGGGAGCTCGGCCATGAACCGGTCAGCCATGGCTGGCGCTGGGTGCACCAGTTCAAGATGGACGAGGCGGCGGAGCGCGAGTTCATCCGCCGTGCCGCCGACTCGATAGAGGGCACGACAGGCGTCCGGCCGAAGGGCTGGCTCAGCCGCTACTTCCACACCGACAATACCAGGCGCCTCCTGATCGAGGAGGGTTTCGGCTATCACATGGACGATTATTCGGGCGACGTGCCCTTCTGGGACCGGGAAACGGTGCCCGGCCGACCCATCGCGATCCTGCCGTACCAGCTCGACACCAACGACATGAAGATGTGGACCGACCCGGCCTATTCGCCCGCGGCCTGGCTCGACTATGCGCGCCACAGCTTCGACCAGCTTCACCGCGAAGGCGAGCAGGGCAATCCGAAGATGATGAGCCTGGGCCTGCACCTCCGCATCATCGGGCGGCCGGGCCGCATCTGGGCGCTCGAACAGTTCCTCCGCCACGTCCGGGCCTGCGAGGATGTGTGGGTGACGACGCGCGGCGAGATTGCGGAGCATTTCGGCCGGCAGGTGCCCGCGTGAACCTTACGCTTGCGGTGGACGGCGCCGTCGCGCGCCTGCAGATCGACCGTGCGGAAAAGCGGAATGCCTTCAATCAGGCGATGTGGGAGGCGCTGCCAGACCTCCTCACGCAGGCGATGACAGAACCCGCGATCCGGCTCCTCGTGCTGGAGTCCGCCACACCCGGCATCTTCTGCGCCGGCGCCGACATATCCGAGCTTCTCGACAAGTCGTCCGACCGCGCCTGGCGCGCAGCCAACCAGGCGGCGATCAATCGCGCTCAGCACGAGCTGACCCGCGCACCCAAGCCGACACTCGCCTTCGTCGATGGCGACTGCGTCGGCGGCGGCTGCGGCCTTGCCCTCGCCTGCGACCTGCGCGTGGCCACGCCGCGGGCGCGGTTCGGCATTACGCCCGCCAAGCTCGGCCTCGTCTATCCGCTGCACGACACCAAGCTGCTGGTCGACCTGGTGGGTCCGGCTCAGGCCAAGCGGATGCTGTTCACCGGCACGCTGCTCGGCGCGGACGAGGCGCTGCGGATCGGCCTGATCGACGACATCGCGGACACTCCCGACGCGCTCGTCGAGGCTATCCCTGCCGCCTCGCCGCACAGCCAGCGCCAGACCAAGGCAATGATCCGCCGCATCCTCAACGGGCAGACGGACGACGACGACCTCAGTCTTGCTGCCTTTGCCGAGGCGTTCACCCTGCCAGACTTCCATGAAGGCGTACGCGCGTTCGTGGAAAAGAGGAGGCCCAGCTTTGGAGACTGAATTCCTCACGCATGGCCGGATCATGGGCGGGGTGGTGACCACACCCGACCTCGACCTTACCCTTGCCGACTATCGCGACCGGCTCGGCCTTACCGCCGTCGAGGAAGCCGCCCTGACGCCTGGACTCGCAGAAAGCTGGGGCGCCCCCGCGCTCGCTGGCGCAAGGACGGCGACATTGCAGCCGCAGAGTGGCGCGCCTTGCTTCATTCGTCTCGTCGAACAGCCGCTGTCGTCGGAGTTCAGGCCCACCCGCACGTTCGGCTGGGCGGCGTACGAGCTGACCGTGCAAGACGTCTATGGCTGGCCCGAACGGCTGGCCGGCAGCGGCTTCGAGATCGTCGGACCACCCAAGCCGATCGACGGCCTGCCTTACTTCGTGCCGATGCAGGTGCTGGGGCGTGGGCGGGAGATGATCTATCTGAATGAGGTCACGTGCGACACGCCGAGTTCCGACCTGCCCAAGGCGCGGTCGCTGACCGATCACATCTTCATCGTCATTCTAGCCACGCCCGATCGCGAGGCTACGATGGCCTGGTACCAGGACCGGCTCGGGCTGGACGCCGGCGGCACCTACACGCTCGAATATACGATGATCAACAAGGCCTTCGGCCTGCCGGCTGGCACGCAATCCACGATCTCGATGCTGCAGAAGGGCCGGCTGCCGATCGTCGAGGTGGATGGGTATCCGACTGGCGCTCAGCCTCGCGACGTCGCGCCTGGCATGCTCCCGCCGGGCAATGCGCTGGTGACGATTGCGGTCGACACCCTCGACCGAGAACTCCCGTTCGTGGCGCCACCTGCGCGCCAGCCGGGCGCGGTTTATGCCGGAAGAAGAAGTGCAACGGTGCGCGGACCCGCAGGCGAGCTGCTGGAACTGGTTGAACTCTAGGGAAGCAGCACTGTGCTGCCGGTGGTCTGCCGAGCCTCCAGGTCGCGGTGCGCCTGGGCGGCGTCTGCCAGCGTGTACCGCTGCCCGATCGTCACCTCGACCTGGCTCGAGCGGATCATCGCCCAGAGGCGATCGACGCCTGAGCGGCGTTCCTCGGGTGTCGCATAATAGTCGAACAGGGTCGGCCGCGTGTTGTAGAGTGAGCCCTTCATTGCGAGCACACCCAGGTTGATGCCGGTCACCGGCGCCGAGGCATTGCCGTAGCTGACGATCAGCCCGCGCCGCCCAGTCGCGTCGAGCGAGGCTTCCCAAGTGTCCATGCCGACCCCGTCGAAGGTCACGCGAACGCCGGCGCCGCCCGTCAATTCGCGGACGCGCTTGGCCGTGTCCTCCTGTGTGTAGAGCACCACCTCGTCGGCACCCGCCTGTCGCGCCAGTGCCGCCTTCTCCTCGGTTGAGACCGTGCCGATCACCCGCGCGCCGATCGCTTTCAGCCATTGCACCAGGATGAGGCCGACGCCGCCCGCCGCGGCGTGGACCAGCACGTCGTCGCCCGGCGCCACCTTGGCGCAGCGTTCGACCAGGAACTCGGTCGTGCAGCCCTTGAGGAGCGCGGCCGCCGCGACCTCGTCTGAGATGTCATCGGGGATCGGCAACAGCGCGGCGGCCGCAATGTTCCGGGCGGTGGCGTAGGCGCCCCGATGAGGCCCGAACGTGCCGACGCGGTTGCCGGCCTCCCAGCCAGTGACACTCTCTCCGACGGCCTCGATCACGCCCGCCGCTTCGAGGCCCAGCCCAGACGGCAGTTCGACCGGATAGATGCCGCGGCGGTGATAGGTGTCGATATAGTTGAGCCCCACGGCCGTGTGGCGCAACCGGACCTCGCCCGCCCCCGGCGGCGGCAGCTCCACCTCCGCCCACTCGATGACTTCCGGACCTCCGGTCCGCTCGAAACGTGCAACCTGCGTCATCAATGCCTCACCAGATCTTGCCGCCGATCCAGCTCCCGACCGCTGCCGTGAACGGGTGCAGTTCGACACTTTCCCAGATATCCGCCGCAAAATAAGGATCGCCCTCCAGCAGCGCGCGGGCCGCGGCGGCATCGGCCACGTCATAGACGAGGACCGACCCTGCAAAGCCATTGTCGTTTGTACGAAGCGGTCCAGCCACGGCGATCCGGTCCATGATCGTCTCGATATAGGCGAAGTGCGCAGCCCGCGCTGCCATTCGGCGTTCGTGCGCTCCCGCACGGTCCTTCGCGATGACCATGAACAGCGGCATGTCAGTCGCCTCCCGGAATCTGCGGCGCCTCGATCAGCAGCACCTGGCAGTCCGCCAAGCCCTCCCGGAGCCGCTTGGCTTCGGCATATTCGGGGCTGTTCCAGAAAGCGAGCGCCGCCGCGCGGTCCGGCCATTCGGAGATGACGACCGACACGCAGTCATCACCGCCGCCCTCGAGCACAGTCCCGCCAGGAGCCCGCATGACGTAGCGTCCGCCAAACCGCTCGACCAGTTCGGCCGCACGGGGCGCATAGCCGCTCAGGAACGCGGGACGGTCGCGGATGCGCGCGGTCACGATCATATAGGCAGGCACCCCGATCTCCTGTTGCAACTTTGCGACACCCGGTGAACGCAATCTCAACCAGCAAGAATTTGTCTGGACAAATTCCAGCCTGGATGGAAGCCTCTCCGTCAAACAAGGATCTTGGGGGAGGTGTTTGATGCGGAGCTTCGGAAAAGCGTTGCTGCTGGGGGTGACGGCGCTGACAGGCACGGCCGCCTGGGCGCAGACCGAAACGGCAGCTTCAGGCGCCGAAGATCGCGGCGGCATCGAGGACATCGTCGTCACTGCCCGCAAGATGGAGGAAACGCTCGCCGACGCGCCGGTCACCGTCTCCGCCGTCACCTCGCGCCTGATTCAGGAGCAGGGCCTGCGCTCGATCGACGAGTTCGCACGCCAGGCGACCGGCATCAGCTTCAGCCAGGCCTTTGGTCGATCCACCGATCGCCCGGTCATTCGTGGCCAATCCAACGTGCTCGCGGGCGTCCAGTTCGGCGTCGAGACGGGTGCCGCCTATTTCGTCGACGGCATCTACTATCAGGGCGACATTCAGGGCTTCGATCCGGAGTCGATCGCCCGCGTCGAGATCATCAAGGGCCCGCAATCCGCGCTCTACGGCCGCAACACCTATGCGGGCGCGATCAACTATGTGACCAAGGACCCGTCAGACACGCTGACCGCCACCATCACCGGCCGCGCCGCCGAATATAGCGAGGCCGACATCCTCGGCTCGATCTCCGGACCGATCTTTGGCGACAAGGTCGGTTTCCGTGCGGGCGCCCGCTACTACACCTATGGTGGCCAGTATACGAACCAGCTGACCGGCCGGAAGGTGGGGCAGGAAGAGACAAAGTCCGCCTACCTGACCCTCGTTGCCGAGCCTACGGACGACATCCGCATCCGCCTGCGCGGCCAATATCAGGAAGACCGCGACGGGCCGCTGGCGCTCTTCCTGACGGGCGCCGAGAACAACAACTGCAAGCCCGGCTTCCGCTCGCTCGCCTTCCGCGGTCGCAACGTGCCCGCGCCGGTGCCGGGCCCCATCTTCCAGCCCTCGCTCTACGGCATCAGCAACAACAACAACCAGTATTTCTGCGGCGCCATCCAGGCGCGGCCGAATGGCGTGCGGCTGAACACCGATCCGGTGCAGACGGTCGGCTTCGGCGTGCGCGACGGCACCGCCTTCGACGGCGTCGAGAACAAGCAGTTCCTCGCTTCGGCCATCGTCGATTGGGATATTGGCGGCTCGGGCTGGGTGCTGTCGAGCATGACCGGCTACCGCGACAACCGAAACCGCTTCGGCACCGATTCCGACCACTCCGAAGCCTTCTTCTTCCTCTTCCCGCCGATCCCCGGCCCTGAGGTCGAGCCCGCCTTTACCAACTCGAACCGCGACAAGACCTGGGACATCAACCAGGAAGTCCGCATCACCTCGCCGCAGGACCGGCCCTTGAAGGGCATGATCGGCGCCTTCTACTTCAAGCAGGAAATCGAGACGGTCGACCTGACTTTCGCCAATCCCAAGCGCGGCGAAGCCCTGGGCACCAACAACTCGTCCATCTCCTCGATCGAGAATGTCGCGCTGTTCGGCCTGCTCACCTGGGACATCACCGAGCGGCTCAGCATCACCGGCGAGTTGCGGTACTTCGAGGAAACGAAGCGGCTGATCGATCGGGTTGCCGCGACATCGCAATTCTGCGCTGGCGTCGGCGCAAGCGACCGCACCCGCTTTGGCTTCACCGGCACCTGCCTGCCCAGGGGCAAATGGGACGGCCTCGACCCGCGTATCACCATCAACTTCAAGCCGAACGACGACCTGCTTTTCTACGCGATCTATGCGCAGGGCAGGAAGCCGGGCGGCTTCAACGGAACGGGCGGCCTCTCCGCGCTCGCCCAAACGGGCGAGGATCTGACGCTCTACGATCAGGAGACGGCGAAGGGCGGTGAACTCGGCGCCAAGTGGAACACGCCGGACGGCACCTTCGGCCTGACCGCCGCCGCCTTCTACAACAAGCTCTCGAGCGTACAGCTGACGCGCTCGATCCCGCCCTCGGCGCCCGGTCAGACGACCACGTCGGTCGCCGTCAACACGGGCGACGCACGCACGCTCGGCTTCGAAGTCGAGGCGCGCATCGCCCCCGCCCGCGATCTCAACATCTATCTCGGCGGCAGCTTCACGGACGCGAAATTCACGAAAGGCTGCGACTTCGACTTCTTCGTGCTGAACTCCGGCGGCCTGCAGCCCAATTTCAGCACGTCCAACCCGACCGCGGCCGGCCTTGCGCTGTGCAACATCGACGGCAAGCGCCTGCCTCTCGCCTCCAAATGGATCTTCAACGGCTCCATCAACTGGGAGCCGCCGATCACCGACGAGATCCGGCTGGTCGCGAACACCAGCTTCAGCCTGGAAGACCGCAAGTTCATCCAGACCGACAATCTGGCCTATGTGCCAAGCGCCTTCATCATGAACGCCCGCCTGGGCCTCCGCACCGACCGGTTCAGCATCGTCGCCTTCGCGCGCAACCTGACCGACGAAGACGCGCCGCCGCTCGCCACACGTTGGTTCGACTATCGCTACGGCAACGGAGCGCGCAACCTGCCGGCCCCGGTGGGTGGCCTCCGCCTCGGCACGTTCGACGGCAAACCCGCCGTGATCGACACTGGCGCCCCCCGCGCCTTCTTCACGGCTTTGCGCAAAGGCAGGACCTTCGGCGTGGAGGGCAGCCTCCGCTTCTGACCCACTAAACTCTACCTTGGAAGTGGAGTAGAAGCGCTCGCCTGCAAAGCCATGGGCCTGGCTCTAGCATTCGGCGCATGACGCGGGTTCTTGCTTTGTCGGCGATGGTCCTCGCGGCGCCTGCCGCTGCCGTCCCGTTGGACCTGTCGGGCAATGTCCGTGTGCGGATCGACGGCATCGACAATCAGGCCCGCGCGGGCTTCGCCTCCGACGAGACGGTGCTGAACCTGCGGACCACACTCACGGCGCATGCCGGAGACGGGCCACTCAAGGTGGCGGCAGAATTGGTAGACAGCCGGGTGTATGGCGAAGGCCCTCGCACCGCCGTCGGCACCAACGAAGTCAACGCGCTCGAACTTGTCCAAGCCTATCTGACGGCCGACCTGAATGATCCGATCGGTACCGGTAGCAGCGGTCAGCTACAACTCGGCCGCTTCCTAATCGACATCGGCTCGCGGCGGCTGGTCGCGAACGAGGATTATCGCAATACCACCAATGGCTTTACCGGCGCGCGTCTGGACGTGTCACAGGGCGGCTGGAGCGCCATCGCCTTCTATACGCTGCCGCAAATCCGCCTTCCCGACGACCTGCCCTCGATCCGCCGCAACAAGGTCGAGATCGACAAGGAAACCTTCAACTTCCGTTTCGCCGGTCTGCTGGTCACAAAGCGGGACATGCTGCCCGGCTGGCACGCCGACACGGGCCTTTACCGGCTGGACGAAAATGATGCGGACGAGCGCCGGACCCGCAATCGGCACCTGACCACGGCAAGCATCCGGCTGTTCCGCCCCCCCGCCCCGGGCAAGTTCCATGCTCAGGCCGAATACATCACTCAGCACGGCCGCATCCGCTCGGGGCTGGCCCCGCTGGCCCCACGGGTGCCGGTCAATGCCTGGTTCGTGCATGGAAGCTTCGGCTATACCTTCGCGCATCCATGGGCGCCGCGGCTGACCTTCGAATATGATCATGCGAGTGGCGACAAGGCTGGTGGCGGCAATGGCCGGTTCGACACGCTGTTCGGCATGCGCCGGCCCGACCTCGGCCCAGCCGGGCTCTATTTTGCGATTGGCCGCACCAACATCATCACGCCGGCGCTGCGCCTGGAGGCGACGCCCAGCAAACGGCTGGACGGCTTCATCGCCTGGCGGGAGATGTGGCTGGACTCCCGCACCGACGTCTTCTCCACGACCGGCGTACGCGATCCCGCAGGCCGCTCCGGCCGCTATGCGGGCGCCGAGTTCGACACGCGGCTGCGCTGGTGGGCGGTGCCCGAGCGGCTGCGTCTGGAAGCCAACGGCACCTATCTGCGCAAAGGCCGCTTCCTCCGCACGGCGCCCAATGGGCCGCGCACTAGCGATACCCGCTATTACTCGCTGAATGCCTCAGTGTTTTTCTGAGCCGCCCTGAGGCTTCGCCGCCTTCCGTGCGTCAACCTGCTTCTTGAACACGGTCCAGGTGGTCTCGTTCGGGCGCGCATCATCGCCTGGGGGCGGCGCGGTATAGGCGGGGTAGTTGGCGGCGATCTCCTGCTTCAGCACCGGCGGCAGTTCGTCGAAGCTTTTGAGCTTGGTGCCCATTGCGTTGAAGATCATGATGCCCTGGCGGCTGCGCATCCTCATCCACGGCATCCAGTTCGACAGCCGCACCCAGGAGACCGACGGATAAGCAGTCGGCTTGCAGGCATCCAGCAGCTCGTCGGCCCGCGCGGCGAAGTCGAAAATCTCCATAGCGTGATAATCGTTGCCGACGAATTCCTGGTAATCGCCGCCCAGCACATTGGTGTAGAAAAGCGGCACTTCGAGCGGCATCTGCACCCACGGCCCCATCCGCTTCACGTTGATCGTGTAAGGCTTGCCGTCGGCACCCATCGGAAAGCTGGGGCGACCGTTCACCGGATCGTTGGCGATGTGCATGACCTCCACCGTCTCGTCGGTCCACGGATTCTTCCA